>JAESGS010000097.1_pt1 | contig 147085 bp, 145 predicted proteins | sample 9269761 | NCBI WGS metagenome assembly JAESGS01 (sample SAMN15741799, study PRJNA653493) | algae metagenome | isolation source: Cyanosarcina radialis HA8281-LM2 and co-occurring heterotrophs from damp... | place: USA: Makauwahi cave, Hawaii | collected 2011-01-06 | reverse complement strand
AAGGACGTCTTCGTCATCAACGCCCAGAACTGCGTGCACTGCAAGACCTGCGACATCAAGGACCCGAACCAGAACATCAACTGGGTGCCGCCACAGGGTGGAGAGGGCCCGGTCTATCCGAACATGTAATGTTCGGGAGACGGGCCGTTCGGTGAGATCGCGTCCTCAGCCAGGTCCCCGCACGATTGCTGTCGATGGAGATAGAAGCTGGTGCCTACCAGCAGTTGGTGGCGATCCGCCTTGTGGTTTCAGCTCCGGTTGGATAGCGTTGCTTTCAACCTCAGGAGAATGCCTATGTTTGCCCTCGTCTCACTTCCGACATCGCTGGCCGCAGCGGCGAGCGGAATGGCAGTCTTATCCTCGGACAGAGGATAGTCCGCGCTCCCGTTCGGCTTTGAACACCTTTGGGTTTGTCAGAAAGCCGAAAATGATCACTGAAGTAACGAAAAATGATTTCGATGCGATGCTTGCAGGCGTCGCACGAGAAGGGCTCCATGTTGCGCCCGACGTTGTAATTGCGCCTCCGGATGTACTGGCCATGCTCCGCAGCCTTGCCGACGACGTTCGGGAACGGTTCACGCCGGCGGCTTGGTGGATCGTAAATGAAGGCGAAGTCGTCGGCCTTTGCTCCGTTATCAGGGTTCCCCGTGAAGGGGACGTCCATATCGGTTATGGCATCGCACCGACGCGTCAAGGGCGAGGCTTTGCTACAGAGGCCGTCAGTCGGATCCTTGCCTGGGCGCGGAGCGATCCACGGGTTGCTCAGATTTCGGCTGAGACCGGCGTAGAAAACATCGCGTCGCAGCGTGTTTTGGAGCGCAATGGCTTCTTGCGTGTCGGACAACGTCTCGATGCAGAAGACGGCCTCGTCTTCTGCTGGCGTGCGATGACAGAGTAAAGCAGCCGAACTGGCGCTCCGGGGCGAAGTTATCGCCCCGGAGGGTCGGTCGCTTCAGCAGCCTGTTCACGGTGCAGATTTTCCGCCGGATCGGCCGTTGCTGGCATACTCCCCGTGCTGATCCGGCGAGCTTCCGTGCGCAGCCTCCATTTTCCTCATGCCGCGACGGATTTCTCACCTGCCTTGATCTTACTCACTATCCGGCTCGCAAATCACGCACGGCATGCCGAAGAGAGCTTTCAGGATTCTCGATGAAACAAGGCGGCCGAAATCCTGAATGCTAACGACAGCACCGTGCGCCGCCCGGGTTGTCGGAGGTGTGTTTCGGAAGCGCCAGGTGATCGTGGGAGGACCAATGCTCTCACGCTTTAAAGATCCATCATTGTTTTGGGGGGCAGCCCTCGTCAGTGGCAAGTGTATCGCCAGGAACTGCCTTGCGCGCCGTGGCTTGGGCAACAGTGGAATGGGTCGGGCCGCAAGCCGCGAAAGTCAGTTTCGTGCCTCAGCTTTCGCCACCGGTTCGCTCGCCCTGACGATCGCATCGCCGAAACTGGCCGTCGCCGGCGGCGGTGGGCTTCGATGGAACCGAGCCCCTTTGAACCAGAGCTTCAGGGCTTCCCAATGAATTCCGGCGATCACCTTCATGGTCATCATCGGAAAGCGCACCAGGAATTTTGCAAGTGCAGCGGTGTTGACGGTAGTCGCATCACCCTGGAAGGTTGCGGCCAGAAGTGGAGTATTGCCCGACGTCTCGTGAATGCGTAGCCGCACAGTCTTGCCCGGTGGCAGGATGCGGAAAAGGTAGCGGAGGTTCATCTCCATGAAGGGTGAGACGTGAAGCATCTTCGCGCGGCTCTGGCGGATGCCGGCAGCACTCGTTTCTTCCGGCAGCACTGGTGCGACATAGTTGTGTCGTTCACCGAAGGTGTTGCGCACGGCATAGATGATCGCGATCAGGCTGCCGCTTGCATCATAGGCAAAGTAGGTGGAAATCGGGTTGAAGACGTAGCCGAACATCCTGGGATAAGCGAGGAGCAGAATGCGGACCGCCGTTTGCTTCAGTCCAGCACGCGCCAGTAGCCGGTCGGCAAACTGACGCAGCGTCTCGCCCTCGATTTCGCCGTGGTCTCGTTCCCAGAACGACAGAGGTCCGGCCCGGTTGACTGAAAGCAGCCAGGACATGCGACCAAGTGCGGTCAGTTGATCGACATCGACCAGCAGAGAGAACACCGAATAGGTGAAACGGTGACCGAACGGGTTCAGACGCTGGTGCATGACCTTGCCCGAATAGAGTGTTGCGGCAGCCGTCGGCGGCGGACCGTTCTCAGCCATGCTCGTGATACGGTTGTCCTTCATCGCTTGCCCCGCTCAACCATTCATTGGGCCGGCTTCCAGTGGACGTCTCGGCAGAGAACACCGCCAAGAATGCAGCCGCGCGTGACAAGCGCATCATTGGCAACCTTCACCGTGATCGAATAGGTCCTGTCTCGTTTTTCGTCGTAGGCGGTTCCCGACAGTGTATCGGCGGATTTGGCCTTTAGCGACATCACCAGCCGGTCGCCCGCCGCTTCGCCCTTGCTTGTATCGCCAATCCACAGATTGGTGGCGCAGATGTTGTCGCCGCAAGGGGCAATCTCCACTCGCGCGTTGCCGTCATCGCGGAGCCATACGCCGCTTGGGTCGGCAGCCTGCTGCGCCAACGCGACAGGGGCAAGATGCAGCAGAATGGCCAGCACGGCCGGCGCAGACGTCTTCATCGCATTCTCCTCCCGGTGGTTTCCCCTGATACGGCTCGACGATCCGGCCGGTTCACTTTGGTGATCCGTTCGGCTGTGATCGGCGTAAAACCGTGATCCAACAGGAGATGCCGGGATGAAGACAATTGTCATCGCCTACCTTGCGGCTGGCATTGCATTCCTGATCGTCGATGCGGTCTGGCTCATGGCGATGGCCGAAACGCTTTACCGCCCGCTCCTTGGCAGCAAGCTCGAAACGTCGTTCAAGCTGGCGCCAGCGATCTGCTTTTATCTCATCTATGTCGCCGGGATCGTCTATTTCGCGGTTCTGCCGGCCATTGAGGATGGGCGACTCGCAAAGGCGGCTCTCAATGGGGCGGTGCTCGGTCTTGTCGCCTATGCCACCTATGATTTGACAAACCAGGCAACGCTTCGCGATTGGCCGTTGGCACTGACGCTTGCGGACATTCCATGGGGGGTCTTCGTGACAACCGTCGGTGCATCAGCCGGATTTGTTGTCGCCAGCCGTTTTGCCTGAACCCTCGGCTTTGGCCATAACGTTGGAAAACAGAAGGGCGACGAAGCCGGTCAGCATGGCGGCGCTAAACCCATTGAGGCGGGCAAGTGCGGCGTATTCGTCGACGCTGTAAGACACCATGGGAACACCGTATCCGCCATTGAGAAACAGGTAGACGCTGAAGGCCATGCCGGCCAGCATAAAGCCAAAAAGGCGCTCTTGTGGGCGAAACACCAGGAGGGCGATCACGGCGCAGGGTATGCAGAACACTTCGACTTCCGACTGCACGCCGAAAAGCCAGACGCAAAGAATGGTGTTGCCGATCCCGGCAAGGGGCAGGAGCGCGCGACCAGCCACCGTATGTCTCCGTGCCAGTGCCGGAACAGCAAGGAAAAACGGCGTCGAGAAAAAGGTGAAGAGCGCGGGCGTCACGTCGTCGGCAACAAACCAGTAGAGGTAAAGCGGATAGAACGGCTGGTTGGACGCGACGAGCAGGGCAATGACGTTCGCCGCCTGCACGCGCGGGTCCGGGTGGTCGGCATAGCGCCGCAACGCACCGGTCATTTGATCGAGCGCCAACATCACCCCTGATCGCCTACCGGACGAAGCAGGTAATGGCTGACACCCCATTCCCCGCCGTCCGCATGCCCGAAAAGCCCAGCCGTCGCCAGGAAGAACAAGCGCCAACGCCGCATCCACAGCCTCGCATCGCGACCGTAGACCGTCGAGAAGATCGCGCGGATCTCTGTTTTGTTGGCGTCGAAATTCTTCAACCAGTCCAAGGCGGTGCGTGCGTAGTTGCTGCCGCTCCAGCGCCAGTCCTTCTCCGCGATGAAATTCTCGCCGAACTCTCTCATCAGTCCATGGCTCGGCATGACGCCGCCGGCAAAGAAGTGCTGGGCAATCCAGTCGGCCTCGTCGGCGTGATCGAAGCGATAGGCGCTGTGGCGGTGCGAGAAGACGTGGACAAAAACGCGCCCGTTGGATCTGATCCACCCGCGAATGCGTCCAAACAAGGCCCGCCAATTGGACATGTGCTCGAACATTTCGACAGAGACGATGCGATCGAACCGACCGTCTGGGACAAAGCTGTTCATGTCGGCGGTAACAACGGTCAGGTTACGAAGTCCGCGCCGCTCGATCTCCGTCTCGATGAAGTGGCGCTGCGAAGCCGAATTTGACACCGCGACGATACGTGACGCCGGATAACGCTCCGCCATGAAAAGCGACAGCGAGCCCCAGCCACAGCCGAGTTCGAGAACGTCTTGCCCGTCGTCCAACGCCGCGCGAGCGCAGGTCTCCTCGATCGCTGCGATTTCGGCCTCGGCAAGAGTGGCTTCGGGTTTTCGATAGAGACCGCAGGAATATTTGCGCCGTGGTCCGAGCGCGAGCGCGAAGAACTCTGCCGGCACGTCATAATGTTGGGCATTGGCCTTCTCGGTGTGGATGGCGATCGGCCACGCATCCATTGCCTCGGCAAAGGCCGCATCGCCGGCGCGCCCACCTGCCAGAAGCCGGCACGTGCGGCCGACCAGGCGGTCTATGCCGAACCGTAGTGCAGCGTCGGGGAGTGGTAGGCGCTCTGCAGCCGTGATCGCAGCGACGGCAAGTTTCATGTCGGCTTCTCCTTACGTGGCGGGCCTGGCCAGAAGGCATTGACGCGTCTGGCGTAAGTGTCGAATGCGCTGCCGCGGGAACGCTTCATATGCGCTTCGAGCGGCGGAATGCCCGAGACATGGACAAGGAGCCAGTACATGAAGGCCGGACCGACAATTGCGGCCCACCCCCATGACCAGGAACCAGCAGGGCCGATCGCAATGACGGCGTAACCCGTCCAGCCGAGCCATTGGAAAAAATAGTTCGGATGTCGGGAGAGAGACCACAGTCCGGCATCGCAGACCTTGCCGTCGTTGGACCTGTCACGGCGAAATCTCGACAGTTGGGAGTCCGCAAGTCCTTCGCCAAAAACGGCGACAAGGAGGACGAAAACTCCGGCGGCATCGCTCCACTGGAGGCCGGGTGCGGGATTGTGGGCAGCGAGGAAGATCGTGGCTGTCAGCAGGAGTGCGGCAGCGGCCTGGATTTGGAGGAAGAGCCAAAAGCGGAGCCTCCACGCGTCTCCCCATCCCTGCATGAGCTTTGCATAACGCGGGTCTTCACCGCCCCTTCGCGTGCGCATCATGATGTGGAAGCCGAGGCGGAAGGACCAGAGCCCGGCGATCGCGGCCACGATGAGGCGCCGCTCGGGAATGCCTTCAAAGCCCGATATCGGGAGAAGGGCTGCAGCGATGCCAGCCGCGCCAACCGAAAAGGACCACGTCGCATCCACCCAGCCTGACTTCTCGCCGCGCATGACGAAGAGCCACGCAAGCGACATGGTGAGGGAGAGGGCTGCGGCAAGGATAATTACCAGTCCCGCCAACCCCATGGCTCAGATCCCGAAGATTGGCTGCAGCATCCGGCCGATGACGCTCTTGAAAAGCATCTTGCCTTCCATGGCCGCGAGACAGATGCACTCTCCATCCTTGTCGACGATCGGCTGATGTTCGACGTCCTCGTCCATTTCTGCCAGATCCCCCGGCCTGAAGGTGCCGAAAGTGTCGGTAAACGACCCGGAGACGATGTAGGTGAACTCCGTGCCGACATGCCCATGATCGGGCAGTGCCTTGCCGGGCCCGACCTTGAGCAGGATGAGGTTGGCGTCAGGATCGTGCGGGACGCCCACACGGCTCATCCTCATGCCGGGTCCAATCCAGCGCCAACGCCCGATGTCGCAACCTCGCAGCGCGTCGGGTAGACGCACGCCTTGTATTTCGATCGGCGTTGGCGCTGCGGGCGCAGGAGAAGCGATACCTTCTTCCGCGTCGATCAGGGCGAGCACGTCACTCAGAGCTGTGTCGGACAATGGCGTTGGCTCAAGCTCGTCCAGCAATCTGCCACCCACTGCCTCAAAGTGGTCGACCCGGGCGCGGCAGGTTGCGCAGCCTGCGAGATGTGCGGCGACGACGATGGCGGGACCTGCGGCGAGCGTGCCGGCGGCATAGCGCATCAGTGTCTCGTCCTTGGCATGGTGTGTGGCAGTCATTTTTCGTCTTCCAGCAGCGCTCGCAGGCGGTTTATCGCGAGGCGTATCCTAGATTTCACGGTGCCGAGCGGGATTTGGAGCTCATCGGCGATTTCGGTCTGCGATTTCTCGCTGAAGTAGGACAGACGGATGATCGTCTGCTGGTCCTTCGATAGAAAGATCAGCGCATCGCGAACACGCGCATCCCGCTCCGCTCCCATCATCCGCTCCTCCACCGAAGCCGGGGGGGCTTCCGCGTCGACCGGAAGCGCGGATGGATCGCGCTGGCGGCGTAGATAGTCGATGCGCACGTTTCTGGCGATCGTGAAGATCCAGGTCGCCACGCCGGCGCGGCCGGGGTCGAAGTAGGTTGCCCTGCGCCAGACATTCAGCATCGCCTCCTGCACCAGGTCGTCCGCAACAGCGGAGGAGACCGTCCGGCGCATGAAGTATGACTTCAGGCGCGGGCCGAAGTGTCGGAAGAGCATGGCGAACGCCCGCCGGTCCCGATCGCGGGCAACCGCCGCCATAAGATCGACCTGTTCATCGGCCGTCGGTGCCTGTGGTTCCTCGGTAGAACTCACCACGGCAATCCGCCGGGCCGGTGGCAAGCCCAATTTTGGATCCATTTCAAGTGGCCACGAAGCTTCATGCATGCATCCTTCTACGCGCTAGGATGAAAGGTGGATCACCGTCCGGCAAATTCGAGGGTAGGTGATCCGCTCCGAAGCTTTCTTCGTAAACGGTGATGAGTTCCCGGCAGTCGCAAAAAAAAAGGCATCTTGATGCGCCACCTTCCCCAGTCCGAGCGGCCCTTGAAGATTGCTGTCGTCGGCACGGGGGTTGCCGGCCTCTCGGCCGCCTGGTTGTTGTCGCGGCGCCACGACGTCACGGTGTTCGAGGCGGACGCCCGCATCGGTGGCCATTGCCACACGGTGGCCGCCGGTGACGTTGATGTTGATACCGGCTTCATTGTCTACAATGAAATGACCTATCCGAACCTGACGGCCCTTTTTGACCATCTCGACGTCCCGACGAAGGCGTCAGACATGTCCTTTGCAGTATCCATGGACGATGGCCTTCTGGAATATGCCGGAACGAGCCTTGCAGGGCTGTTCGCGCAGCGCAGAAACCTCGCAAGTCCGCGCTTTTGGTCGATGTTGCGCGACCTCGTGCGTTTTTACCGGGAAGCGCCAAACGGGGTGCGCCATCTCGATCCGTCGGCAAGCCTGGATGAGTATCTCAACGGAGCCGGCTTCGGCACGGCGTTCCGCGAGGACCATCTTTATCCTATGGCCGCCGCGATCTGGTCGACACCCGCGCTCGAAATAGGCAACTATCCGGCGGTATCGTTCGTCCGGTTCTGCGAGAACCACGGGCTTCTGAATTTTATTAGGAGGCCCATCTGGCGCACCGTCGAAGGCGGCAGCCGCCGCTATGTGGAAAAACTCACTGCGCCCTTTCGCGACTGCATTCGCACCAACGCGCCGGTTACGTCGATCCGTCGGGTCAACGGGGCCGTCGAAATCAGCACCCCTGCGGCGGAGCCGGAATGGTTCGACCATGTGGTGATCGGCGCGCATGCCGACCAGGCGCTCGCCATGCTCGCCGATCCTTCCGCACAAGAGGCGGAACTCCTTGGCGCTTTCTCCTACGGCGTCAACGAAACCGTTCTGCACGCCGACGAAAGCCTGATGCCCCGTCGCCGACGGGTCTGGGCGAGTTGGAACTATCTTGCCCGCTCAAGCCGGGGTGGGATGGAGCGGCGCAAGCCTTGCGTCACCTATTGGATGAACCGCCTGCAAGGCATCAGGCAGACCCGGCCGTTGCTGGTAACATTGAGCCCGTTGCACCAGCCAGCCCAGGATAAGGTGATCTGGAGCGGAGTGTACCAGCATCCACTCTTCAACGCCGCAACCCTCGCTGCCCAAGAGCAGCTCTGGTCCCTGCAGGGGACCTCCAACACCTGGTTCTGTGGCTCCTATTTCGGGTCGGGCTTCCACGAGGATGCCATTCAGGCGGGACTTGCTGTCGGTGAAAGCCTAGGGGGCGTGAAGAGACCTTGGGCGGTCGCCGGCGAGTCCGATCGAATTTTCCGACGAGTGCAGTCGGTATAGCTTTTCACGGTGCTCAGATATGGCCTTTGAGTTCAGCAACGATTGATTCCAAAGGCAATTGTCCTGGTGGCCGGCGGTTCAGATCCCTTCAAGGCGAAGCAAAAGGTCGACGTTTACGGCTCTCGCATTCCCAACAGCTTTTTGATGGAATTCTTTACCTGCTGGGCGGCCCTTGACAGGCCATCCTCTCGCTCGACCAGTTGAATCCTGCTCGCGGGATGGGCGAAGGCGAAAGCGTTTGCCTCGGCGTGAGCATTCAGAAACTGGGCTGATCGGGCCGTAGCGTGACGAAATGTCGAGGAGCCATCGGGGCCGTCGACAACCGTCACCATTTCAGATTCCGCAATAAAATCGAAACTATTGGCGCAATTGTGAGCGCCCCACGCTTGCGGCACTATCAGGCCGTCAGACGAATTCAGTGTCGCCTGATGCCTCAACGAAGAAGCCGCAGGCAACCGAAATGACCCAGACCTTTTCTTCCATGACACGCAGGAGCGCACTCATTTCCGCCGGTGCCGCCGTCGCAGCCATGGCGATTTCGCCGTCTCTCAATCTAGCAGCCGAGGCTGCATCAGCATCCAGCTCAACCGAAGGAACCAAGACAATGGCATTTGTAACCACCAAGGACGGCGTCGAAATATTCTACAAGGACTGGGGTCCGAAGGACGCTCAGCCGATCGTCTTCCACCACGGTTGGCCGCTGTCGTCGGACGATTGGGATGCCCAGATGCTGTTTTTCCTGTCGAAGGGTTATCGCGTCGTCGCCCATGACCGCCGTGGTCACGGACGTTCCGCCCAGGTTTCCGACGGCCATGATATGGATCACTACGCCGCGGATGCCTTCGCCGTCGTCGAAGCGCTCGATCTTAAGAATGCCGTCCACATCGGTCACTCCACCGGCGGCGGTGAAGTCGCCCGCTACGTTGCCAAGCACGGCCAACCAGCCGGCCGCGTCGCCAAGGCGGTTCTCGTCTCCGCAGTTCCGCCACTGATGCTGAAGACCGAAGCCAACCCGGAAGGCCTGCCGATCGAAGTGTTTGACGGTTTCCGTTCGGCGCTTGCCGCCAATCGCGCGCAGTTCTTCCGTGACGTTCCGGCAGGCCCATTTTATGGTTTCAACCGTGATGGTGCCACAGTCCAGGAAGGCGTAATCCAGAATTGGTGGCGCCAGGGCATGATGGGCGGCGCGAAGGCCCATTACGACGGCATCAAGGCCTTCTCAGAAACCGACCAGACGGTCGACCTGAAGGCGATCACCGTGCCGACGCTGATCCTACACGGCGAGGACGACCAGATCGTGCCGATCGCAGACTCCGCACTGAAGTCATCCAAGCTCCTTAAGAACGGCACGCTCAAGACCTATCCCGGCTTCTCGCACGGCATGCTGACCGTCAACGCCGATGTCCTGAATGCCGATCTCCTTGCCTTCGTGAAGGCCTGATCGGTCCGGCGGCGGACGCGGCCTCCCACGCATCCGCCCCCTCCACGAACCACAAGTGCCTACTGGGCGCGCCGTCATTCAATGAAGGAATCCATCATGACGAAGAGCAACCACCCGTCCAAGAAAGTAGAGAACCATGGCGTCGCCTGGGAGCGTGCCTTCGGATACGTTCAGGCCGTGCAGGTCAAGGACACGATCTATATCTCGGGCCAGTTGAGCCACGATGACAAAGGCAATCTTGTCGCTCCGGCGGAACTTGATGAGAATAGGCGGCCTGCGGACTTCTCGCAGATGGAGAGCCAATTACGCCAGACCTACGTCAACGCAAGGACCTTGCTCGCCAGATATGGTGCGACCCTTGACGATGTCGTTGAAGAGACACTGTACGTGCTGGATGTTCCTAGCGCGTTTGGGGCCGGATCCAAGGTCCGCAAGGAAATGTACGGCACGGATGTGCCTCAGTGCGCTAGCAACCTGATCGGGGTTTCGGCGCTGGCTTTCCCCGAGCAGATCGTCGAAATCACCTTCCGGGCAATCATCAACCGTCCCGCTCATTGATGGGGCGGCCGCTCCTCCATTCACTGCCTGAGGCGATGGGCCTCCAGCGGCAAACTCGTTGAACGGTTCACACGATGTCAAAGACACCGTCTGCCAAGGCGCCCGCACCTGCTACCATTGAACTTACCCCGGACCTCGTCGCCACGACCCTCAGAATTGTCGAAGACGAGGGACCGGAACCCAATTGGAATCCGATCTCGCACGAGCAGCTCGACGACCTCGTCAGCAGGGTTGAGGAAGAGGCTGGTGACGAGGAGATATGGGTGTTCGCGTACGGATCGTTGATGTGGAACCCGGGTTTCGAGGTGGCCGCCAGCGAAGAGGCGGTCGCTTACGGCTGGCACCGTGCATTCTCGTTGAGGATTGAGCGGTTCAGGGCCACCTCCGACGCGCCCGGTCTCATGCTCGCACTTCGGCCAGGAGGAAGCTGTTCGGGTCTGATCCTCAAGCTTCCGTGCACTACCAAGAGGGAAAATCTGCGCACTCTTCTGGCACGAGAGATTCGGTATGCCGAAGTGTGCGACATGGTGCGTTGGGTTGCGGTCAAGACACTGACGGGTGTGCGACGGGCGCTCACGTTCTGGGCGAGTGGCAGGCAATCTCCGCTCACGCAGAAGATCCCCCTCGAAGAGGCGGCAGGGTTGATCGCCCAGGCATGTGGACCTGCCGGATCTTGCGCGGAATACCTGCATCGGACGGTTTCAGATCTGGCGGATCGCAAAATCTACGATCGAAACCTGTGGCAGCTCCAGCAAATAGTCGCAGCTAGGCTTCGAGCACTCCAACAGCATGATCGAACCTGAAACGGGTGTGCCAGTTCAGGGTGAAGGACTTTTGCGTGCGTCAGCCCAACATGACCATCTTTGCGCCGACCTGCTCCTCGAAGAACTTGGAGAATGACGCAATCCTCGGCGGGAGGGCTTGGTAGGGCGGGTAGAACAGCGTCAGCCACAGGTCCGGCGGCGCCCATCCCTTGAAGACGTGGACAAGGCGACCGCTGGTGATGTGATCGGCGATGTTGAATCCTGGAAGCAGCGCGACACCCGCGCCGTCGGCGGCCATGTCCGCCAGAACCTCTCCGCTGTTCGCGCTGAAGGCTCGGCCTGCCGAAATCGTGATGCTTGACCCACCGTCCGACAGCACCCAGTTCTCACGCCGGCTTTCGCCGCTGTATGCGAGGCAGTCGTCGGGCTTCAGTTCGTTCGGGTGCTGCATGTCGGCGAATCTGCTTCCGGGAGCGGCGACCAGGATGCGCGGCACCACCCGGATCTTCCTCCAGATCGTGAACTTGTCCGAAGGCTGCGACGAGATGCGGATCGCCAGATCGTAGTCGTCGTCGACGATGTTCACCAATCCATCGGACAGCGAGATCTCGAAGCTCATCTTCGGATAGCGTTCCTTGAACCCAGACAGGATCGGCGGCAGCACCGTCTTGCCGAACCACGTCGGCGCACTGATACGCAGCCGCCCCTCGTCCGCCTTGTGTGCGTTCATTACTTCGCGCCGCGCGTCATCCAGAGTCTTGACCGCTGGCTGGATCTGCGCCGCAAAGACTGCGCCGTCGGTTGTCAGCGATACCTGTCTCGTCGTGCGAACGAAGAGCTGCACGCCGAGTTCCGCCTCGAGGGCGGCGATTGCCCGTGTGACGGCTGCTGGTGTCATGTCCAGTTCGCGGGCGACCTGGGCAAAATTCCGCTTCTCAGCGGCGAGCAGAAAGGTTCGGAGAGCTTTGTAGTCGTTCATCTCATTGTTTCATAAATTGCAATTCAGTCAAAAGGAATATTGCAATTCCGAGCGGTGATCAACGGGTCTACATTCTTATCAACACTGGAACACAACCGAGAGGATTGAAGATGATCAAGGACATCAAGGGACTGCACCACGTGACTTCGATGGCATCGGACGCGCGGCAGAACAACCGCTTCTTCACCGACACGCTTGGTCTTCGTCGTGTCAAGCAGACTGTTAACTTCGACGACCCGAGCGTCTATCACCTCTACTATGGTGACGAGACGGGTTCGGCCGGAACGGTGATGACCTACTTCCCGTTCTCGAACATGATGCTCGGCCGCCCCGGTGTCGGCGAAGTCGGCGAGACCCAGTTCTCCGTTCCCAAGGAATCGCTGAAGTTCTGGCAGGATCGCTTCACCACACAAGGCGTGGACGGTCTGGAACGCGACACCGTCTTCGGTGTCGACCGACTCCGCTTCATGGGACCGGACGGCGACAGCTTTGCGCTTATCGAGTCGGCAGACGACAAGCGTGCTCCATGGCTGTCAGATGGAATTCCAGATGATGCGGCCATCCGCGGTTTCGCCGGCGCACGCTTCAGCCTGCACGACACCGCTGCAACCGAAGAACTGCTCGGCTTCATGGGCTACGAGCGCGCCGAGAAGGAGGGCGACGTTGTACGCTTCATCATACCGAACGGTAACGGAGCGGACACGATCGATCTACTGGCATTGCCAAAGACACCGTTCGCGCGACAGGGCGCAGGTTCAGTGCACCATATCGCTTTCGCCGTTGACAACCGCGAGAAGCAGCTCGAGGTGCGCAAGGCGCTGATGGACACCGGCTATCAAGTCACCCCTGTGATCGACCGCGATTATTTCTGGGCCATCTACTTCCGCACGCCGGGCGGTATCCTCTTCGAGGTCGCCACAAACGAACCCGGATTCAACCGCGACGAGGATACGGCCCACCTCGGAGAAGCCCTTAAGCTTCCGGTCAGATACGAAGAATACCGCGAACAGATTCAGGCAAATCTCGTGCCGCTGGCGGCATAAGCAGCAGTCACCGAAAGTTTGGAATGACAGCGCCGTGATCCGAAAGGATCGCGGCGTTCTTCCGTTTCTAACGTGCTCTCCGACCAACGATTATTTCAAATGACGCAATTCAATCGAAAGTCTTATTGCAATTCCTCGGATGGTGACGGCGCGGTAAGTTTGTTTTCAGCAGCCAAGACGACGAGTGCACCGGCCCGGAACGGAGCCAGCAACACTCAGAGTTTTAAAGGATGAGTGTCGCTCGAGGGCGTCCGATCGACGGCTGCTGACCATTTTCTGGCACCGCACGCGGGCCGCAACCGAAGAGGAATGAACCATGTCCAAGCTTGAAGTCCTGACCCCGGCGAACAGCCAGCTCATCTTCATCGACCAGCAGCCGCAAATGGCCTTTGGTGTCCAATCGATCGACCGCCAGACGCTGAAGAACAACGTCGTCGGCCTCGCCAAGGCCGCCAAGATCTTCAATATTCCGACCACGATCACCACGGTCGAGACGCAATCCTTCTCTGGCAACACCTTTCCCGAGCTGCTTGCCGTTTTCCCGGAGAACGACCTTCTCGAGCGCACCTCGATGAACTCCTGGGACGACCAGAACGTCCGTGACGCTCTGGCGAAGCAAGCCTCCAGTGGGCGGAAGAAGATCGTCGTCTCCGGTCTCTGGACCGAGGTCTGCAACACCACGTTTGCTCTTTCCGCTCTCCATGATGTTCCGGAATACGAGATCTACATGGTCGCCGATGCTTCCGGCGGCACTTCCGCCGACGCGCACAAATACGCGATGGACCGAATGGTGCAGGCAGGCGTGATCCCGGTCACCTGGCAGCAAGTCCTGCTCGAATGGCAGCGCGATTGGGCGCGGAAGGAAACCTACGATGCGGTCACCACGCTGGTGAAGGAGCATTCCGGCGCGTACGGCATGGGCATCGACTACGCCTACACAATGGTTCACGGCGCAGAGGAACGCGTCAAGCACGGAAAGCGCATCGGCCCGAACCCCGCAAAGTAAGGGCTCGATCAGGCCGCTCCGATAACCCCGTCGGCGCGGCTTTTTCTGCAACCGGAGAACATTCCATGAAAGTCTATCTCCTATCACTTGGCGCAGGCCTGCTTGTCGGCATTGTCTACAGTCTGCTCAATGTCCGATCACCCGCACCACCTGTCATTGCCCTGGTCGGCCTTCTCGGCATTCTGGTCGGCGAGCAGATCCTCCCGCTCGCAAAGTCGCTTTGGACAAAGGAGGCGGCGGCCATTTCCTGGATCCACCAGATCAAGCCGCACGTGTTCGGCCACCTGCCGAAGGGCACCGATCGTATTGAGATTGCCCATCAGGCGAAGGTGAATGCCGAGGAACGGAGCTGATGACGACGCGTCGATCCTTTCTTGGAGGCGCATCGAGCCTGGCGTTCTCGAACCTCTTCTCCCCGGCAAAAGCCGACAATCCCAACGCGACCGGAGTTGACACCATGCATCCCGACCTTATCCTCCACAATGGCCGCGTGACGACCCTTGACCGGACCAATCCGAATGCGACGGCGATCGCCATCAAGGACGGGCTGTTTCTGGAAGTCGGATCCGACCGCGAAATCGTCGCACTCGCAGGTTCCAACACCAGGGTCATCGATCTCAAGGGCAAGCGCGTCCTGCCCGGTCTCATTGACAACCACACCCACGTCGTGCGCGGTGGCCTGAACTACAACATGGAACTGCGCTGGGACGGCGTGCGCTCGCTCGCCGACGCAATGGATATGCTGAAGCGGCAAGTGGCCATCACGCCTGCGCCGCAATGGGTGCGCGTGGTCGGCGGCTTCACCGAACACCAGTTCGCCGAAAAACGCCTCCCCACCATCGAGGAAATCAACACAGTCGCACCCGACACGCCTGTCTTCCTTCTTCATCTTTATGACCGCGCGCTGCTCAACGGCGCCGCTCTTCGTGCCGTCGGATACACCCGCGATACGCCGAACCCGCCTGGTGGGGAGATCACCCGTGATGCAAGTGGGAACCCTACAGGCATGCTTCTCGCCAAGCCGAATGCGGGTATTTTGTATTCGACACTTGCGAAGGGGCCCAAGCTTCCTCTCGACTATCAGATCAACTCGACCCGCCACTTCATGCGCGAACTCAATCGCCTCGGTGTGACAGGTGTCATCGATGCAGGCGGCGGCTTCCAGAACTATCCCGACGATTATGAAGTCATCCAGAAGCTTTCCGACGAGAACCAGATGACGGTGCGGTTGGCCTACAACCTCTTCACCCAGAAGCCCAAGGAAGAGAAGCAGGACTTCCTGAACTGGACGCAGTCAGTCAAATACAAGCAGGGCAATGACTACTTCCGTCACAACGGTGCTGGAGAGATGCTCGTCTTCTCGGCTGCCGACTTCGAGGATTTCCGCCAGCCGCGTCCGGAGATGGCCCCGGAAATGGAAGGCGAGCTTGAAGAGGTCGTCCGGGTCCTGGCGGAAAACCGCTGGCCCTGGCGTCTGCATGCCACCTACGACGAGACGATCTCTCGCGCCCTCGATGTGTTTGAGAAGGTCAACAAGGACATTCCGCTCGAAGGGCTGAACTGGTTCTTCGACCATGCCGAAACCATCTCGGACCGCTCTATCGACCGTATCGCCGCACTTGGCGGTGGCATCGCCACGCAGCACCGCATGGCCTACCAGGGCGAATACTTCGTTGAGCGGTACGGTCATGGCGTGGCCGAGGCTACGCCGCCGATCCGCCGCATGCTCGACAAGGGCGTCAACGTCTCGGCCGGCACAGACGCCACCCGCGTCGCCTCTTACAATCCTTGGGTTTCGCTGTCGTGGATGGTGACCGGCAGGACGGTCGGCGGCATGCAGCTCTATCCGCGCGCCAACTGCCTCGACCGTGAAACCGCGCTGCGGATGTGGACCGAGAAGGTCACCTGGTTCTCCAACGAGGAAGGCAAGAAGGGCCGCATCGAGAAAGGGCAGTTCGCCGACCTCGTGGTGCCGGACAAGGACTTCTTCTCCTGCGCCGAGGACGAGATCTCCTTCCTGGTATCGGAGCTGACCATGGTCGGCGGCAAGATCGTCTATGGCGCGGGCGACTTTAAGACGCTGGACGAGAACGACATCCCGCCCGCGATGCCCGACTGGTCGCCTGTCCGCAAATTCGGCGGCTATGCGGCCTGGGGTGAACCGGAAGGGGCAGGCGCTCGTTCCCTGCGCCGCACCGCGATCTCCACATGCGGATGTGCGAGCGATTGCGACGTTCACGGCCATGACCACGCCGGAGCCTGGACATCCAAGCTGCCGATCGCCGATCTCAAAGGTTTCTTCGGCGCTCTCGGCTGCTCGTGCTGGGCGGTATGAGCAAACTTCAGTTCGGGTGACCTGGTCACCCGAGCGTCACTCTATAATTGCAGATTACGCAATTAAATCGAAACGTTTACTGCAATTGTTGGCAAGGCGGCGCCCAGACAATATCGCTCCATCGAATGGAAGCCGCTCGCGGCGAACACGCAGGAGTAGATATGACCTACCAATCTCTAAAATCCCACTCAGTCAGGAGTGGCTTGACACGCGTCGTCGCCTCGCCTGCCGTGCGGACGGTTTCGCTGCTCGCACTTTGCGCAGCCTATGTCCAGGGTCCGCTCACCAAGATCTTCGACTTCAATGGCGCGTTGGCGGAGATGGATCATTTCGATCTGCAGCCGGCCGCGTACTTCGCGATCGCCGTTATCGCATTTGAACTGACGGCTTCCGCCCTGGTGATTTCCGGCTTCCTGCGGTGGGCGGGTTCCCTGGCGCTGGCCGGCTTCACGCTCCTCGCGACCTTTATCGCTTTGCGCTTCTGGGAGATGGCTCCGGGTCTGGACCGCATGACGGCGACCAACGCCTTCTTCGAACATCTCGGTCTCGCTGGCGCATTCCTCTTCGTCGCCGCATTCGACTTGTCCAAGGGAGCTGGCAAATGAGCGCCGCAAAATCATCTGGGGGCACCTTCGCTCCTCTCGCGCAGCCTGTGTTCGCGGTCCTCTGGATCGCAACCGTCCTTGGCAACACCGGAAGCTTCATGCGTGATGTCGCAAGCTCCTGGCTGATGACAGACCTGTCGGCATCCCCTGCCGCAGTCGCCATGGTTCAGGCGGCGGGAACTCTGCCGATCTTCCTGCTTGCAATCCCTGCGGGCGTTCTCACCGACATCCTCGATCGTCGCAGGTTCCTGATCGCCATCCAGGTGCTGTTGGCCTCCGTCAGTATCTCCCTGATGGTGCTCGCTCAGACTGGCATGCTCTCGGTCAGCGCGCTGATCGGCCTGACCTTCCTCGGCGGCATCGGTGCCGCGCTCATGGGACCGACGTGGCAAGCAATCGTTCCGGAACTGGTGAACCGCGAGAACGTGAAGAGTGCAGTTGCTCTCAATTCGCTCGGCATCAACATTGCCCGATCCATCGGTCCTGCGGCGGGTGGTCTCCTTCTCGCCGCCTTCGGAGCCGGGATCACCTATGGTGCGGACGTTGCCAGCTACATCGTGGTGATTGCTGCTCTCGTTTGGTGGCCTCGTGCGAAGAATGCCAATGACGCGCTTCAGGAGAACTTCTTCGGTGCCTTCCGGGCAGGACTTCGCTACACCCGCTCCAGCAGGCCGCTCCACGTCGTTCTTATACGTGCGGCCGTCTTCTTCGCCTTCGCCAGCGCTGTCTGGGCGCTCTTGCCACTCGTTGCCCGCCAATTGCTCGGTGGTGATGCCAGCTTCTACGGCATCCTCCTTGGTGCTGTCGGAGCAGGTGCGATCGGCGGTGCGCTGGTCATGCCAAAATTGCGCGAACGTCTGAGTTCCGACGGTCTTCTTCTTGGTGCAGCGGTGATCACTTCCATCGTCATGGGTGTTCTGTCGCTTGCTCCGCCGCGACCCGCCGCGCTCATCGGACTTCTTTTCCTCGGGGGCGCATGGATCACCGCCCTGACGACCCTCAATGGCGCCGCGCAGTCCGTCCTACCAAACTGGGTGCGAGGTCGTGGTCTTGCCGTCTATCTGACGGTCTTCAACGGCGCGATGACAGCAGGAAGCCTCGGCTGGGGCGCTGTCGGTGAGGCTGTCGGCATTCAGTCCACCTTGGTCATTGGATCCGTCGGCCTCCTAATCGCCGGGTTCGTCATGCATCGCGTGAAACTCCCGGCAGGCGACGCCGACATGGTGCCGTCGAACCACTGGCCGGAACCTCTCGTCGCCGAACCTGTCGCCCACGACCGTGGCCCGGTTCTGATACTGATCGAGTATCGTGTCGAGAAGCAGCACCGCAGCGCATTCCTGCACGCTCTCGACGATCTTTCCTACGAGCGTCGGCGCGATGGAGCCTATGGATGGGGTGTCACCGAAGACTCAGCCGACCCCGAGAAGATCGTTGAGTGGTTCATGGTTGAGTCCTGGGCCGAGCACCTTCGCCAGCACAGGCGGGTGTCCAACGCCGACGCCGATCTGCAGGGCAAGATAGTTGCTTACCATGTCGGCCCCGACAGGCCTGTCGTTCGTCACTTCCTGACGATAAATCGACCCAGTATCGCATAACGGATAGAGGAGCGGCGGCTGCGGCCGCCGCTTGGTTTGTTTATCCCACGCTGCCAGCCGCGCAAGCTATGTTCTCGACGCCTCGCCGACGAACCAGAAGTTCTATCTGTTCTGCGCCCAAAGGCTCGGGGTCAACGGATACTTTGACACCCCCAGACACGGGTCGCCAGTTCAAATCTTTTCAAGGCGCTGGAGTTGTCCACGGACGGTCCGCGGCTCGCCCGCTGTTGGAATTCTCTCATTGCAACAGCGGGCGCGCCTTTAGAACAAGGGATATTCCGTCACCGAGCGACTCCGAATTCTCCGCTGAAACTGACCAAATGTTGATGAAGTCGGTCGATCACAGCTTTTCGAGGACTAGCCCGTCGCTCTATGAGGCCGATCTGGCGATAGATCGGCGGATCGCCAAAGGGCACCGACACCACCTCGCCCGCAATTTCCCTCAAAGCGCTCCAGGGCGCGATAGAAACCCCGAGCCCATTGACCACGCAGGCGACGACCGCGGTGATCGTGTCAATTTCGGCAATGACATTGGTGACAATCCCGCTTCTCGCAACCTCGGTTTCGATAATGTTGGCAAGGCGAAAACGGCTGATGAACTTCACATAGGGAAGTTCCGTAAGCATCTCAGCTGCAGTCCTGATGGGCGTCCCCTTCGGAGCGATCACGAAGAGGGGCTCCTGGATGAACGGGCTCCACCGCAGTGTCGATGGGACGCTGGAATATTCGGCCACCATCGCCGAATCGAGGCGTCCGGTAACGACATCGTTGAGCAGCTCGTCGGTGTTGGCAACGTGGAGCTTTATCTTCAAGCCGGGGAAGTCGTTCTTGAGTGCTATGATCGCCTTCGGCAGGAGAGAAAGGGCGCTTGAGCGCACCGAGCCGATGGTAAACGTGCCGCCGACTGACTTTCCGGAGATGGCGTCAACGACGTCGTCGGCAGAGCGCACAAGCCCTTGCGCTGCCTCGAGCATTTGAAGTCCATGGCTGTTCAGCGTGATCGGGCGCGTCGACCGATCGAAGAGTTCTGCCTGCACTTCCAATTCCAGCGCCTGGACTTGTTGGCTCACGGCAGACGGTGTGAGACCAACCGCGTCGGCCGCCTTCGCGAACGTGCCGTGTTCTGCAATCGCAATGAAGGTCTTCAGCTGACGAATGTCCAACGGCCACCTGATGGATTAAGATTTTCTGTTTATCTTTGTCAGAATTATTCGCTTTTTTCAAGAAACTCTTATGTTACCGTCATGGGTAGGAGGTGCCCACCGGAGTTCGGGCACGAGGGAGGATCTGGCAGAAAGCGCCTTGCTGCTCTGCGTCCTCGCATTGCCAATCGAGGTACGCATGCCAAGCCATAACATTCTCGTCACCGGCCCGGCGATCAACGAGCGGGCAGTGAAGCTCGCGGAAGAACGCGGCTACAGCCTGGTCTACGTACCGCCCTATACGAGTGAACAAGATCTTGTGGGTGTCGTTTCGAACGCGGACCCGGTCGGGGTCATTGTTCGTATGGGCCGCTTCGGTGCCTCGGCGATTGACGCTGCCCCATCGCTACGGGTGATTTCCAAACATGGGGTCGGGGTGGACAACATCGATCTCGACGCGGCCTCCCGCCGCGAGATTCCGGTTGTCGTGGCGACCGGTGCGAACGCTCTCTCCGTCGCAGAACACGCCATCGCCCTGCTGCTCACCACGGTCAAGCGCATTTTGCCGCTCGATAGTGGGCTACGAGCGGGCAAATGGGAGAAGCCAGGCTTCTCCGGAAAAGAACTTTCGGGAATGACCATGGGGCTTGTCGGCTTCGGAGCGATTGCTCGTCACACGGCGATGCTTGCCAAAACATTCGGCATCCGAACCAGTGCATACGATCCGTTCACGGACGATGCCACCTTCGCAGACGCCGGCGTCACCCGGGCAAACACGGTTGAGGAGATCCTCGCAGGCTCGGATATTGTCAGCCTGCACTGCCCGCTCACGCCCGAGACACGAAACCTACTTGACGACGAGGGCCTCGCCCGGATGAAGCCCGGCTCCTACGTGATCAACACTGCGCGTGGCGGGCTTATCGATGAGGACGCCCTGCTGCGCGCAATAGCAAGCGGCCACGTCGCGGGCGCCGGACTGGATACCTTCCAGACGGAGCCGCCCGCGCCCGATCACCCGCTCTGGCAGGAGCCGAAAGTTGTCGTCACACCCCACATCGGCGGTGTCACGAAGGAGGCGAATGTCCGTGTCGGTGTAGACGCGATCGAGGGGGTGCTTGCGATCGTCGAAGGGCGTGCTCTTGGCCGCGAGAGGATCGTGAACTTCCGGGCCCTGGCCGCCTCAGCCTGACGATCGAGCCAACTCAACATCATCAAACGCACATCAGGAGAGTATCTTGACCATTGGTTTTAGAGTTCGCAGCCGGCCTCGGGCCGTCGAGCAAGCGTGGGTCGAGAAGTTTCGGGAACTGCCAGTTGCCAATGTCAGCGACAGCATGCACCGCATGCACGCGGCTGGTGCACAACTTCGGCAGATGCATCGGTCTGGTAAACTTGCCGGCCGCGCTGTCACCGTGAAGGCACCGCCCGGTGACAACCTCATGCTGCACAAGGCAATCGACATGGCCGCCGAAGGCGACGTCATCGTTATCGATGCGGGGGGCGATGTCACGAATGCCTTGATGGGAGAGATGATGCTTGCGCATGCGCGCGGTCGTGGCGTGGCCGGTTTCGTGCTCAACGGAGCCATTCGCGACGCCGACGCGTTTCTTGAGATGAACGTTCCGTCATTTGCCGTCGGTGTGACACATCGGGGTCCCTACAAGAACGGACCGGGCGAAATCAATTGCCCGATCGCCGTCGGCGGCATGGTGGTCATGCCGGGCGATCTGGTCCTTGGAGATGCGGACGGGGTGGTCGTGGTCCCGATCGATGACGTTGCTGAGGTCTACGAGCGCACCACTGCCAAGCACGCCGCCGAAAACAAGCAGATGGAGAACATCAAGGCCGGGACCCATAAGCCGACCTGGTTCAACGAAGCGCTCACGAAGGCCGGGTGCGAGTTGCCGCCCGAGCTCTGATTGCGAACGACTGCATTGCCCGATGCCCTCACGGAGGAGGAGGGGCTCACCGGCCGAAGCAAAGATCTTGGCTCGTCACATCACTTCTGTGCCGGCCGAATGAAACCTCGAAGCGCGGACGCGCTCGATAACAGTCATCAATGGGAGGATACCATGAAGCATTTGATCCGAAACACAGCGCTTGCGACGACCCTTTTCTTGGGCGCGGGTGTTGCACATGCCGAATGGCCGACGGATCGGCCGATCGAGTTCATCGTCGCTTTCGCTCCGGGTGGGGGCACGGACGTTATGAACAGAACCCTGGCGCCTTACGTCGAAAAGGAGCTCGGCGCCAAAATCACGGTTTTGAACCGGCCGGGTGCTTCGGGTGAAATCGCCTACACGGCAATGACGGAAGCCCGACCGGACGGCTATACAGCTTCCTCGCTGAACACGCCCGGCTATCTGACCATGCAGATGGACCGGAAGGTCCGCTTCGACCCCAAGAAGATCTGCCCTGTTGCTCGCATCGTTGAGGATCCGGGTTCGTTCATCGTCCAGGCGAACTCGCAGTTCAATTCTCTCAAGGACCTTGTGGCCTATGCCAAGGCCAATCCTGGCGCAGTGACCGTTGGTACGACGGGTCTCGGCACGGACGAACATCTCGCCATGCTGCAACTCGAGAAGTCGGCCGGCATCGACATGACCGCAGTGACGTTCAATGGTGCGAACGAGGCGCGCACGGCGCTGCTCGGCGGCCACGTCATGACGATCGGCATCAATGTCGGCGAATTCGTTGGCAGCGACCATTCGGCCTTCAAGAATCTTGGCCAGTTCGCAGAAGAACGCGCTGTAATCGCTCCCGATCTACCGACGGCAAAAGAGCAGGGTTTCGAAGTTTTGGTGAGCTCGGAGCGCGGCATTGCGATGGGTTGTGACGTACCGGAAGATATCCGGGTCAAGTTCTCCGACGCTATCCGAAAGGCCCTCGATAATCCGGAATTCCAAGCGAAGGCCAAACAGCAGTCGCTTGCCCTTTCTTATCTCTCCTCGGAAGACTGGAGCAAGGAATTGCCGGTTCGGGCAGAGCGGCTGGGCGCCATCTGGAAGCTCGCAAAGGAACAGCAGTAATGTCGGCGCCGCGCAAAGCTGGCGGGGCGGGCGACCGTCCGGACCTCCTGACCGCCGTGCTTTTCGTGGGTTTTGGCGCGCTCGGCCTTTGGGCCGGGCGCGACCTGACCCTGGGGACGGCGTCTGCGATGGGGCCGGGCTATCTTCCGAGGATCGTCTGTTGGCTCCTCATCATCGTCGGCGTGACAGTCGGGGGAGTTGGTGCCTTTCGTGATCGTCAGGAGATCGCCACGCCGAAGCTTTGGCCGGTCGCCATCATTCTCGCTTCGGTTGTCGGGTTTGCGTTCATTGCCGAATTCTTCGGTTTTGTCGCTGCGTCGGTTTGGTTGCTGGTCGTCGGCAGCATTGCCGATCGTGACTCGAAACTGCGCGAGGTGATCCTGCTCACCGCGGGACTGACGGCCTTTGGCGCATTGGTTTTCATTGTCGGCCTGGGCGTTCAGATGCCCATCTGGCCATTCTAAGGAGGGACTTATGAACTTTATCGACCTCCTTATGCTGGGATTCAGCGAGGCGCTGACGCCCACAAATCTCGGCTTCTGCCTTTTGGGCGCACTTCTTGGGACCCTGATCGGCGTGCTCCCCGGGATCGGCCCGACTGCCACGATCGCTGTCCTGCTGCCGATCACGTTCTATCTGCCGCCGCTCGCCGGCCTCATCATGTTGGCTGGCATCTACTACGGTGCTCAGTACGGTGGCTCGACGACGGCCATCCTGGTCAACCTGCCGGGAGAAGCCTCCTCGGTGGTGACGGCGATAGACGGCTACAAGATGGCCCAGAAGGGGCGAGCGGGATCCGCGCTCGCCGTCGCGGCCCTTGGTTCGTTCTTTGCCGGTACGGTCGCGACTTTTGGCATCGCACTTGCCGGTCCGACGCTCTCCTCTTTTGCCCTGTCGTTCGGGCCGACGGAATACGTCTCGCTAATGCTGTTCGGACTACTAGCGGCCACGGTGCTTGCTCGCGGACCGGTTTTGAAAGCCATCGGCATGATCCTCCTCGGCCTGCTCCTGGGGATGGTCGGCATTGACGCCAGTTCCGGGGAGGAGCGCCTGACATTCAGCGCGGTGGAGTTGTTCGACGGCATCGACTTCGTCGTCATCGCTATCGGTCTCTTTGGCTTTGCGGAGATTATCGAGAACCTCGAAAATCATGAGGCGCGCGGCGTGCTCGTGAGTAAGCTAAGCCGGCTGTGGCCAACGCGAGAGGACTTCCGTCGGGCCTGGCCTGCGGTTCTGCGCGGAACGGGTGTCGGAACGTTCCTCGGTGTCCTGCCCGGCGGCGGGGCGACCCTTGCGTCCTTCTGCGCCTACTCGGTCGAGAAGAAGATTTCCAAGAACCCGTCCGAGTTCGGCGAGGGTGCCGTCGAAGGTGTCGCAGGTCCGGAGGCTGCCAACAATGCCGGCGCACAATCGTCGTTCATTCCGTTGCTGACACTGGGCATCCCGTCCAACAACATGATGGCAATGATGCTGAGCGCGTTCATCATCCACGGCATCACGCCCGGGCCTACTGTGCTCGCGACCCAGCCGGAGATTTTCTGGGGTCTCGTTGCCAGCATGTGGATCGGCAATCTTATGCTGGTCGTGATCAACCTGCCGCTGATCGGTGTCTGGGTGAAGCTGCTGACGGTTCCCTATCGCCTGCTCTATCCGGCCATCCTGCTGTTTTGCTGCGTTGGCGTCTACAGCATCAACAACCGCATCTTCGATGTGGTCCTGGCAGCCGGGTTTGGTCTGTTGGGCTACGCGTTCCGCAAGGCGAAGTGTGAAGCTGGGCCGCTGCTACTCGGGTTCGTTCTCGGCCCGCTTCTTGAAACGAACATACGTCGCGCGATGACCATCTCCCATGGTGATCCGAGTGTCTTTTACGAACGCCCGATCAGTCTGGTCCTGCTCATCGCAACGGTTGGCATGTTCGTGCTGATGGTGCTGCCTTCCTTCCGTCGGACGCGCGAGGTCGCGTTTCAGGACGAAGAAGCGTGACCACCAGTCGATAACGAGACTCCATGACGGCCGCTCCGCGCGGCCGTTTTTTCGCGAAATGACGTTGGGCGTCATTGCCCCGGCGGCCTGATCACTGGAAGCTGCGGCGAGTGACCTTGGTGGACAAACAATGGGCGATCCCCTTCAAAAGTATCTCTGCTTGAATGATTTCGAAAGAACGGCGAGGCGCCGCCTTCCGCGGCCACTCTTTGGCTACATCGCGGGTGCGAGCGAAACCAATGCGTCGCTGCGCTACAATGCAGTCGATTTCGACGCGTATGCCTTTCGGCCGCGTGTGCTGCGAGACGTTTCCGGGCGCAGCACCCAGACAACGCTGCTCGGCGAAACATATGATGCGCCGTTTGGGATCGCGCCTATGGGCATCAGTGCACTGATGGCCTACCGCGGTGACGTTGAATTGGCTGATGCAGCCCGAAAGCGTCGAATTCCCATGATCATGAGTGGATCATCGCTAACGCGGCTCGAGGACGTCGCCAACGCCGCCCCGGGCTCGTGGTTTCAGGCATATCTTCCAGGAGAACCCGACCGGATTGATGCACTGGTCGACCGCGTGCAACGGGCCGGTTTTCAGACTCTGGTCCTGACGGTCGACACGGCCACTCTGGCAAATCGCGAGAACAATGTTCGCGCCGGCTTCTCTACTCCCCTGCGCCCGAGCCTGCGTTTGGCGTGGCAGGGCATTTCCCATCCGCGATGGACGATTGGCACCTTTCTACGCACGCTGGTGACGCAGGGTGTCCCGCATTTTGAGAACTCCTATGCGGAGCGTGGAGCGCCGATCATTTCGTCGAACATCATGCGCGATTTCGGGCGACGGGATCACCTGAATTGGGACCACCTTGAGCGCATTCGCGCGCGTTGGCCGGGAAAGCTCGTCGTCAAAGGTGTTCTGCATCCAGACGACGCGTCGCGCGTCCATGACGTGGGCGCGGATGGGTTGATCGTGTCCAATCACGGCGGGCGCCAACTCGACGGCGCCATGTCGCCCTTAAGCGCGCTTCCTGAGATCGTTGCGCGGATCGGCAGCAAAACCACTGTCATGGTCGACGGCGGCTTCCGGCGGGGCACCGATGTAATCAAGGCGCTCGCGCTGGGTGCACGCTTCGTTTTTGTCGGGCGGCCTTTCCTCTACGCAGCGGTTGTCGCCGGCAGTCCAGCTATCCGTAAAGCCATCGACATCCTAAAATCGGAAATCCATCAGGACATGGCGCTCCTCGGAGTCGTGGCAATAGAAGACATCGATGGCTGTTTCGTCGTTCGCCGTGATCGCCTGGCGTGACGGTTAAGCTCGTGGACCGGGCGTCACATTGAAAAGGCTAGCGATTTGATTCTGCTCGAGGCGAAGGATCGCAAACGTGGTGGCCGTAAGCCACCCCCATCACGTGCTGGGTTTGTTTCCGTTTTGAACGTTCAAGATCGCATGGTACCGGCGCCAGCTCCAACCCGGCTTGATCAAGGAAGCCGTCGACGTCTTCGATCCGATCGTAGCGGACGGCGATCACGGTTCGCCACGCGTAAGCTCCATGATCGCGTCGGTGTCGAGGCCCTTGCCGGCATGCCCTCGTAGTTTCGCGAAGCGGCTGGGGGGCTGTTTTTTCGTAGCATGGACGAGGACAACGCTTCCATCTGAAGTGCGTAGGAAGTCTATCTTGCTTCCAGGCACGATACCCAAGAGATCGCGCACCGGTTTGGGAATCGTGATTTGCCCCTTGGCTGTAACTGTCACTGTCATGGTCGGACCGGTGTAAGGAGTGATTTATCGAAGGTATTACTTTTTGTCAGGGTTTCAAGGAACTGGTTGCCAGCTCTATTCCCATCAAGGCGAGGGGCTCAACGCGCGGTACCACGGAAGGCATCGAACCCTTTGGCAGGAACGTAGTTGTGGCTATGCAAAAAGAAAGCCTCGAGCGGCTTGGCTGAGGCTTAAAGGAGATGCATGAACGCCATCGGATCGACGATGGTCTCATCACCAGTCGCGATGATGGATGCCGCGCGGAAGCGTACCGTGCCGGTCCCGTCTAGGTTCCCGTTGCGAAGAAAGTTATCAAAAGCAGAATATGGGCTGTCGGCAGCTCAGATTACGTGCGGTTTTGTCGGGTCATTTCGGAGTGGAAATGTCAACTCTGATCTCCGAAAAGGAACATAGTCGCAAAATCTGAAGACAAGGGATATGGGCAAGCAGGTTGGCGCCGGGACAGCCACGATCGGCAGCGCCGGCATTGGCTCGTGCAGGTACCCGCCGCTGCTCGTGTTTCAAGGGTTGCTTTCGAGAAAAGTTGGATCACCGCTGTACTAAATACGCCAACTTAGTATAGCGACTGTCGTCTGAGTTTTCCTTGGTAGATCGCGGATTTTGATCGGATATCTTGAACGAGGCTTGCGCGTTGACGACGGATTTTACTCTTTAAGCACTGGTTACACTGTCGCCACTTCTCGTTTTGTTCGACATGTCCAATCAGACCGGCGGCTCGAGATCTCGACTGTCAACCCCGCTGTTCTGGTGGTGTCGCGGCTACTTGCCGCTCTGCCGGAGGCGCGAGTATAGTTCAACAGATGGCTCCAGAGATTATCACTTCGGAGACGAACCTCCTGAGGAGATCGGGATCGAAGTGGTTCCGCGAGCGGAGCATGACATCCGTTGCTTCCGCTTGTGAAAGGGCTGGTTTGTAAGGCCTTACACTTGTCAGTGCGTCGTAAACATCGCAAATCGACGCGATACGTGCGGCATAAGGAATCTGCCCACCCGACAGTCCACGCGGATACCCGGATCCATCGAACTTTTCATGATGATAGAGGCAGATGTCGAGCACCGGAGCGGCAAGTTCCGCAGTATTTGCCAAGAGTTGAAAGCCACGTTCCGGGTGCGTGCGAATGACTGCAAATTCGGTTGGCGAAAGCGGGCCAGCTTTCCGCAGCAACGCGACGGGAAGCGTCATCTTCCCCAAGTCATGAATAAGACCGCCAAGTCCAAGATGCCGAACAGACCCATCATCTAATCCAAGGGTGCGGCCAAAGGTGATCATTAAGGCGCTGACAGCCAGGCAATGAAGGAAGGTCTCTTCGTCCGCACGCTTTAGCTTCGCGACGCCGATCAGTGCGCCAGGATTCGTCGTGGTGTCGACCATGACCTGTTCGACCGCATTGGTGGCGGCATCGAGCTTGAAGACGCCCTCCATCCGCGCGCTAGACAAAACCTGGCGAATGTGAGGTCTCGTTTCCTCGATTGTCTGCTTGGCCCGGGCAATTTCCGCGACAGTGAACTTTGTTGCGAGTTGGGTTTCGAACCTGGTGGAATCAAATACGTTCGCCGGTCGAGTGTCGCGATCGACATCCAAGCCTTTTCGGGTATCGATGATGACGCTCATCGCATGGCTTTTGAGCATGCGATCAACGTCTTTAGTAGACGACACCAGAAATCGTCCAGATCGCCGGGGTAGCTTGTGTGCCGGTCCTTCCATTTCGTCTATAAACATACCCACGCGTACTTGATGAAGCCGGATTCTTTTTCTCATTGCCCCCGCCCGAACACCAGATTGCAACCGGCAATATATCTAGAAGCATTGTCTTAATAACATTCTATCGAACGTGCCGCTGCGGCCTGTTGCTCGCCGTCGCTTTTGAACAACTAGGACGGATGCTCGTTCCCCGAGCACATTCCAAGCGTTGCCTCTGGTCTATCAATCACCAAGACAATTGCACTCGCACTGGCGAGCAGTGTCCATCTGCACTCAGAAGGCGATGTTGGAAGCGGTGCTGGTCGCACGCAGGTCCTATTCTATTTACCCGCCGAAAGCCGCGATGCACCTGTGTAGCTCTTGATAGCATTCCGGCCAAGCTGACCGTGCCGTTGTCCAGATTGATTTCGCCCCCGTCCTTAAGGGCATCAATCACGGTCATCGTGGGTTAAATCTGGTAGGCGATTTCGTCACCAGACTGGGTGCGCGTAATAAAGGGCATTTCGTTTTGATCGACGCGGTAGGTGAATGGCCGCCCGCTTATTTCCTTGAGGTTCCGGTTTGGGTCGGCGAAGCCGATTGTGAGCAGATCTCAGGGGTAGAGGCGGAACACAGCGAGCGCGGGAAAGGATGTATTAAGTATAACTAATTCTCGGTAAGGCGCCTAGTATCGCGTCGCAAACAGCCTGGACACTACTGCGAACGCGCTGGGGATGTCCCTATTGGTGCAGACTCGAACAGGCGCAGGGAAGTCGCCATGGTCGCGTTCAATGTCGTGCGGATCAATACGCCAGCTTGTACGACCGTGATTGGCGCGGGGGCAGGGAATTTCAACCGGTTGGCAGGCGGCACGCGAGTATCGTTTTGCATCGGCGGTCCCTGGTTGAGGAAAACGAAAAACAAATGATGCTCGGCTTTGAGCCGTCAGTTTTATGACGATTATCTCGGAACTCAAACAGAAGGAATCTCGCAATACGTCGCTGGGCCGCAAAAGCGGCTGGCCGCGTCTGCAGCGAGACAATCGAGATCGCCTGAAGCGTGCGACTTCTATGAGCCGCGTCCAAGCGCTGCCGATTGCTTCAGTGAGATCGGGTGATGGAGCGGATCGGCATGGCGATGCGCGAGACGCCACTTTTCGCGTTCCCACCGGTAGACAAGGGTCACGCGTAACGCCCAATCCTGCGCGGGCAGATCGCCGACTTCGACATGAGCATGCTCGATGACGGCCAACACGATCATATCCGTCCCGACATAGGTCTGGACAACGTCCTGCTTCAGCGTGCCATTTCGAAAGAAGTGGCTGATCCCTTGCCAAGTTTCCTCGGTAATGTCGGCCTCATGCGACGGCCTGCCCCCGAAGGGCGACATCAGCGTAAAGTCTTCCGTGCGCGGGACCAGTTGCCGGTAGGTGGCCACATCTCCTCGCATCAGCGCTGCGTTGGCTTCCTCCGAGATTTGCGCGAGATGAAACGCCGCTGTATCCGATCCGCCATCACGGGCGCTCGTGGCGGGTGCCGAAGGATTGCGAGTGCCCGCAAAATCGAACTGTCGCGAATGTGACATGGTGTTTCCCTTCCAAGCTTGGTGCGGCAGCGCAGGCGAGCCGCTTAAGCGCAGAAAGCCAGTTTCTAGTTACTGAAGCCAATGATATGATTTCAGCAATATGCTGAATGAGATTGATCTCTCGCGCACTGACCTCAACCTCCTCGTGCTTTTCGAAGCGGTCAACAAGGAGAAGCACGTCGGCCGCGCCGCCGAGCGTCTGAACATCTCCCCGTCAGCGGTCAGCCATGGGCTCGGACGGCTGCGGCGCATGCTCAACGATCCGCTTTTCCTGAGGACGCCGAAGGGCGTGGTCGCGACGGCACGTGCCGAAGAATTGGCGGAACCGATCGCACAGATCCTTGCTCAAGCGCGAAACGTTATTTCGACAGCCGAGCCTTTCGACGCTGCAACGTCGACGCGCCGCTTCACCATCGGGGCTCCGGATGGCGTCTCAGCCGTGTTTCTTCCGTGTCTTCTTGCGCGTTTGGAGAAGTCTGCACCGCACGTCGATATCGGCATACGACAGTTGTTGCCGGAGCCGCGAGAGAGTTCGCCGGCGCGGGCCTGGCGCAACGCGTTTGCTGAGCTTGAAGCCCGTACCATGGACGTCGCAGTTGTCCCCATCACCGACATACCAGCACGATTCCATAGCGCGCCTCTCTATGAAGAGGATTTCGTCATCGCCATGCGCGCCGGCCATCCCATAGCGAAAAGGATGGAACTGCGCCGCTACGTGGAGGCGCGACATCTGGTCGTTTCGCTGGCGGGCGACCCGCAGGGCTTCGTCGATACCATGCTTGAACAACAAGGGCTTAGAAGGCGCACCGCCTTGACAGTGCCGAATTTCATGCTTGCCCTCGCAATTGCCGCTGAGAGCGACATGCTTGTCGCCATACCTCGTCAATTCGCAGCAATTCACGCTCCTCGTTTCGACCTAGTGACGGTCGATCCCCCTTTGCCGCTGCCACGCTTCGAGCTGCTCGCGGTCGCTCCGCGCGCAGCAATGATGGACGCCGGCTTGAACTGGTTGATCGGGATGCTCATGCCGGCTGAACGAGGTTGAGATCAATATCGACCACCTAGAGGTTGAGAAACACGCACCCTCGAGGCAGGCGATAGCAAAGCAAAAAATGCACCGTCACGCTCGCGTCACGCGACAATCAGACGATGCCGCTGTAAGTTGCGCGCCATTTCAGGTCCACGCATTGTCGCTCAGAGCGCAATCGATTTTGGTCAGCGTCCACGCGGCATCTCGTACGGAGTCGTATTTCATGCGCCGCTATCTATTTAACATCTATACGGCTGGCGTCGTCAGCCGCGACGAAGTGGGCCGGAAGTATCCATCTGATGGACCGGCTGTTGCGTATGGTCAACGCATTGTCGACGAACTGACTAAGGACGAAGATTATCGTGACGCCGTCATCGATGTTGTGACGGCATCGGGGCGCCTTGTTGCGCGGCTGATATCACGTGACGTCCCGCTCGTGCATCAGGCAAGACAGCAGCCAGCACGACACGTTTCACTGCATTAAGGCTTGGCTCAACGAGCCTCGAAGTGAGCTTTCGCTATCCCGCAGGGAAACGACGGTTGGGCCGTCCTAATCGCGGATTCGCATGGAGTTCAGCCGGCGTCCAGCGGAGGCGGGATCATCGGCGAATTCAGGGATGGAGAGGGGTCTCTGACTTCGGAGACATATACCTCATGGCCGAAGTGTGGGTCCTGGCTCAGGTCCTGACCATCAAACCGATCTATGAATTCTTTAAGATCGGTCTGCTGCGAGAAGCCCATCGCAACGGCAGACATGCTTTCGACTTCGCCGCCTTGGTCCTCGTAAGTCGCGCTCACTTCGAGGACACCTAGCCGATCGAAGTTTGCTTGCATGTGAAATGAAAGCCAAACCAGATACTCTAGCGGATAGCCTGGGTTGCCGGCATATGTCACGACATAGGGGTAGGCTAAATGGAAGCGTTCGGCCAACGCTTCGCCATCGGAGGCAAAGACGAGAAGGTCGCTATCCTCGTCGACGTCGTGAAGCTCGATCGTCAGATCATGTTTGCGCAAAGCGACGTACGCGCCAAGGCGGTCCGATGGCAAGGATGCGAATATGATGTCGCGCCATCGGTGGATGGCTTCATCGAGATCGGTGCGGACCAAAAACATGAATCATCCTCAGCAAAGCCATCCCATGATCAAGAGCTTCGAGCCGCGCATAGTACAATTATAGCAAGTAGATATTAGTTATATCTAAATTTCAAGCATGCCATGCGGCAGGTTGAGTGTGAACAATCAACGGCCGCTGGCGAGGTCGTGAGGCGTTAAGCCCGCTACAGAAGATCGCATGATGTGTCGACTGGCACTTGACCCCTTCAACGTATCCGGCCGCAATTGAGCGTCGATCGCTTGACGACCGGCATCTTGAAGACGTTCGTCCCCGCTGCGAAAGACTATTGAGCGTCTGCAGCGACATTGCTTGAAATCGAGGGACGACGCACCAGTTCAAAATGGAGCAGTATGCGGTGAACCGAGCGCGATCTTTGCCCGGCAAGAGAGAAGCGTGGAGGAGAAGATGAATGATGAAAAACTCGGCTTTGAAGATGACTTGATGCTCGGCGTGCCGGCGAGGGGCGGGCGGGCTGTTCTCCAAGCTATATCATCTCACCTGGCGCAGCGCACTCGCGTCCCACCCGGTGTCATTCTAGATGGCCTGCTTGACCGGGAGGCTCTTGGTTCCACGGGTTTCGGGCAAGGCTTTGCCTTGCCGCATGCGTTTATTCCGGGTTTGGTAGCTCCGGCCAAAGTCCTTGTCACCCTGCGCGAACCGATCGAGTTCAACGCACCTGACGACGAGCCAGTCGATATCTTGCTCGCGGTGATATGGCCCGACGGCTACCATGACGGTTTCTTGCAATTCCTCTCCAAGCTTTGTCGTGTCTTTCGCTCAAGGAAGTTGTTGGCGGCCCTGCGAGGGGTACGATCTGAAGCAGAGGCCTTAATGGTGATTTCGGCGGGCGCTTCTACAGCTGCTACAAGTGCACAGAGCTCTGTCACGGCCTCATACAGCCCGCTCGTGCGGTAGCTCGAAGACTACATCGTTTCTGTGGCGTTCGGTCATCGCTTCGCGCGAAGTCGTTGCTAGTCGGCATAGCTGCCTTGACAGTGGTTCCAGGCGCGGGCTGGGAGCGTACGAACTTGTTGACATGACGATGCTCTTCTTATGGGCTCGGAACTCTCGTCGCGGCCAGCCTTCGTACCACTCACTACCGGGAACATTCCTCTGAAAATAAGAGTAGGATCCTTCAGAGGAGGAAAGAAATACCAGTCGGCTTTGCATGAGCCCGTCAATCTGAGCCAAGGGTCGTGAGCTATCGATGACGCCAGGACTAGAAAACTACAAGGAGCTTCTGCTTTTTCTGACGACGGCCGGCGTCATAGTGCCACTGTTTGGGCGATTGAAAGTCAGCCCGGTTTTTGGGTTTCTCGCAGCTGGCATCCTGCTTGGTCCCTTCGGTCTTGGAGCACTCGCAGGAGATTGGCCGTGGCTGTCTGCAATTTCTATCACTCACGCCGGACAGATCGCGCATCTTGCGGAATTCGGTGTGGCATTCTTGCTCTTCATGATCGCGCTCGAGCTGTCGTGGAGCCGCCTTCTGTTAATGCGCAAACTCGTCTTCGGATTGGGCGGCTTGCAGGTTCTCACTTCGACAGCCATCCTCGCGGCCGTTGCGGGTTTGCTGGGCCAAACGCCGGCTTCAGCGGTGGTGCTGGGCAGTGCGCTCGCCATGTCATCGACGGCGATCATCATACCGTCGCTTGTTGAGCGCAGACTGCTAAACACGGTGGTTGGAAGGGCCAGTTTCGCGGTACTGCTCTTCCAGGATCTTGCAGTGGCGCCTCTCCTGTTCATGGTGACGATTTTGGGCACACGTGGGGGGACGGGGCTCGGCGCCGGCCTGTTGTACGCCCTGGCGCCTGCCGCAGTGGCGCTTTTCGCGATCGCCGGCCTCGGTCGCCTCATTCTGCGACCTTTGTTCAAGCTGGTCGCGACGACGAAGAGCAACGAATTGTTCGTCGCTGCATGTCTCCTGGTCGTCATCGGTTCTGGCCTGATCACAGCCCTCAGTGGTCAGTCCATGGCGCTGGGTGCTTTCGTTTCGGGTCTCTTACTCGCTGAAACCGAGTATCGTCGTCAGATCGAGGTTACCATCCAGCCGTTCCAGGGGCTTTTGCTTGGGCTCTTCTTCGTATCCGTTGGAGCGCGCCTGGATCTTTCCGAGATCATTGCCAACCCGGCCGTCACCCTCGGCGTCGCGGTCGGCCTGTTTGCGATAAAGGCTCTTACCCTCTTTCCCATCGCGCGCCTGTCAGGGCTGACGACCCGCAATGCCGGCGAGGTCGCGCTCGTACTGGGACCTGGCGGCGAGTTCGCATTGATCCTTATCGGCGCTGCTGTGGCCGGCAATGTGGTCCCTGGTGCCGTTGCCGCCACTGCGACGGTTGCGGCAACCTTAACGATGATCGGCGTCCCCTTGCTGGTGCGCTTGCTGGACCGCGAGCGGGCACCTACCGGTGCGGCCGATCCTTCGTTTGCAGGATTAACGCCTGAGCATGACGACGGCCTGGAGCGTGTGATCGTGGTTGGATATGGACGTGTCGGGCAACTGGTCGCCGAGATGCTCACGCGACACGGGTTGAGGTTCCTGGCGGTCGACGCCGATCCAGTGCTTGTCGGTAAGGAGCGAGGGCGCGGCACTACGATCTATTATGGCGATGCCACCCGAACCGAGTTGCTTCGACGCTGCGGTATCCAGAGTGCACGCGCGCTTGTTGTGACCGTGGACAATGCCGAGGCCGTAGCGTCTATCGTCTCTTCTGCGAGATCCGAGCGGGCGGATCTCACTATTGTTGCCCGCGCGCGCGATGCGGTGCACGCGACTGAGTTATACGAGCTCAAAGTGACGGATGCGGTGCCAGAAACCATCGAAGCCAGCCTCCAGTTGTCGCAGGCGGTTCTCCTTGGCATCGGCATTCCGATGGGGCCAGTGATCGCGTCCATACATGAGCGGCGGGATGAGTTTCGCAGGATGCTACAGCCAGAGGACAGTTCTGGAAGGGAACGGCATGCGATCCGGCCGCGAAAATCGACGTGATACAAAATCATTCCAGAGCACGGGTGAAGTGTTTGGACGCTGCCATAGACGAGCGGGTATCTCACTCGTAGGGATAAGAATTGACGAAGTCGGCTTACTCGTGAGGCGGCTTGTACCAATTTGGTATTACTTGACCGCTTTTCGATCATCGATCTATATTTAAGCGGTTAGCGAAAACTAATATTCGCGATTGTATGCGTACGTGCATCAACAGGGTGAAGGTTCGGGTAACTGCCGCTCGAAAATTTCGAGCTGATTTGTGCGTTATACTATGTGCTTGCTTTAAAATTATACCGATATCGATCTACACAAGACTATTTAGCCTGTCGGCGTAGATACTGAGAGCATCGCTGACGCCCACTTTTTATCGGCGCATGATCGATGTTGCAATGAGACTGCGCCCTCGTGAACACTGATGGCTTTGATGACGCGGACGGCCAGGTCTGCGCATGTTGCGAGATTGTGTTTAGAGGGGACGCCGCTTTGTAGCTCGAAGATCGGACCGCAAGCGCAACGGCACAGATCCTTGATGGGTGATTGATCAAGGATCAAAATCGCGCGGTAGATGCGTGGCTGCTTCAGCGTTAGCAGGTTATGTGATGCTGATAGTCCGAGTGCCGGCCGACGCCATGACGTCGAGTCCACAGCCAAGGCAAGATGACGGCGAATTTAGGAGTTGGTCGCCGCAGGTGCAGTGGATCGAAATGCAGATGCCGAGCTAACTTTCGCGCCGTATTGGACCGACCTTGAGGTTCTACGTGTGATGAAAAAGCGTTCGATACTGCAACTGATAGCCGTTAATGGGCTGCGGCGCGGAACCTGGACACACTACATAGCCGGCTCAGTGGCGACCGCCTTGCTCGCCGGAGCGTTCTACTTTCTCGCTCTGGTTTCCTTGGACAGCGTCGGACGGTTGCCCCCACCAGCGTTCACGAACAGCCTTTGCGCAGACGAGAAGCTGGCTTTCTTTCGGGATAATCCGCCGAAAGCGCCGACTGCACTCGTTCTCGGGTCTTCGGCCGCCTGGCGGGGTATTGCGAGTGAGGAAATTGCACGCCGCCACCCAGCCGCCAGGCCGCTCAACGGCAGTTTTTGCGGGTTGCAGGTCGACGAGACCGCTTTCGTCGCCGATTATCTGCTGCAGCGGTATCCGAGCATTCAGCACGTGCTGCTGCTGGTCAGTCAGTTTGACATGAGCATGTGCTCCGGCGCCACAGCGCGAGTTTTTGACGGTGCACACGTCGATGACTACCTGGCGGGTGACGGCATGGCCTGGACCTATTACTTTACCTATTTCGATCCCGTCTCACTGGTTCGCAACGCTAGTTTTGTGAAGGCGGCGCGCGACAATACGCTTCCCTTCTACCCGCTCGTCTTCACAGCCTACGGCGACGGTCCGCAGACCACTGACAAGAGCCGCACCCTCGATTTACATCGATTCAACACCATCGACCCGGCCTGCGTTGCGTCTCTGCGCAGGCTGGTGCGGGCGATTACCGTCGGCGGGCGGCAGCTTACCGTGGCATCGCTCCCGCTTCTACGGTCTGAAATCGAGAGCTCCGACCTGGCTAAGGCAATCCACGACCAAATGGTTCGGGAGATCGAGAGTGCCATCAGTGGGACGACCGCCATCTTCTGGGACGGCGAGCGCTCGGCGCACGTGCATGCGAGTGACTTCGTAGATCCTGTTCATCTGCGGTGGACAGGCGCCAGGCGCTTCACGAGCCAACTCGTGGAAGCGACCGGCTTTGGCGCAGTAAGATGAGCGCGGGGTAACCAATGCTGTTCAACTCTGCCATTTTCCTTCTCGGCCTGTTGCCGATTGCGCTGATCGGCTTTTTTGTGCTCGGGCGCATGGGGCGGTCCAAGCTCGCACTCATCTGGCTCTCGCTCGTTTCGCTCGTCTTCTACGGCTGGTGGAACGTGGCCTATGTGCCGCTGCTGCTCGCGTCGATCGTTGGCAACTACACTATCGGCACAGTGCTCGCTCGTCGGAAGATGAGGGGTCTCCTTATAGCAGGCATCATCCTTAACCTGCTTTTCCTCGGCTACTACAAGTATGCAGGCTTTCTCGTGGTCACGATCGACACCCTATTCGATCTGGGTCTGCCTGTTCCAGCGATCCTTCTCCCCTTGGCGATCTCGTTCTACACGTTTCAGCAGATCGCCTTTCTTTGTGACGCCTATGAGGGCGTTGCGGAGGAGCAGAGCTTTACCAACTATTGCCTGTTCATCACCTTCTTTCCGCAGCTGATCGCCGGACCCATTACCCATCACAAGGAGATGATGCCGCAGTTTGACGATCCGCGGATCTTCAAGCCGCAATCGCGGATGCTCGCGCTCGGCGGCACGGTATTTGTCGTTGGCCTTTTCAAGAAAGTGATTATCGCCGACACCATGGCCTTGTGGGCAAATCCGGTCTTCGCGGCGGCCGACAACGGTGATGCGTTGCAGATGCTCGAAGCCTGGAGCGGAGCGCTGTCCTACACGCTGCAAATGTATTTCGACTTTTCCGGTTACTCGGACATGGCGATCGGCCTTGGCATGCTGTTTGGCATCCGGCTGCCGTTCAACTTTGATTCCCCGCTCAAGGCGCGCAACATCATCGACTTCTGGTCGCGGTGGCACATGACCCTGACGCGGTTCGTTACCGCCTACATCTACAACCCGCTGAGCTTGTACCTGACGCGACGGTGGATCGCGAACGGCAATCCCGGACTAAGGCGCGGTAATACCAGCCTTGCTGCCTTCCTCGTTCTTCTCGCCTCGCCAACAATTCTGGCGATGGTCATCATCGGGGCGTGGCACGGCGCCGGCTGGCAGTTCGTGGCTTTCGGTTTGGTACACGGGCTGTTTCTCACCATCAACCACGGTTGGCGCATGCTCAAGATGCGCTGGCGGTGGCGCCTCGACAGTGATCGACCGATGCATATCGTTCCTTCGGTTCTCGTAACGATGGGATGCGTCATGGTTGGGCTCGTCTTCTTCCGGTCCGCCGACCTTCAGACGGCTCTGCATCTCTTGCGCTGCATGGCGGGCTTCAACGGCCTTGGCTTGCGTTCCACCGAACTCTTGGATTGGGACGCAGTACAGGTACAGCTCCTGCTCCTGGTGATCGTTTGGTTCCTTCCAAACGTCCAGGAATGGCTATGCCGCTACGAGACCGGTCTAGGTGAAGTGCGGCCACCGGCATGGCTCGACAATATGCAGCATCTGGGCGGGCGGATTTTCGTTTGGCAACCGACGCCGGGGTTTGCCGTTGTCACCGGCCTGATCGGCTTTCTCGCAGTCACTCGCGCACTTTCGGCTGCGCCCACCGAGTTCCTCTATTTTCAGTTCTAGGGAGTGTCGAGATGATGGAAGAGATCTATGAGCGGCTGGAGACGATCTTCCGGGACGTGTTTGATGACGACAGTCTGCTCGTGACTTCAGAACTCACTGCGCGGGATGTCGAAGGCTGGGACAGCATGATGAACGTGCAGCTCATGCTGACGATAGAGCGCGCCTTCAACGTGCATTTCTCGGCCAGCCAGATCGCCTCCCTTGGGAAGGTCGGCGATCTTGCCGCGCTGATCAGACGCATGACCTGAAAACCGCCTGGAGGAGCCGACAGTGGAAAGCGACCTGTTCCTGGATCTTGCTTGGCTGCCCAGGCCACCTGCCGAGTTCAGGGAAATGTGCCGGCGCGTTGCAGGCAGTCCGTCGGGGGCTGAAGTCCAGCACCTCGCTTCGTTTGCTCTCGACGCGAACCAGGCGGCACGGCTCGCTCGTGTGATGCGTGCCCTCAAGGATAAGGACTGCCTGCCGTCGCCATTGATCCCCTTAAAACTTGGCATACTGGCGAACGGGACCATCGATCTGGCGATAAACGCTCTCTCGGTTGCCGCAGCACGGCATGGCATCTTGCTTGAATGTATCACTGCTGACTATGGGACGTTTATCCAGGAATCGCTCGATCCTGCTTCTCGCATGAATGTGGCGCGGTGCGATGTCGTGCTCGTCGCTCTAGACTATCGCGCATTTCCGTTCGTTCCCTCGCCTGGAGACACCGCGGCCGCAGCCGCAACTGTTGAGGAAGCCATCCGTTTGCTGAACAGGATTCGCGCAGGAATCTCCGCCAGTGGTGCGGTCTGCATCCTGCAGACACTGGCACCCCCCGCCGAGGTGTTGTTCGGTAGCCTGGATCGCTCTTTGCCAGGGACGCTGCGGCAGCTTATCGACGCGTTCAACCGCCGTCTTGCGGCGGCGCGCGACGGCACTTCCGATACGCTGTTCGACGTCGCTGCCATTGCTGAGACGGTGGGTCTTGCCAACTGGCACTCCCCCGGTCAATGGAACCTCGCCAAATTGCCGTTCGCAGACGGTTGCGTACCTCTCTATGCCGACCATGTCGGGCGGCTCCTGGCCGCGATGCGGGGCAAGGCCCGGCGCTGCCTCGTTCTCGACCTCGACAATACCCTTTGGGGCGGCATCGTCGGTGATGACGGGTTGCACGGGATCGCGCTTGCGGAGGGCGACGCGGTGGGTGAGGCGTACCGAAGTGTGCAATGCTTGGCGCTAGCCTTGCGAGAGCGCGGCATCGTGCTGGCCGTTTCGTCCAAGAACACGGACGAGGTGGCGAGGCGCGTCTTTCGGGAGCATCCGGAAATGCTCATCCGCGAGGAACATATCGCCGTCTTTCAGGCGAACTGGGACGACAAGGCGACCAACATCAAGGCGATCGCCGACACTCTGGCGCTCGGGCTGGAATCGATGGTGTTTCTTGATGACAATCCGGTCGAGCGAGGCTTGGTACGCGAGATCTTGCCGCAAGTCGCAGTGCCTGAACTGCCAGGAGATCCAGCCCTTTATGCGCGCACGCTTGCGGCTGCTGGATATTTCGAAGCGACAATCTTCTCGCAGGAAGATCGACGGCGCGCCACATACTACGAGGGCAATGCGCACCGTGCAAATTTGCAAGAGCAGGCGGGCGACGTCGACGCCTATCTCGCCTCTCTCGAGATGGAGATTACGTTTGCGCCTTTCGATCGCACCGGTCGAGCTCGGATCGCGCAGTTGATCAACAAGTCCAATCAATTCAACCTGACGACCCGGCGCTACAGCGAGGCCGACGTGGCTGCTTTCGAGACCGACCCAATGTGCACGACGCTCCAGGTTCGTCTCGCCGACCGGTTTGGAGACAACGGCATGATCAGCGTGATCATTTGCCGGACGCGGTCCGAGGCGACCTGGGAGATTGACACCTGGCTGATGAGCTGCCGTGTGTTGGGCAGACGGGCTGAGCAAATGGTGCTGCGTGAACTACTAAGGCAAGCATCCGGCATCGGGATCCGCACATTGATCGGCATTTACCGACCAACCGAGCGCAATGCCTTGGTTCGCGATCATTATGCCAAGCTGGGCTTCACGCAGATAAAAGTCGAGGACGGAGGCATCACACGGTGGGCGCTTGATGCAACAACCGAGATAGAGCCTGCACCAATGCGAGTACACCACGCGTCGCCTGGCCTCCATTCATAGGGCTGTAGTTCGCAAGAACTCACGGCAGTCGCGTCCTGGGAAATCCAGTGACTGGAACGCGGAAACCGACGAGATAGGGAGAAAGTTCAGCACCAATAGGAGCGTAAAAGGTGCGTCAGGTGGATTGATTATTGGCGCGATGGCCTCGCTCTTCGCACAAGTCGCGGAAGGTGAGGCGAAGCACCACAATTGTAACTGAGGTCACCGCCGACTTTGCCCAATCCGTCTTCCATATTACCACCGCCGCACTGAGCAACGAACGCCAGACGCACAAGCTGTGAAATCCAGAGTTATCTGAGCCCACCGCCCCTTAATGCGCTTGATCCTTCGCACCTCTACAGAGGTTCATGCCCTGTTTGTACGACCGTGGTTGGAAAGCTATTCTCCCCTCTCATTGATAGTTGCGAAGGCCTGGGCCAGGTCGCGGGCTAAATCTCTTCGAGCGATCGTGGCCGCCGCTGGATCAGCTTCACGCAGAATATAGGAAGGATGCCATGACACGAGAACGGGGCCCCCGTGAAGACCGGTCTCGATCTCGCCTCGTCGTTGGGCCATTGGGCGGGTGTCGCCCGTGAGGGCGAAGGCTGCGGAGGCGCCGAGTGCCAACGTCAACTTCGGTTTGACCAGCGCGAGTTCCAATCCCAGCCACCAACGGCAATGAGCAATTTCGCCGCGGTCCGGATTGCGGTGTAGACGCCGCTTGCCTCGCGGGCTGAACTTGAAATGCTTGACTGCGTTCGTCATCCACAACGCCCTCGCGTCGATCCCGGCCCCGGAAAGCAACTGTCGCAGCAATTGCCCGGCCGGCCCCGTGAACGGGCGGCCCTCGATATCTTCCCGATCGCCGGGCTGTTCGCCGACGATCATGAGCTGCGCGTCAGCGGCACCTTCACCCCAGACGGTCTGCGTCGCGGACTCGCACAGATGGCAACGCCGGCATTGTGCCGCAGCTTTCGATGCCTCTTCCAGGGTGTCAATTTGCTCGGGCGGCTGCGGCATCGAGGCGCGATAGCGCTCGGACACCGGGGCTGCTCCCGTTCGTGGCGCGGAGATGCCGTTCTTGTGCATCTTTTGCACGCGTGCTTCCGCTCCGGCGAGCATCTCAGGGATCAGGCGCGTTTCCGGCAGATTGTGCCAGTATTTCTTCGGCATTTCGGACTGCATGGCGTTGAGCTTGATGCGGGCCGGATTGAAGATGTTGACGAAATAGGCCGCCCAGAGACTTTCGGCCGCATCGTCGGGCAGCGTAGGTTTTGTGCCGCCAGGGCCGAAGCTCAGCGTGCCGTCGACGAACCGCGCGGTCAGGCGAGGCGTTGCGATCATCCAATCCATGTCGCCGAAGCGCCTAGCGAAGAATGCGCTTCCCGGCTCCAGGGTGTTGTGGGTCGGCTCGAACCATGCCGCGAAGCGACGGCGGTGTCCCTCCGCCGGCATTTCCCGGAAGCGAACGAATGCATGCATCTTGTGAATGTCCCGCCCGACGGATTTCTGCATCAGCGACAGCCTTCGACCGAGTGGATCGACGGGCGAGAGCGGCTCGCCCTCACGCCTGTCGAGGCGCCAAAGCGCCCGATAAAGAAGCGCCAGACGTTCTGGTGCCGAATGCCAGATCACCGACTGGGCGAGGTTCATGAAAGCTTGAGGGACGCGCGCCGCGTGATCGCCTGAAGTCTCCGGCAGAAGGGATACGTCGAACAATCCGGCCGAGCAATCCCAGGCGATGTGCTCGGGGGCGATCCGGTGGCTTATGGCGCGCCTGGCGGCATCGCGCCAGGCATCAAATGTTCCCTGCTCCGGAAGCGCGACCGCGTAATTCATAGGAGCTGAAGTTGCTTCGGGGGCGGCGCGAGGCGCGCGCGCAGATCGCTGCTGTCCGTCAAGCCGCCGGGGCTCCAGCCGGGAAGAACGATGAAAGGACGGGCCTTGCGTGTCAGCGCTCCCATTCGCGCGAGATCCTCGACCCGGAGGTGGTGGTTGCGTCGCGCGGCGATGATGCGGTCGACCACGCGCGTGCCAAATCCCGGCACGCGCAAAAGCGTGTCGCGGGAGGCGACGTTGACATCGACCGGAAAGATTTGCCGGTTTTGCAGTGCCCAGGCCGTCTTCGGATCAAGGTCTAGATCCAGAAAGCCCCCTTGCGTGCCGGTCGCGATCTCGTCGGTAGTGAAACCATAAAACCGTAGCAGCCAATCAGCTTGATAAAGCCTGTGCTCCCGTACAAGCGGCGGCTGAACCAAGGGAAGCGCCGAGGAGGCGTCCGGGATCGGGGAGAAGGCCGAGTAGTAGACACGGCGCAGCTTATAGCCGCTGTAAAGCCGAGTCGCGCAGGACAGGATCGCGGTGTCGTCGGCGCCATCTGCGCCGACGATCATCTGCGTGCTCTGGCCGGCGGGGGCAAAGCGTTGCGGCTTGCGGCCGGTGTGGGTCTTGTCTTGCGCAGCTTCACGCTCCAGTCGAACCTGCGCCATGGCCGCGCGAATGGTTTCCGGACGCTTCTCCGGCGCGAACTTTCTCACGCTGGAATCCCTGGGGAGTTCGACATTTATCGACAACCGGTCGGCCCAAAGACCTGCCTCACGAATAAGCTCCGGTTGTGCGTCGGGGATGGTCTTGAGGTGAATATAGCCTTTGAAGCCGTGGATTTTTCTCAGGGTCCTGGCGATGTGCACCATGTCGGCCATGGTCTGATCCGGCGAGCGGATAATGCCGGAGGAGAGAAACAAGCCCTCGATGTAGTTGCGCCGGTAAAACTCGAGCGTCAACGATACCACTTCTTCGACGGTGAACCGCGCGCGCTCGACATTGGAACTGACGCGGTTGATACAATAGGCACAGTCGAAGATGCAGAAGTTCGTCATCAGGATCTTCAAAAGCGATATACACCGCCCATCTGGAGTGTAGGCATGACAGATGCCACTCCCCCCGGACGACCCTATCCCCCCTTTGCGTGAGTCTCGCCTTTCGCCGCCGCTAGAGGCGCATGAGGCGTCATACTTGGCTGCGTCCGATAGGATCGCCAGCTTCTTTCGAAGTGCAGTAGGTGTCATCACGTGAGCTTAGATGTTCATGTTATGTTCGTCAAGTTTTCGTGGGCACCACTCAGGCGCCCCCGTTCCCATCTCGCCGCGGATCGCGTGCGCCGCTCCCGGCGACGTTGCCGCCAATGTCCTTCTGCACGTGATCCTGGCGTTGACCGCTCGGGGCAGGTCAGCGCGAGCTCTGACCGAAGACGGCTCGCGCGGTTCATCCTCCATAAGGGCTAATGGCAGCACGGCCAAACGCATGATAGAAATTTTATATTATTGATTGCAAATATACATGTACTTGTACTTTTCGGGGACTGCGCGGCTGCGACCGGCAACTATGCCGGGTCGATTTCGCATCGGGTATGAGACGGAGGGGACATGCTGAAAAATATGCTGCTGCTGTTGATCTCGCTCACCGTGGCGCTCGGGGCCGGGGAAGCAATGCTGCGTATGTTTACGCCGTTTCCGATCGGCACACGGACGCACAAGAGCATCGACGAGAAATATGGCTATCGCCTCGATCCGGCACTGGGCGACGTAGACGAGGACGGCTTCCGGGATCCGCCTGGATTAAGTTCTGACTTTCAGGTCGCGGCGATCGGCGACTCGATGACCTATGGCAACAACGTTGATAGTGCGCATTCCTGGCCGGCGGCTTTCGGGGCAATGACGGGCGAACGCACGTACAACTTCGGTGTTGGAAGCTACGGTATCTACACTTATCACGCCATCGTGCACGATACTTTGGCCGCGGGCGCGAAAGGCAACATTGTCGCCGTTTTCCCTGCCAACGACTTCGCGGTCGTCTTTTCCGCCTGTGATATCATGAACGCACGTTCCGACTTCTGGCTCTCAGAGCAGAAGCGACTTCATCTGCAGGCCCTGTTCGGTGACGCGGGAGGTTATTCGCAGTGTGCCAAGGCGCAATCCGTTAGCTTCAAGACGAAGCTTGTCGAGAATGTCGCGATCCTGAGTGCCTATCACCATGAGATGGGAGAACGACTGAAGAGCCTTTACGCCCGACTGTTCAAAACGGGCGATGGCGAAACATCCGAATACTATACGTTTCCGGACGGGTGCCCTTCCGTCCTGAAGCGCTATGTCGACGACCACGGCCGTATGGCGGATCTGGCGTCGCCCGAAACCGCAGCAATGTTCGGCGACTTCCAGAGGTTTGCGGCCGATTGGGCACAACAGCGGCCGGGGCGGATGGGCATTCTGCTCATTCCGTCCAAAGAGCGCGTGATCTTCGAATGTCTGCGTCGTCATGACCGGTTGGCGTCAGCCGCACCGGGATTTGTCCTTAGCGTTGAACGTCAGATTGTGCTGGAGAAGAAGATCCGCGAGACCGCAGAGGAGCTGGGTCTACCGTATCACACCGCGCTTGCCGCAACCGCCGATGCCCTGCAGGATGCGATGCTTGCCGGGCAGCGTTTTTATCCTGAAAGAGACGGCCATCCGTTTGAAGCCGGTTACAGCGCGTTTGCACGGACAGCATCATCGCTTTGGGATGAGATGACGGCGAGGGGCGCCCAGGCTGGCGACTAGTCACATGAATCCGTAATGCGCAAACTGGCGCATAGAAATGCCGATGTGTTGCAACGCTCTCGTCGCTTGGATCGGCTGCTGCCGGAAGACAAGTTGCCATCAAAGGTCTGACGGTTGCGCCGCCTTAATCGTGGAGTCTTGAAGGATTAACGGGTGCCGAGCGATCGCGACCGACGCTGAGCGCCATGTCGTTCGGGTGCCGAGGCCAGTCGCCGGCCGCCGATGCGGGTGGAACAAACCCGCCTGGTCGCGGTTGCTCTCTGAGATCGGGGCCAATATTCAGAAAACATCGATGCCGGACGCTCCAGACGCCGATTACCGCCCATGACCGGAGGTTCAAAGCCATGAAGAACGCTATTACTGCCCTGGTGATCGCAGCTTCTCTGGGCGGGTGCACTGCCGGGGTCACAACCTACCGCTTCTCGTCGCAGCTTGAACCGATTCCGGGCAGTATCACTTATGGCGGGCAACCTCGCACCAAGCTGACAAAGGCGCCGGTGGGCAGTATCGTGCCTCACCAATTCCGTGATCAATTTGGGCGGCCGGTGTACGAGACATATGTGATTGAACCGGACCGTTCTTTGCGGCTTGTTTCCCGCCGTTGGCGGGCGTTCGACGTTTTCAGCGATGATTAAGTGGTTGTTCGTCGGGCCGGCCAGCCGCTGGCGGACGCAAAGGATGCCGAACTCGAGCAGGCGGGTGCGAGCGTTGAGCCCGTTGGGCCAATGCGCTCCAAGATTTCGCGAGCCTCCATCGGCGGGACCTCGTACCTCGCGATTTTGTAGAGGGATTACAACGGCTCGACGGTACGCGACGTATGCCGTCGACGATCTCGTAAATTCGTCCAATCGGGGTTGGTTCTTTATCATTTGCCCTGGCACCGGCTGAGTGGCGCCTTGACGCGCACGAGCCGCCTATTTGACTGTGCTGGCCAACCAGGGTCTCGTTTTTCCATTCTACCAAACAGCATCTTGGCGTTAGCCAAGGCCCCACATGGAAAAAACCTCGTCCCTGTCAACGTCGCACGCCCGCTTTGCCGCACCCAAGATGAGGTCAATCAATCTTTCCCATGAGTGCGGTGCCGAGGCTGCCAAGGGCGAATGACGCGCCGAAGGCATAAATTTGCAAGAGAAGGGCAACGGGTTCGATGGCACCGTCGTGGCCTAGCGCGTGCGGAAAACTAACCGCGATCACCAATGCGTAAGGGCTCCCAATGCAAAGCCAGACGACAAATGCCAGATAAGAAAACGCAATAGCTTGGGCATCATACAACCTCCTTTATTGAAGAGGTGCCGGCAGGCGGGGCTCCCTTCCATCCTCGGTCCGCGCGGCCTTGTGTTCTGCGAGCTTCGCAAGCGAGACGGCAGACAGCCAAGCTCCCTGCCTTTTCCGGCGAAGAGCATTCGAAGCGGCGTCGAGACGATTCAAGCCCGGGAACGCCGCCATTATTTGTTCGCTTCCGTGGCGGCGTTGTGGGATCTCTGGCCCAAGCTCTCTTCCGCAACACCGTCGACTGGTCTTCTGCCGAGTCAAACGTATCCATCGCTGCCTACATCGGAATCGGGAGTGTCATGATGGCTGGGGTCTCTCTTATGCGCATCCGTGCACTCTTCGGCCAGCCAAACATGCAAATCCCAATTTGGTTCCAGCGATTCGACCCGCGCCTTGCGACAAAAAGAGCTATCTGCTGAAAGCGGTGTTAGACGGCTTGGCCGGCGTGTCGGCGGAGACGGGGTGAGGGTCAATCAATCGAGCGACACACCGCTCATGCGACAGGCAATCTCTCGCACGAACGGCTAGGCTCGCTCTTGATCGTGGCGATCGCACAATTGCAGAGAGCGACGGCCTTCTCGCGTTCCTCCGTTGCGAACGCGAGCCGATGCTCACCCTTGGGCGAGGGGTGTCACTACGGCGGCGACCGCATTCGTTCTCGCTCATCTGTTGCAGCACTTCCGGTCGGGTACAGCGGGAACAGCGATCTTACCGACGTTGATAGATCGACTTGAAAACACGTGCAGATAGGAGGTTTGCGCAGGTTAGGGAGCGCCGAAGGCTTCTGCCGAGCCGCAGTAAACCGTGAAGATCCGCGTATAGTGACCGATCTTCTTGGCGGCACTGATCGCGCGGCCGCCGAAAACTCTCAATCTATCCGAGCCGAAGTATCGAAATTCCGGTGTTCTGCGGATGTTGTCTGGTATCGCCAGTGCTCGTCAGGTGTCAGCACGCCAGCTTTTGGCGTAGATTACAATTGACATAAAATCGTGTCGCTATCCGGCAAAGGAGAAGTCTGAATGGTCTCCGTCCGATACATAGTTGTCGACGTTGACGAGGCCGTCGCGTTCTATAGAGACAACCTCGACTTCGAGATCGACAAGCACAATCCAGGTAAATTCGCGGCACTCGCGCGCGACGAACTGACATTGTATCTCAGCGCCCCGGGTGCAGGTAGCGGTGGTCAGGCCGGTGGCGATCCGAAGCCGGGCGGGTGGAACCGGTTTATGATCATCACGCGCGAACTTGATACACTGATTGAACGGTTGCGCCGCGCTGGTGCCAAGTTTCGCGGCGACGTAAGTGACAGCGGTGCTGGCCGAGCCGTCCTGCTCGAAGATCCGTCCGGCAATGTCATCGAACTGTTCGAGTTTAAGAAGGACTGAGTCACCTAAAAACGATGCTCCTGCGCGCCGCCTAGCCCCAGACCGCTCCGGCGATCGGATTGTCGCGACGGTCTGCGTGTGAAGACAATTTCGCGTCCCCGGTGTTGAGACCTTACCTTGAGCCTCGTGCTGTCGGCGGGCGGGGGCCACTTTTGAGCGGCTCAAAGCCGGTCGTATCATTTGGAAGCTTCTGAAAGAGCTCGGCGATCTCACACTCCATCGCGAGCGCTAGTTTTTCGAGTATATTGGCTTTGCGCCGGAGTGGACGATGGATCTGTCGAACCGCAACTTCAAGCTCAGACCCGTCCGCGGTGTCGATCTCAAAATCGGACTTGGGGTTGCTTGGAGCAAGGAAGACCCAACCGCATCACGGGACGACATCATCGACATTGCCCGGTCGCTGGCGCGGCCCGGCAGGTGAGGCGCGTGAACCCTTAAGTTGTCACCTACGACAGGGGCCGGACGCGAACGGAAATAGAGCGACTGATGGAACTAAGTCGCGACAATCGTCGTTAATTGACAGGTAAGAAATGTCCAGCTTACCCGAAACATCCATGCGCCTGCCATGGCCCCGTTAGTCGCCTGTCGGGGCCATCTCTTTTTTGCGCGAACCCTGGAACCTATCCACGATGCCAGCGTTTCTGCGCTTGTGAAAACCTTGAGCCCCCGATCAGGTTGACGCCTTCACTGTCCCTCTGGGCGTGAAGCCCCATAAGTGCCCATGGCCTCGTCATCCCCGGACGGGGCCATTCCTTTATGTGATCTCACCGCTTTTCGGCGGTTTGCGCAGGTTTGCTGCTGGCAGGCTGCCGACCAGAGGTGTCGGTGCCAATGGGGTGCGCCAGAACGGTAGGAGAGCGTCATGGGACAAATGCAGCTAGGTCGAGCCAGATTGGCCATGGCGCTGCCGCGCCACCGGCGTCAACTTCGAGAAACCAGAGACCAGCATCTGTTTGATGTTTTCGAGACGTACGCTCTCACGTCCTCGCACCTGGAAAAGCTTTTGCGAGAGGTGCCTAGGAGAGAAGAGCAGATAGCCGAGTATCATCAGATCTGCCTCGACCTTCAGGCGGAGGTTGTCGCCCTTCTCAGCCTGCTCAACGGGCGCCTGTGTTCGTCGTAGCCTTCGAGTGAAGCGCGCCTCAGACCATGGTCGGATCGTCGACAGACTTAGGTCGGATCGTCTGCGACTGAAGTCTGACAGGAGGAACGGGAAGTCTCCAGCTGCGTTTGAACCAAGTCCCCGCCGAGGAGCAGGGTGTACACAACTGATTGGAGACAAACATGAAAAAGCTTGTCAGTTCCGCTATCGCGGGCCTTTTTCTTATCGGCACGTCCAGCCTCGTTTTCGCTCAGACAGTCATCGTCACCCCCGAGCAGGAAACGGTGGTCCGTGAATATGTGAAGAAGAAGCCGCTCGCTTCCATCAACCTTCCCGGCGTAGAGCTCAATGTAGGCTCGGCAATCCCCGAGACGGTGGAACTGCACACGATAGATGCACCAGACATCACGTACCGCTACGTGGTCATCGATAACCGAACGGTGCTCGTGGACCCAGGCACCAGGAAGATCGTCAGGGTAATCGAATGACTTTCACCGCGTCCCTTCCTTTCGGGGAAGGGACGTTCCTGCGCCGCCGTGAGCACCCATCCTTCTTGAGCGGGTGCAGCTGGAGAGCGGGGGAAGTCTGAAGAATGGGAAAGAGCGAAACCTTAGGGCGTCGGAAAACGCACAGCCATGGGACTTCAGTCCCATAACCCTTCCGCAAAAGTCCTAATCCTGTAGGCGGGCGATCTCATCGCGCTCGTTTTCACGTTGGGCTATGGGGGACTCACGCTCCGTCATTGCCTGACACCGACATCAGAGCAGCCTCTTCGTCCCTGCGGTTCGCTCTGGTGTCGTTGCCAACGGAGGAACAAGGAGAATGTACGAACAATTCCGATACAGCCAGCCAGAACAAACGTTTTCTACAGGGCTTCCCATCGGGCTGATGCTTTTGGCGATGGTCGTCATCGGCGGCTACCTCTGCGTCGGTAGCGCGCTCTCGAACGGGCCTGAACAATCCGTCGCCATAGTCCTTCCGACACCCGCTGCATCGTCGAAATAGCTCTGAACTGTAACAGGGGAGAAGTAACCATGAGATTGATGCATTTGGGTCGAGCCCGTCTGGCGATGGTTTTGCCCCGCTATCGGCCTCAGCTACGCCAGGCCAACGAACGATGCCTTCTCGACCTCTTTGAGGCTTACGCACTGGCCTCGTCAACGCTCGACGAACTCTTGCATGAGTACCCGCCCCGCATCGAGCTGATTACCGAATACCAACAGATCTGCGGCGAGATGCACGTGGAGGTTGTCGCGTTGCTCGCGATTACGGACGAGCGACTGTTTCCGTGACATTCTGAAATTCACCATCTCTATGCATAGAAATCGCCCGAAAATCCCTCTCCCGAAATGATCGTTCCTTCAGTCTCATAGCCCCAATGTGAAATACATAAGACCTTGGTTGCTCGGCCCCGCAAGGGTCCCACGCCTGACGTCCGACCGGCACCAATCTCCTCACTCGCGTTCGATTCGCATCATGGGCCGTGGCGATGTCGGCCACAGCGGTGGCGGCGACCCCGGAGGCGTCCCGCGGTGACCCTGGCCACGCTAGTGCCGCGCCCGTCACTCAGCGCGGAAGTTCTATTTGTCAGATCGCGGTTCTTGCTCATGGAGCCGCGAAAGCAGCTCAACGACCTCGGCTTGCAGATCCAGACATAACTGTTCAAAATCGTTTACTCGCTCCTTCTGGCGGGGTACCTCTCGCAAGAGACCGTCGAGTGTTCTGGCAGCCAAAGCATAAGCTTCATATAGGCCATTCAGCTGATTGTTTTTTACAGCGCGCAACTGTTCGCGGTGACGCGGTAACGCCATGGCCAAGCGAGCGCGACCAAGATGCATCAACCCCATTTTTGAGCTCTACTATTCATCTGCCGTGCCATGAATTCCATCCCACTTCCAATTCTCCGGGGGAGACTTTTTTTGTGAGAGGCCCTTTGCGAACCAGAGTGCACACTCCAAAAGGCAGGATTCGTCGGTATGTCCCAGGCGGAACTCCTCGATTAGAAACCTTGCTAGTCGATCGCTGCACGCAGAGCGTTTGGGAACTGCCGTCAGGAAGCAGGCTCTTTCGAACACCCGTTGCAGGATGTCCAAGTCATCCGGGCTGAAACTGCCGCCCGGACCAATTGAAAGAAAATACATCTGACACCTCCCGTGAAGGGCGGTGCGCGCTGCTCGATAAGCGATTGCTTGGCTCGGACGTTCGGGCCGCACGGCGTCCCTTCAAACTCGAAACGTCGGTCTGAGCAGGCTGGTTCCAGGACTGGAAGTACCCAATTTGGGCTATCGTTCTCCGAATCTCCACGACACTGCCCGATCGGTTTTCCCGCGCTGGGCGACGAGAGAGGCGCAACGCCCTCGTGTTTCGTTCCGCCGGGAACGCCCGCGAAGAGCGGTTCTTGGCGGCGAAAATAGACTTGCAACGATCGGGCTGGAGATTGCCTGGGAACAAGGAGCACCTGCGGCTCACAGGAAGACATCATACATCGCCCCGGTCGATGGCGCGGATGGCCGGAACTGACGGGATCGGCTGGTGAAGGTGGTCGGCCCCTTACGACATTTAGGCGGCGGTGGGCCATATCTAGGTGTAGGATGTTACTTGATAAAACCGGGGTACTGCACCTCTTCGCGATCTACGCCTTCCGAATCCAACCGGACCGGAATGGGCTCCGAGACTTTGGGCATGTACCTATGTGCAACGAGCCAGTCGCGCAATATAGTCTCAATTGCGGTGGCTCGGCCCGCGGGTGGGCGTGAAAGGTCCGGATCGGTCATGTAGGCCGCAAGTCCAGCTTCGATTTCATCTGCCAGGAGAGGGAAATCTGTTGAATCCGACATGGTTGGCTCCTCTGTTCAACGATATGGGGCTGTTTCGCCCCGCCTATTCCCAGTGCGTTAAACAACTACATTGATGAAGTGCGTCAGCTTGTCCAAGCGATCCGGGAAATCCACGCCGGCTTCGAAGACTTTCCAGCTCCATTGCGCGCTCGAACGAAGCAGGCGCGTCGCGTGATCTACTGGAAGCCAGTCACAGTCGATATCAGGGCCAAGAACGCGGCCGCCCTCTGCTGCAACTAAGCCCTAGCGGCTGCTTTTGGGAACCTCTTCATCAAAGCGGGTCTTTTCGCGCGCCGGGTCGTCTTCGAGGATCTCTTCCTCGCTGTCGTCCGGCAATGCGTCGTCTGGATTTATGCTGGCCTCATCGCGGCTCGGAACTGGCGGCACGCGTCCCGTCTCGGCCGAAAACCCTTCGACGTCGTCAGGCGCCGCTCCAGACCGGTCTGGCATTGGAATCGGTTCGAGGTCCATCTCGGGCGGACGGGGCGTCGAGATCGGTTCCGGAATCGGCTCTCTGGTTTTCTCGTCCTTCGGATCGCTCATCATCTGGCTCCTTCCAGTTGAAAAGTGAACCGATGGACGCCGGTAAAGTTCCGAATCGACTTGTCCTCTGGTGCGCAGCGTCCCCGAATAGGCCGGGGCGCGGGATATTCAGAACGTCCCCGGTAGGCGAGCTGTCGCTCTTGGGCCCCCAGCGGGCGGTGCCAGCTGCGCGTGTGACAGGTGTAATTCTAGTAACCAAAGTACCAACAGTGGTCAGGGGACAACGATGTCAGGCTTTGTTCGCACGTCCGTAGTGGTCGTGAAGCCGCCACCACTTGTAAGGATCTCCCTGCGGCCGGCCGGATGGTACGTCCTGCCAGGTTTCCTGCCGGCCAAGTGGTGTGAGGTCCAGGAACGTAAAGATCGGACCGATCGCTTCCACGCCGCGGCCGTTCATAAAGTAGCTGCGATAGGCTCTGTCCCCGTCGCGAACAAAGACGTTAATTCCGAACATTTCCTCGACATCGAAATCCCGTGAGAAGCGACCGTCCGGCAATGTCACCCAAGGCGTCGACCAGCCCATCCGCTGTTCATAGGCAGCGATCTTCTCCTGAGATGCGGTCGACGCGAATACAAGGGCGATGTCACGCGCAGCCAAGTGTTCATGGTGGGTGACGCTGTCTGCAAACAACGAGCAGCCCGAGCACCCGCCGTCCGGCCAGTTCTCCACGTCAGGAGCATAGAAGAAGCGGTATATAATGAGTTGGCGCCTGCCGGCGAAAAGACCGAGCAGGTCCGTTTCGCCGGCGGGGGTGAGAAACCTGTAGTCGGTGGCCACCTCCATCATCGGAAGCCGTCGCCGCTCGGCCGCCAGCGCGTCGTTTTGCTTCATCAACGCCTTCTCTTTCACAAGAAGTGCGTCTCGCGCACGCAGCCATTCTTCCTTCGCTACGACTTTCGGCCACTCGAGATGCTGCGCGGTCGAGGAAGGCGGCGGAAATCCGGGTGGTTCACTTGCCATGACGCGAGTCCTCTCCGGCCCAGACTGAATAGATCTTGTTCATCCAGGCCTGCACTTGTCCGAGGCGACTTCTTGACCCAAAAGAGCGACCGCTCCCCAGAGCGGAGCACGTGATTGAGACTATGATGCGATGTCTTCTTCCAGTATCGGAAACGATGCCTCTATTGCGGCGCCGACGAAGGCTTTCCGAGAGAGGTCAATCTGTGGCATTTCGCTCAGATATTGCAGGGCATCCTGCGGTCCATTGATGCAACGCTCGCCTTTCACGCCGAGCCTGACGGGTCGATCCCAGATGAAGGGTTGCATTAACGTTGCCTCCGCTTCCGCGAAGAACGTCTGGCCTTACGGTTTGTTCCGAGACGACGTGGCGGCTGGTAACGCGCCGCGACCACGAGGCACCAGCGGGAAATAACGTGCAGCATTCCGAACACTGCAGAGTTAAGAGCGGCTTGCCTGTGCAGATCGCCACGCGGCAATGGGCATCTTCTCAGCGGTGCCTTCTTCAATCACGAGCACGCTATCGAAGAAATCAACCCCGTCCACCGATTGGATCGAAGAGGTATCGTGCATGATGGCGATAACTGTCGTCTTTAAACAATTGTCCTTGATTGATTGATAAAATGCTTGGACTGCCTGACCATCAAGCGCGCTTGTCGCTTCGTCAAGGAAGAGCAAACCCGGTTTCAGCAACAGGATCTTTGCGAGAACAAGCTTCTGTTTCTCCCCTCCGGAGAGAAGCTTGTCCCATTGCTGCCCCTCGCGACCCTCATCAGGCAGCTCGCCCGAGATCTCTTCGAGGCCTGCCTTTTCCAGTGCCGTCGAGACCGCGGCGTCGGTATGTGATCCGGCCTCATCGGGCAGGCACACGAGATCTTTAAGGCCAACGGCCTGGAGCTTGACGTCCTGCGCAGCATAAAGAGTTCGCATATCGTCCGGCAATGTGATGATGCCCCGCCCATGGGGCCAAAGACCATGTATTGCCTTAAGAAGTGAGGTCTTGCCGCTTCCCGATTCACCAACCACCAACGTCCACTCGCCCGGGGCGAAATTGAGTTCACTGGCGCTCAAGAAAGGCTTCTGGTCGCCCGTGTGCAGCAGCTCGACCGCATGAACGGTCAAGCCCTTTGCGGCGTCTTCGATCGTGTACTCAAACGCGGAAGGACCGCTCCGGGCATAGTAGTCTTGCGGCTGTTGCACCGCCTCTATTGCCTTTGCTAGTTCTGTGATGCGCTGCGCATCCGCTCTTAGCGTTGCAATATCCGGCATTGCATGAATGAACCACGAGCATTCATTGATGAGAGCCGTCGCGAGTTCGGCGCCTGTGACATAGTCCTGCAGACTGATTGTCTTGTCCACGTAGGGAAGCAGACCCGGAGCATAAGCGACGATGCGCGACCCAATGAAATTGTGCACGAGTTCAAAGCCCATGTAGCTGGCCGATACCCGATTGAGCCTTGCCCACGTGTCGTCAATTTCGCTGTATCGGCGCACGTTGACGGCCTTCTGCGCCGGCTCCCCTCTAATCACGGCAACATGAAAGCTACGATGCAACAACTGGTTCAGTTCGCTGCGATAACTGCCTTCGGCCGACTGGATGCGTATGGACAAACCCTGCAGGATGCCGCCGAGCTTGGCTGCAATGATCGTATTGAGGGGCACATAGATTGCGATTGCAAGAAGTGTCAGGCATGCGCTGCCGTAGCTGCCGAGAAGATCAAGTCCTCTGACGGGGCTCGAGGTTTCGATCAGCTTGCCCCCAACGAACCCGAGTGACATCACAACGCCTGCGATGCCCACGCCGAGACCGATCGCACCTCCTGTCATACCCTTGATCGCCTCCTGCACCCGTTGATCGATGTTGTCGGGTGACGCAGACCCCTCCTTGTATTCTCCGCCGAAGCCGTTCTGCTGCAGGTGGAAGTGCGTATGGTTGGAATCGAGCAGCGCCTGATTGAAGCGCCCGTCCAACCACTGGCGCCATTTTCTATGCAGGCTGGTCGAGAAAAAGTGGCGGACCGCCGTAAACCCCGCGTCCCTTAGGATCGCGATTGCAGCCAGTGTCGCTGCGGTGGTTAAAAGTGACCAGGGCGTTGTGGGTACGGTGGGATGGTGGAAATTAGCGATCCGATTGACCAACTCGCCGGAGGTCAGCGCGAACCACACGCTTGCCTGAGCCGACAACCCCGTAAGCAGCAGGATGAGAAAAGTCAGGCCCCACGCCTGGCGCCACCGTTCTGAAAGCCAATATGCGAGAAGAAGGCCCCAGAAGCTGCGCATTGAGGATACGGGACCGCTTGGGCGCCGCCGTTTCCTGCCAAGGTGCCGTTTAACCGGCGCTGTTGCTCCTGGTGTGTTGCTGCGCACGGCTCTGCTTGAACTCATCTTATTGAACTGGGACGAGGAGCACGCTTGTCAAATGCAGATTGTATCGCGGCTACGGGGCCGAAGCACACGGCAACCCATGGTAAGTTGCGTCCGTCGGACCGGCGGACGCGGGCCCTATGCCCAAGACCGAATGGCTGCTGCGGCTCGGTACGCACCGTCAGTCAGGCAGCCTTGCGTGTCGTCGGCGCCTTGTTGATGGATGTGACCGCAAGGTTGGTGAGCTTGTTGTTGGTTGCTTTTTCCTGGTCGAGGATCTCCGAAAGCAGCGTGTGGGCTTCCTCGAGTCCGAGGTCTTTCGCCCACTCCCTAAGAGACCCGTAGCGGGCGATTTCATAGTGCTCCACGGCTTGGCACGCAGCCAGAAGGCCGGCGTCGAGCGCCGTCCCTTTCGCTTCTGACATCAGTCCGTCTGTTTCCTTGATCAATCCCTCGATAGCGTCGCACTTTTCGCCGGCGGGTTTCTTGCCGATGGATTTGAAGACCTGATCGAGTTTTTTAATCTGGTCTTTCGTTTCCGAAAGGTGCTCTTCTGCCGCCTTCTTCAGTTCCTGGCTCTTGGCGGCCTTGGCGACTTTGGGGAGGGCCTTGGTGATGGCGTTTTCTGCGTAGTAGACGTCCTGGAGGGTGTGTTCAAACAGTTCGGCAAGCGAGTTCATGCTGGTTCCTCCTTTGAATGAATGCCATAGAAGAAGCTGCGACTGCGGTTTTCGTTCCAGTCGGCGAACTAATTTTGGAGGTCGGGCGGTTACGCTATCGCTATCTCGTCACGTCTGCTGATCAGTCAACTTGCTTCTCGCCAGCGCTCTTGCCGTCGGAGCTTTTTGATCTCTCGTCGAAACGCTCCGCGCCCTTTTTCAGTGGCGACCCTTTGGCCCTTTCGACTTTCTGTTCCTCGGCGGCGGCTTGTTTCTTAAACTCTTTCGACGATTCTCGGCCCTTGGCCGTCTGTGACTTAGGGGTTGCCATTTGTTGCTCCTCCAGAACCTCTGACTTCCTAACGTTTGAAGCGTCGTAGAGTTTCTTTTTCGCAGACTGATAGAAATGGAGGCACGGCTCGTGACCTGGGCGCCGCCTGTTCGTCACCATAGCGGGCGCTGTTCCTGCAAAAACGGGGATATTTTAGCTGTTTCGATCGAGATGCTCTGTGCACAGTTGCCTGCCGGCTTGGCGATTGGGCTGCCTGATCCAAGTGTTAGCGGCCGCATGAAGCGACGAAGTCGCTTGCGGAAAAGTGCTGGGACCAGCGCGAAATTCTCAGTCCATGGCAATTTGTTAGCCCAGCCCTAGATTCATCTCCACCTTAACGGAGAAGATCACGGTGGGCAGACAAAGCGGGGACATCCGGCGTGACACTATTCGCTCGCCCGAACCATTTGGTGTGACAGCAATGGCCGCTGAGGAGGCTCGAGCCTTACTGGAAGCCCTGATTGCTATGAAGCAAGGAGACTTCTCGGTAAGGATGAGATCGGATCTCGATGGCGTCACCGGAAAGATTGCGGACACCTTCAACCATATCATCGCCGCCAACCAGAAAATGGCCCAGCAGCTTGAGCACGTGGGTCAAGTGGTCGGCCGAGACGGGCGCACAAGCACCCGTGTCCGGTTCGGTCTGTCGGAAGGTTCCTGGGCCGATATGGAAGGTTCGGTCAATACGTTGATCGACGATCTCGTCTGGCCGACGGCGGCCGTCACGCGCACAATCACCGCAGTTGCCAAAGGCGATCTCCTACAGACAGTACCACTCGATGTTGATGGCCGACCACTGAAAGGCGAATTCCTGCGATCGGCCGACATCGTCAACACGATGATCAAGCAGTTGAGCGTCTTTACTTCGGAAGTCACGCGCGTGGCGCGCGAGGTGGGCACCGACGGCAAGCTCGGCGGGCAGGCCGCGGTGCCGGAAGTGACGGGCGTCTGGAAGGATCTGACCGAAAGCGTCAACTCGATGGCGTCAAATCTGACGGCCCAGGTTCGCAATATCGCCGAGGTTACGATCGCGGTTGCCAACGGGGATCTTTCCAAAAAGATTACCGTCGACGTCCGAGGTGAAATTTTGCAGCTGAAGGAGGCCATCAATACGATGGTCGACCAGCTTCGCTCCTTTGCTTCGGAAGTTACACGCGTCGCGCGCGAGGTCGGTACCGAAGGCAAGCTTGGTGGTCAGGCGCTCGTTCCAGGTGTTGCAGGCACCTGGAAGGATCTCACCGACTCCGTCAACGCCATGTGCGGTAATCTGACGGCTCAGGTTCGAAACATTGCTCAGGTGACGACCGCCGTTGCCAGAGGCGACCTGTCCCGCAAGATCACCGTCGATGTATCGGGGGAAATACTGGAACTGAAGGAAACCATCAACACGATGGTCGATCAGTTGAACGGCTTTGCAGGGGAGGTAACGCGCGTGGCCCGCGAGGTCGGCACGGAGGGTCGGCTTGGCGGTCAGGCGCAGGTGCCAGGGGTTGCCGGTACCTGGAAGGACCTCACGGATAACGTCAACTCGATGGCGTCAAACCTGACGGCTCAGGTTCGCAACATCGCGGAGGTCTCGACTGCGATCGCTAACGGCGACCTGTCGAAGAAGATCACAGTCACGGTGTCGGGAGAGATACTGGAGCTGAAAGAGACCATCAACACGATGGTGGACCAACTGAATGCCTTCGCCTCGGAGGTGACGCGCGTGGCGCGTGAAGTTGGAACCGAAGGACGGCTCGGTGGCCAGGCCGACGTGCGTGGCGTCGCCGGGACATGGAAGGATCTCACCGAGAACGTCAACTCAATGGCTGGCAATCTGACGGCGCAAGTGCGCAACATCGCTGAGGTGTCGACGGCCATCGCCAACGGCGACCTTTCGAAGAAGATCACAGTTGATGTGAAGGGCGAGATTCTTGAGCTCAAGGAAACCATCAACACCATGGTAGACCGCCTGAACGCTTTCGCCTCCGAAGTCACGCGCGTGGCGCGAGAGGTCGGAACAGAGGGGCGGCTCGGTGGTCAGGCCAATGTGCGCGGTGTTGCAGGCACCTGGAAGGATCTGACCGACAGCGTGAATTCCATGGCGTCGAACCTCACCGCCCAGGTCCGAAACATCGCCGAGGTCGCGACCGCCGTCGCGCAGGGCGATCTGTCGAAGAAGATCACGGTCACGGTGTCCGGCGAGATCCTGGAGCTGAAAGAAACCATCAACACGATGGTCGACCAGTTGAACGGCTTTGCGGGAGAAGTAACGCGCGTCGCGCGCGAAGTTGGCACTGAAGGCCGGCTCGGGGGCCAGGCGAACGTTCTGGGCGTCGCCGGCACGTGGAAAGACCTGACCGACAGCGTGAACTCCATGGCGGGCAACCTGACGGCCCAGGTTCGAAATATTGCCGAGGTTTCGACCGCGATCGCCAATGGTGATCTTTCGCGCAAGATCACCGTCGATGTGAAGGGTGAGATCCTTCAGCTGAAAGAGACGCTGAACACGATGGTCGACCAGTTGAACCGGTTTGCTTCCGAGGTCACCCGCGTTGCGCGCGAGGTCGGCACAGAAGGCAAGCTGGGTGGGCAGGCGCAGGTACCGGGCGTTGCCGGCACCTGGAAGGATCTGACCGAAAATGTGAACTTCATGGCCTCGAACTTGACAGGGCAAGTCCGAAACATCGCGGAAGTCACCACGGCCGTCGCGAGGGGAGACCTCTCGCGCAAGATCACCGTCGACGTGAAGGGCGAGATCCTGGAACTGAAAAATACCATCAACACGATGGTCGACCAGCTCAACGCGTTTGCCGGCGAGGTGACGCGTGTCGCCCGCGAAGTCGGCACGGAAGGCAAGCTTGGCGGCCAGGCACAAGTGTCAGGCGTTGCCGGCACCTGGAAGGATCTGACCGACAGCGTCAACTCGATGGCCGGCAATCTCACGGCGCAAGTGCGCAATATTGCAGAGGTCGCAACTGCAATCGCCAATGGCGACCTCTCGCGCAAGATCACCGTCGATGTTCGCGGCGAAATCCTGCTCTTAAAAGACACCCTCAATACGATGGTCGACCAGCTGCGCTCGTTTGCCGGCGAGGTGACGCGCGTCGCACGCGAAGTGGGAACGGATGGCCGCTTGGGCGGTCAGGCCGTCGTTCCAGGTGTCGCCGGCACCTGGAAGGATCTCACCGACAACGTAAACCTGCTTGCCGCCAACCTGACGACCCAGGTCCGCAATATCGCCGAGGTGACGACGGCGGTCGCGAGGGGCGATCTTTCACGCAAGATCACCGTCGACGTGAAGGGTGAAATTCTCGAACTGAAGAATACCATCAACACTATGGTGGACCAGCTCAACGCTTTTGCCGGTGAAGTCACGCGTGTGGCGCGCGAAGTGGGTACCGAAGGCAAACTCGGCGGCCAGGCCCAGGTGCCTGGCGTTGCCGGCACCTGGAAAGACCTGACCGACACCGTCAACGTGATGGCTGCCAACCTCACCGAACAGGTTCGCGGCATCGTTAAGGTGGTGACAGCAGTTGCGGATGGTGAACTTAAGCAGAACCTGACCGTTGCCTCCAAGGGCGAGGTTGCTGCTCTTGCCGAGACGATCAACAACATGACGAACACGCTTGCGACCTTCGCGGAGCAGGTGACCAGTGTTGCGCGCGAGGTGGGTGTCGAAGGCCGGCTAGGCGGCCAGGCGAACGTTCCCGGTGCCGCCGGCACATGGAAGGACCTTACCGGCAACGTCAATCTCCTGGCCGCCAATCTGACGACACAGGTCAGGGCGATCGCTGAAGTTGCGACCGCCGTAACGAAGGGTGATCTGACCCGATCAATCCAGGTCGAGGCTCGTGGTGAGGTGGCCGAACTTAAGGACAACATCAATACGATGATCGGCAATCTGCGCCTGACGACCGAACGCAACACCGAGCAGGACTGGCTGAAAACCAATCTCGCCCGCTTTACCAACATGCTGCAGGGCCAGCGTGACCTGACCTTGGTTGGCAAAATGCTCCTGTCTGAGCTCGCACCCTTGGTCGGTGCGCAGCAGGGCGTAATTTACCAAGTCGACAATGACGAGCGCCAGGCGACGCTTTCGCTGCTGTCGGCTTACGCTCACGGCATCGAGGCGGCACACCCAGCGTGCCTAGAGTTCGGCCAGGGTTTGGTCGGCCAGTGCGCGATGGATGCCCGGCGGATCCTGATTACCAACCTTCCGGACAACGTCATTCCCATCAGTTCGGGCGTTTTTTCTGCCCTTCCCAAAAGCGCCATCGTTCTGCCCGTCCATTTCGAGGGCCAGGTCAAAGCGGTGATCGAACTTGCCTCGACCGGGGATTTTACCGAGCTGCAACTGTCCTTCCTCGATCAGCTGACCACATCAATCGGTATCGTGCTCAACTCGATCGAAGCGACGATGCAAACCGAGGGCCTGCTAAAACAATCGCAGCAGCTGGCGACCGAGCTTCAGACGCAACAAAAGGAGTTGCAGCAGACCAACGAGCAGCTCGAGCAGAAGGCGCAGCAGCTGGAAGAGCGAAATGTCGAGGTGGAAGGCAAGAACCAGGAGATCGAGCAGGCCCGTCGGGCCCTCGAAGAGAAGGCAACCGAGCTTGCACTAACATCCAAATACAAGTCAGAGTTCCTCGCAAACATGTCGCACGAGCTGCGCACACCGCTGAACTCGATCCTTATTCTTGGCCAGCAACTCGGAGACAATCCGGACGGCAATCTGTCGCCCAAGCAAGTGGAGTTCGCCAAGACAATCCATGGCGCGGGCACTGATCTCCTTAATCTCATCAGCGATATCCTCGATCTTTCGAAGATCGAGTCCGGGACCGTCTCGGTCGATGCCGAGGAGATATTCATCAACAATCTCCTGGAAATGATGTCGAGGCCGTTCCGCCACGAAGGCGAAAACCGCGATCTCTCTTACCTGGTAGAAATCGCCGAAGACGTGCCGAGAAGCCTGATTACCGACTCCAAGCGATTGCAGCAGATCCTGAAGAACCTCTTGTCAAATGCGTTCAAGTTTACCGCGCAAGGAGGCGTGACGCTGAAGGTTGTTACAGTCACTGAAGGTTGGTCCCCGGATCATGCCTCGCTCCAGCACGCCCCTTCGGTGATCGCCTTCGAGGTCTCCGATACCGGGATTGGTATCCTGCCGGAAAAACAACGCATCATATTTGAAGCATTTCAGCAGGCCGATGCGTCGACCAGTCGGAAGTATGGGGGGACGGGGCTCGGGCTTGCCATCAGCCGAGAACTGGCAAACCTCCTTGGCGGCGAGATCCAGTTGCGCAGCACCCCGGGGGTCGGCAGCACCTTCACGCTCTTCCTTCCCTTGACCTATGTCGGCGCTTCGACGGCGCTGAAGTCCGAGGTCGCTCCGAACAATGTCGTTCAGCTCTCGGAGGCGGTCGCCGCGCGGCGCGCCGACAGGACTGCTGACCATGTAGGGGATGATCGCAACGAGATCGAACGTGGCGATGCCATCCTTCTGATCGTCGAAGACGACACGCACTATGCCCGGGTTCTCGTCGACCTTGGCCATGATAATGGCTTCAAGGTTCTGGTCGCCACCCGCGGTGGCGAGGCCTTGGATCTGGCACACGAATACAAGCCGGCTGCCATATCGCTCGACATTTTCCTGCCAGATATGCTGGGATGGACCGTGCTCAGCCATTTGAAGCAAAGTGCTGCCACCCGCCATATCCCGGTCCAGATTATCAGTCTCGACGAGGACCGGCAGCATGGTCTCACACGCGGCGCTTTCGCGTTCATGACCAAGCCAACCACAACCGAAAGTGTTGGGAGGGCGTTTTCGCGGTTGAAGTCTTATGCCGAGCCGCGTCGCAAACGCCTCCTTCTCGTCGAAGACGATGAAGCCGAACGCCTGAGCGTTATCGCCCTGCTCGGTGACCACGACATCGACATCACGAGTGTGGGCTCCGGGGAGGAAGCGCTTGACGCCCTCAAGGACGATCCCATCGATTGCGTTGTTCTCGACCTGGCACTTCCCGACATGTCCGGCTTTGAGGTTCTGGAAAAGATCCGCGATGACGAGAATATTGCCGAAGTTCCTGTCGTCGTCTTTACGGGCCGTGAACTGTCGCCGGCCGAAGACGCGCAACTCCACACAATGGCACGAAGTGTTGTTGTGAAGGGGGTGGAATCGCCCGAGCGACTTCTGGATGAAACAGCCTTGTTCCTTCATCGGGTGGTTGCCGATATGCCGCCGGCCAAGCAGGCAATGCTTGAGAAACTGCATAGCTCGGATGAGGACCTGCTCGCAGAGACTGTGTTGCTCGTAGATGACGATGCACGTAACATTTTTGCATTGAGCAGTGTTCTGGAGCGACGGGGGATGCGGGTGCTGACCGCGACGACCGGCAGCGAAGCGATTGAGGTCCTTCAAAACGAGCCGGCCGTTGCCATCGTTCTCATGGATATCATGATGCCCGGAATGGATGGCTACGAAACGATGCAGGTCATCCGTTCCGACACCAAGTTCCGGCGCCTTCCAATCGTGGCCTTGACGGCCAAGGCGATGAAGGGGGATCGCGAGAAATGCCTGGAAGCCGGGGCGTCAGATTATCTCGCAAAGCCGGTGAATACCGAGCAGCTGCTGTCAGCGCTGCGCATGTGGTTGCATCGGTGAGGATTTGGCCATGAATGCTGTCAACATCCTTTTGGTCGATGACCAGCCGGCAAAATTGCTGAGTTACGAGGTCATCCTCGAAGGGCTGGGGGAAAACCTGCTCAAGGCGCATTCGGCGCGCGAAGCGCTCGAGCATCTTCTTCGCAGCGAGATCGCGGTGATCCTCGTCGATGTGTGTATGCCAGAACAGGACGGGTTCGAGCTCGTCAGCATGATCCGAGAGCATCCGCGATATCAAAACACGGCGATCATCTTCGTCTCTGCTGTCATGATGGCGGAACCCGACCGTTTGAGAGGCTATGCGGCGGGTGCAGTTGACTATGTGTCGGTCCCCATTGTTCCTGACGTGTTGCGCGCCAAGGTCAGAGTGTTTGCCGATCTCTATCGTAAGACCAGGGAACTGGAACTTCTAAACGCTGACCTCGAGAACCGTGTGCACGAGCGCACTGCCGAACTTCAAGCCTCGGCGAACCAACTCAAGGTCCTCAATGCGGAACTCGAACAACGAGTTGACCAAAAGACCCGCGAGCGGGAAGCAGCGCTTGCGCAACTGTTCGAGGCCCAAAAACTCGATACCGTCGGCCAGCTGACCGGTGGTATTGCGCATGACTTCAACAACCTGCTCATGGCGATCCTTGGCAGTTTGAAGCTTCTGAAAAAGGGGCTTCCCGAGGATGGCAAGAGCGTGCGACTGGTTGAAAATTCCATTCAGGCAGCCGAGCGGGGGGCCGCATTGACTCAACGCTTGCTGGCATTCGCCCGCCGTCAGGACCTGAAACCGCAAGCGGTCGATTTCCTTGATCTATTTGACAACATCGAAGACATATTGGGCAGAGGGCTCGGCCCAGGCATCGATACGAGAAAGCACATTCCGGCGGATCTTCCGCCGTTGCTCGTCGACCGCAACCAGCTCGAGCTTGCTCTGCTCAATTTGTTTGTAAACGCCCGCGACGCGATGGGCGAGGGCGGCACGCTGACCGTCTCGGCCGAGGAGAAAGATGGAGCACTGCCGACTGGCCTGAAGGATGGGCGTTACATCCAGATATCGGTATCCGATACCGGTGAGGGAATGGACGAGGCCACTGTGACCCGCGCGACCGAGCCTTTTTTTACCACAAAAGGACAGGGAAAGGGAACGGGACTCGGTTTGTCGATGGTGCATGGACTTGCGGCACAGTCCGGCGGTGCCTTGAGCCTGTCGAGCACAAAGGGGGTAGGTACCACCGTCACCCTGTGGTTGCCGATTGCCGAAGCAGCGCCGATGGATTCGCTGACGGAAATTGCAGCGCCCGATCCAGCAATCGTCACAGGCTCTCTGCGCGTGCTTGTGGTCGACGACGACGTGCTCGTCAGCATGGGGACATCGGCCATGCTCGAAGACCTTGGGCATACGACTGTCGAGGCACCTTCGGCAGCAGTTGCGCTTGAAATCCTTGGATCGGAGCAAACGTTCGATCTCGTCATCACCGATCAGGCTATGCCGGGCATGACGGGCGCAGAACTCGCGCGCTTGATTTTCTCGTCATTCCCCGGCCTTCCCGTGATCCTCGCTTCGGGATACTCGGAACTGCCGGATGATGGTGGTCTTTCAGCGCTGTTGAGGATGACAAAGCCGTTTACGCAAGAGGAACTCCAGGCAACGGTGGGAAGAGCGGTTGCGAGCGCCGCTGCGGCCGCGTGAACGAGCCCTTGGGTATGCGGGTCATACGTCCTTATCAGGTTCCGCCCGCCCGGTAGTGATGGAGCTGCCGGTGGCAGACGGTGGATCGCTGGCGGGAAATGAGCTCTTCAAACCTTCGTCGAGCTGTTCTTCCAACATACCCGTATCCCTGGCGCTTCGGGCACTTCGCAAGGATGCAACGGCTGGCGAACCGGAAGGGTCGGCTTCATTGGCCCTGTCGGTCGCGACCTCTCCGAAAGTGGCCACTTGCACCATCAAGGCCTTCGCCTTTGTCACGGCGTCGTCAACGCTGAGATCGTCCGTCGAGCTTTGAAGACGGACCGAAATCACGTCACCACCTTCGGCGACCCATTCGATCGTCATTACGCCGCCTGGATCGGATAAGACCTGTTGCCCAACGATGTTCATAATAGCTGCCTCCATTGACGACCAGTCTAGAACCCATTCGCAGGTCGGTTGTTCCGAGAAAAGGAAGTCAAAAAAAGTATGGCCCGAAGGAACGCCGAGGCGAGCGTCCCCGCCCTAAAATAAGCTGGAATGTTCGATCCAAGCAGACAACTGCTACTCGCGACTGACACGCCAGATGATATTGCCGACATCGTCTGCAACGAGCAGGGCACCCGTCCGGTCAATCGCAACTCCCACAGGGCGGCCCATGGCTTTGCCGTGTGCGATGAAACCTGTGAGGACATCTTGCGGCTGTCCGCTAGGCTTGCCGTTCCGGAAGGGTACAAAGATGACTTTGTAGCCGCTCGGGATGCTACGGTTCCAGGAACCATGCTGGCCGACAAATGCGCCGCTTGCGAAACGGGGCCCGAGAGTTGCGCCCTTAGAGAACGTCAGTCCGAGCGAGGCGGTGTGTGCGCCGAGCGCATAGTCGGGTTCCACCGCCTTGGCGACAAGGTCCGGCCGTGGTGGCTCCACGCGGCTGTCGACGTTCTGGCCGAAATAGCTGTAGGGCCAGCCGTAAAAGGCACCATCGCGCACGGACGTCATGTAATCAGGGACGAGATTGTCACCCAGTTCGTCACGCTCGTTGACCGCGACCCAGAGTTTTCCGCTCTCTGGATTCCACGAAAGCCCGTTGGGATTGCGAAGGCCAGAGGCAAAGACGCGAGTTCGGCCGCTTGCCTTGTCCACCTCGAGCACCGCGGCACGGTTCTTCTCGACTGCCATGCCATTTTCCGCAACGTTGCTGTTTGACCCAACCGTGACGTAGAGCTTGCGCCCGTCCGGGCTTACGATCACATCCTTGGTCCAATGATGGTTGATTTTTCCGGCAGGCAGATCGGTAATCTTCTGCCCTGACGTGCGAGCTCGGGTCTGCCCGTTGGAATAATCAAACGCGACGAGCGCATCAGTGCTTGCAACGTAGAGTTTGCCTTCGGACAGTGTCATCCCGAAAGGAGAGTTGAGCCCTTGAGCGAAGGCTCTGCGTACATCCGCTACGCCGTCGCCGTTGCCGTCGCGTAACAGGGTGATGCGGTTTGCGCTCTTGGTGGCGGCGCCCGCCTGTTTCATCGCCAGGTCCATGAAGACCTTCTTGAGACTGAACCCCTCGTCGTGTTCGGCTGGAGCATTACTCTCGGCCACCAACACGTCGCCGTTCGGAAGCACATAAAGCCAGCGCGGGTGGTCGAGACCTGTCGCAAAGGCATTGACCCTTAGTCCTTTTGCCGGCAGCGGAGCACCACCCTTTCTCCAGCCAACCGCCGTGGCAATGTTGACAGTCGGTATGACCGTTGGCTTTGGTTCGGGTAAGGTCGGGTTAAAACCGTAGCCGATCTTCTTCCCGCCGGCAGGAGATTGTTGCACCGCGTGGCCAGCGCAACCCGCCGTGATCGTACCTATGCCGATGGCAACGGCGACTATTCGCGGACAAATGAGACACATAAGATGTCCTCCGCAGGGGATCGCAGCCTGCAAAGATAGGACGCGATGGCGCGTCACATTATTCCATTGGCATCCAATCCATCGGCATGGACCTAGCTTCCAGCGTAGATGGCAGTGCCGCAGGCAAAGTCACCTTGCCGCTTTGCCGATGGTATCAGCCATGTGCGCGCCCCGAAGACCGAGCGGAAGGGGCGCCCCGGTCGTTGAATCTCTTGCGGTCTGATGCTCGAGTTCGGCATTGAGCTCGGCACCCACGATCAACAGCGCTACCGATAACCAAAGCCACATCAGGAATCCGACGAGCCCACCGAGCGCGCCGTAACTGGCGGCATAGTTGGCAAGATTGTTGAGATACCAAGCATAACCCAGAGACATTGCGACCCAGGTGGCCGTCGTGAAGATCGATCCCCAGGTCAACCAGCGGATTTTCGCCGGTTGCCGACTGGGGCCGACCCGGTAAATTACAGCCGAACCCATCAAAGCGGCGATGACCACAAGCGACCTGCCCGTGAGGAGGATCATGGTTTCGTTTGTCGGATCAAGCGACGTCATTTTAAGGGCCGTTGGCAATGCGGCGGCAACACCAATCATGAGGAGAAGAGCCACCATCGCGCAGAGCGTGAATACGATGGCGATGAGGTTGAGCCTGACATATCCGCGTTTCTCGACCTCCTGATAGGCGACGTTCATCGCATCGAAGAGCGCGAGCGTACCGTTTCGAGCGCTCCAAAGAGCAATTGCGAAACCGATGAAAAACGCGAAGCTCAAAGTTGTGTCACGCATGTGCACGAGTGTGAGGAGCTGTGTCGCCAGAATGTCGAAGGCACCGGGTGGGAGAACATACGCAAGCGCTCTTAAGTGCTCGGCTATATCGACCGGATCGGCGAGCAATCCGTAAAGGGCGACGATCGCTCCCAATGCGGGGAACAGCGCCAAGAGGAGATAGAAGGTCACGCCGGCGGCAACGAGGGCCACACGGTCGTTGGATACTTCGTGAACCACGCGCCAGGCGACGTCGTAGAGCCCCTTGGGTGGAATTTCCTCGGGAACGTCAGCGTTTCGGCCGCGATCTTCATCGAGTGCCTCGCCTCTTCGACCGAGAGCCTTCTCGCGCATTGCGCGCTCGGTGTCTCGGTCCAGTTGGAGCAGCCAAAGTGCGATCGCCGCGACCGCGAAAACGCCGACGGCGATTTGACGATCAGTGCTCGGGGATTTGGAACGCATCGACAAGGTCCACTGTCCTTTTCGGTCCAGCTTGCGGCCTCAGCGCGGCCGCAAAAAAAGCGCTCTGTCCGACGACACCAGCCGCAACCAGAGCCGGTAAGAGGTGGTGTCTGATCCTCCTTTCCGCGATCTGCTTGACCGCGTTCGCCTCCAGAACGACCAGCCTTGAACCCCCGGCAGCGATCGCCGCCAGTTCGGTGCGAAGCGTGTTCACGTCCGAACGCAAGGCCTTCAGTTGGGCCTCTCGATTGCCATAGGAAGACTGGATATCGTCATCAGCCTTGGTCGCCTGATCTGTCTCGCCAGATGGCGTTTCGGTCAGTTCCAGTGGTTTACAGGCTGGTGGGTCGGGTGTCGGAACCGTCATGTCGTTCAGTCCTCCTTGAGATCCCAGTCAACCATGGAGGACGGCCATTGTTCCAACGTCGCGTTGCTCGATTGCCGTGATACGTGATCGGCTGGGGTGGGACACGTCACGACGGGAGCCTATCGAAGATTCCAATGAGGCCGTCAGGTCCCAAGCTCGTTTTGTCGGCTCTAGTTTCGCTTCTTTGCGACAGGACGGGTCTTTGTCGTCAGGCGAAAATCGGCCATCTCCTTTGCTGTCAGATAATAGAGATGATCCGGTGGGGTTTCCAAAGCGTGGAACCAAAGTCCAGCGGAAATTCCCATCGCCTCGAGATGGCGGGCGACCCGGGCGGTCGTAGATTGGGCGGCCGACATGGCTTCCTGCGCTGTCGGCCGGTCGTTGCTGCCGCTGAATAACTGGTGCACGCCAACGATTGCATCTGGCTCTGCAACGCGTTCAACACCGCCCGAAAGGACAATTGGGCAGGAGGATGCACACAGCGCTCTCGGTGCCACCTTGGTGTTCAGCGCCTTTTCTCTGATCAGTTTGGAGATCGCCAAGGCGTCGTCAACCGAGCCACCCGGGGAGTTGAGCTCAACGATTTTGACATATTCGCCGCGTTGTTCGATCTCCCGGGCAAACCGCAACGCTGCACCTGTGTCTAGCGTTCCTTCTGCAAGCAATGCGCCAGCCGGACCAAGACTGAACGTGATTGGCTTGGCAAGATCTTCGATCGAACTCGCCGGGCTTGCGGCAGGGCCGTTCGGCTCCAGCTTGTCTCCCGCAGGCGGCAGGAAGGGCGGTGGGTGAGACGGATCGAAGGTTGGCAGTCCAGGCTTCATCGCAGTTTCGCTGATATCGACCAGGAGAAAAATCGCCGTCAACGTCAACAGCAGCAAGAAGGTTCCGCGCATCAAGCTGCCGTCGTCCAGGCGCTTCAGCGCCTTGATAGGTTCATCGATCCTCATGCGATCGATCCTTGGGGCGGGTTCGCGGATCCAGATTCGTGATGTTGGTTGGTTCCTCCACAGTCTTCTCCGGTTCTAGCTCGGCGATGATTTCTTCGAGATTTCCCCCCTTTTCGGTCAAGGCGCGCTGCACTTCCAACGCCTGCAGCAGCTCGGCTGCCGTAATGCGCTCAGCAAATGGCATTCGCTCCTCCTGTTTGCGGATTGCTCCATGCACGACTGCGAGAATGAAGACGAGCACACCGGGCAGGAGATCGATGGAGATGGCGCCGGCCCATGCAGGAATGAAGTCCGCGGCGTAGCGTAACACCGCTTCTGCAGATGAGAGCGGTACGAACCTGCGTTCGGTCACAGGTGCGCGCGCAAGGATCTCGTCGGCAGCCTCCGAAAGCACTTTCGACTGGGCGGCCACGGACGCCCGCACGGTTGCCATGACCCTGTCCTGACGATTGACAAGGTCTGCATCACCACCGTCGGCGACGGGAGCTATGAAGCCAAGCGAAAGGTCGTCGGCAGCGCGCCGGATCGACGGGGCAATCGAGGTCTGCCCGAGGGAGGCGATGACACCTGTGAGCGCAACGACTTCCGAGGAGAATTGGTCGGCGCGCGGCTCGATTGCACCAGGCGCTGAGACCAGGGTGCGCATGGTCTCCAGCCGCTTTTGCCCTTGATTGAACAAGGTGGTCACCTGCTCGCGCGAAGCGTTGATTCCGCTTTCGAGATCTTTCATCTGCGCTGACATCTGCGACAACAATTGCACGACGCTTCCTGACCCTGTCGTGCCGGTGAGAGCGCCTGATTGCTGTTCCGAAAGAGCAAGCTGAGCAAACCGTTCGGACGCTCTCTGGATATCGGGCAGGAGGCTTTGCGCGGCCAGCGCGTTCTGGTGCGCCTGGTCAAGGTCGGCGGTATAGTCCTCGACGGTTTCTGCGAGATGCTGTTCGAGTGCTGCAGAACCCGCGAGAGCCGCCGCATTCAGCCAGCTGGACATAGCCATGATCATCGCCGCGCCGAGCGCCATGACGCCGAGCATGGCTGCGCGCCCCGTATGGGTGGTGATATGCGGATAGAACCGGGCCATATACGACCAGAACGCGTAGATGCCGACGGAGACGGAAGCCGAGTAGATGATCGCTGCAAAGAAAACCGCAGTTGGCGAGCCATCCAAAATGCTGCGGACGCCAAGGTAGGTGTATACGCCTGAGGCAAGCGCCAGAACCGCCACCGCAAACCGCGTCATCGTCTCGACGGCCGCTACCCCGTCGTGCAAACGCTGGGATGCACCGGTCGCCATGGGCAAGTCTCCGCAAGAGGAATGTATTCCTTAAGTGAGACGCACGAACCGGGCGGAATAAAGGCCGGTTCCTTGGTGGTGGCGAACGCGATGTTCCGACCTGGCTTGGGACACCTTCGTTACGTTCGCAAAGCGCCCCCCCAACCCTCTCTTTACGCTTCACCATCTGCGATTTCCGCCTGGTTCCATGCGCTTTGCAGATTGGCATCGACTTCGCATACCACACCTTCAGGAGGATAGGTGATGTCGACCTGCCCATTCAGCTCGGCGGCCAAAAGGGCCTTGATGAGACGTGAACCAAAGCCGGTACGCGATGGTTCCTTGACCGTTGGGCCGCCGGATTCCGCCCAGCGCAAAGTCAGTCGCCCTGGCGCATCTGCATGAAGCGACCACGTGATCGAGACCCTTCCTCCACCTGTTGAGAGGGCACCGTACTTGGCGGCATTTGTCGCCAGTTCATGGAGTGCGAGTGAGACAGAAATGACCACTCTTGGCGGCAGTTGCACCTTCGGGCCCGAAATTTCAAATCGCTCCGGGGGGAAGGGGGCGAGCGACTGATCGATAACCGCGCGCAACTCGGCCTTTTCCCACGTTCCGCGCATGAGGAGATCGTGCGCTCGCGCCATCGAAACGATACGCGCTTCAAACCCTTGCAGTTCAGATGGATCTGTCGCGCTGGCACCCAGCGTCTGGCGAGCGATCGCAAGGACTGTTGCAAACAGGTTCTTCACGCGATGATTTAGCTCGCCGACAAGAACGGTCTGAAGGCGTTCCGTCTCCTTGCGAGCTGTTATGTCGTGAGCGAGCTTCGAGGCTCCGACAATGCTGCCATACGCGTCGTAGATCGGCGACACCGATAAGAGCACATCGACGGTTCGTCCATCCTTGTGAAGTCTTTTGGTCTCATAGGGTTCGACTTTCAGCCCGGCGCTGACCTGGCGCAAGATGGCAGGCTCTTCGTCAATCCGATCCTCCGGGACCAGCGTCATCACGGAGCGTCCGACAATCTCTTCTGCCGAATACCCGTAGAGCCGCTCGGCGCCTCCGTTCCAACTCGTGATTCTCATCTTAAGGTCGATGCCAAGAATTGCATCGTTGGAAGAGGCGATGATGGCAGCGAGGCGCCGCTCGACCTCCTGTGCCCGCTTGCGTTCGGTGATGTCGACGATGACGGCGGCGGCCCGTTGGAAAGCCCCCTGCTTGTCGCGTAGCACCGAAACGGAGTTTGTTACCCAGACAAGCCCTCCGTCCTTTCTCACATAGCGCTTTTCCATCTCGTAGCTGTCGCCGTTGCGCGTCATTTCGTTGAACAACCGGGCACTCTCTGCCATGTCCTCGGCAAACGTGATGTCGTGAATGCGCATTGTCAGCAGTTCGGCTTCGCTATAGCCGACGATGTCGCAGAAGCGGCTGTTGACAAGGAGGAAGCGGCCTTTGAGGTCGGTCTGGGCGATGCCGGCCGCCGACTGCGAAAAGATCGCACGCAATTGCGCTTCGCTCGCCTGCAAGGCGCTCTCGGATTTCACGCGCTCGGTCGTCTCGTTGACAATGCAAAAAACGCCCCGCACGGTCTTGTTCTCGTCGCGCACGGGCGAATAGGAGATGTCGAAATAGACGGTTTCGGGATAGCCATGGCGCTCGATATAGAAAGGCCGGTCTTTCGCCACGACCGTGTCGCCGCCGTCAAGAACGCGTCGAAGAAGTGGTTCGAGGTCGCTCCAGAGCTCGCCCCAGTTCTCGCGTGCCGGGCGCCCTAGCGCGCGCGGATGCTTGTCCCCAATCGTCGGAGCATAGGCGTCGTTATAAAGAGCGATGAACTCTTCACCCCAGAACAAGACGATCTGGGCCTGGGCCGGCAACATGATGTCGACGGCCGCTTGGAGGCACGGCGGCCAGTCCTTGACAGCGCCAAGAGGACTGCCCTCCCAGTCATGGTCCTCGATTAAACGACCCATTTCATTGGACGCAGCGGGGGCGGTGATGCTCTCCAGTTTCATAACTCCTCATAAGGGCGGCAAACATACTTCAACCCTTTGAGAAATCTGCGTCAATAGCGAATTGATTGGTAGAAGGGGTGGCAGCGCAATGGCTTTCGCATCTCCACGTTGCCGAGGCCATAAACTCGCGAAAAGGCGCTTGAGGCGACCTGTCATGGAAGCCTCATCTTGCATTAGAATTTGATAAAGCCATCGGCGAGGGAAGCTCGAACCCTGGCATGGACCGGCACGTTCAGGTAGCGCCGGATCAGACCAAAAGATGCCGTTTTGCCGTGATGCTGCATCATCTCGGACAACAAGATCCGATCTCCTTCAAATTGCTCATATTTTGATGGTAGCCCTGCAGCGATGACGCCGCTTTTTATGACGCGACAGTAAAATCCGGGACGGCCGGCTGCCAGATATCTCTTCGCAAAGGCAGTGTCACCCAGCCGCTCACTCAAGACCCGACAGGGCATTCTTGGTGCCGTCGCCTCCAGAATTACATTTCCTATAGAGAACCGATCGCCGATCGCGACCATCCGGTTATCCAGTCCCTCGATGCATAGGTTATCTCCAAAGGACCCGTGGCTGACGGTTTGGCCCAATGCGTGTTCCCACCAACAGCGGGTGATATTCCCTTCAACACACACTGCCTGCTCGGGCCCGCCATGATATTTGCGGTTACAGACTTTATCGCCATCAAGTCCCTCGGCCCCGATCGAAACATCGTGCATGACGGGCTGTTTGTTGATGCCTGTCCGCATCTTCTTGCCGGGGCGCTCCTCGGGCGTTCCCACGCAGACAGCCAGGACCCTCATTGCTCGTCATCCTTCGCGTCGCGCTAGAGAAGCGCGACCATCGCAGCAACCGCTACGATCGCCAGTGCCGCCAGAACAGTATCCAAAAGGATCGTACGGCTGATATTTCGATGCGCTCGAGACATGGCCTCACCTTTTTATCTGGAGTTCAGTTTCACCGCAGTTTCGTGACGTGGCCTTCCAAAATGGCCCTGATAAAAGCCTCCCTGGCCGTTTCCCAAGGGTAAACGCCAAGCATTGCATCAGTGCATCTGTTGAGCGCTTCTGTGTAGGCAACTCCGTGATCAACGGGCCAGCAGTCGCTGAGCAAGTTCGCCGCTTGAGCCGGTGTCCAAACGATCTGAACCCCGTCAAGTGCAGGTAGTTGGATGATGACGCATTCGTTCCAGGTTTCTACCATCGACCCTTCCTCTGTGCTTGAGATAACGAGGGGAGGGTCCGATCGTTCCCCAATGTCGCCGGTATGAAGGTGCGCAATCGGATGGGGCCAACGCGTTCGGCGTTCGGAACACCAACGATCTTTGCGGGTTTATACAGAACGGATGATCGCTCGTCGCCCTACTATCGGCTCGCGAACGCCGCCGTTGCCATCGGCGAGGAAAACATGTCGGATAACCGCCACTTCTTTTCCAGATTTGCCACTTCGGTAGCGGATCTTTCCGGCAAGCCGAGCGCGTTCGTGGCCGCCGTCGTCGTCGTTCTTTTGTGGGCCATCGCCGGCCCATTTTTCGGCTTCAGTGACACGTGGGAACTCGTGATCAATACCGGAACGACGATCATCACTTTCCTAATGGTGTTTGTTCTGCAGAACTCTCAAAATCGCGATGGAAAGGCGATGCAGGCAAAGCTCGACGAGCTCATTTTGGCCTCGAAAGCCCGAAACGAATACGTCGGTATCGAGAAGATGGATGAACAGGAGCTCAAATCCCTGATCAAAAAACTGGATGAAGCGGCGCAGGGTTCTAGAGAGAACGCCCGCCAGGACCAACTTGGACCCGTGGGTCGTCGGACGTAGCGGTCACTTGCCAAATCGCCGAGCCGCCTCCGCCTCTGCTGTGTCTATGGCGAAGAGAAATTCTCCCCCTTTGCCTCGAACGCGAACGAGCCAGCCTGACGGGACCTCTCCGCTCTCCTTAATGTCGCCCAGAAGATCGACAGCTGAGCGAAGTGCCTCTTCTCGAGCAGCTTTGAGACTTGGCATCCTCGACGGGGGAGTTTGTGTGCTGCCCTCGCCATCGCGGTACTCGTATATGTATATTTGATCTTCATTCCCTTCGCTGACCTCGGCAATAGAGATTTCGTCGAAATTGCCGTTGCTCTGCGCATCGTAGTCGTTGAGCGCAGTCTTGTACCTGGCAGTCTCGACGAGGACATTTTTCGCCCGTTCGATCGACCTCGGATCATCTTCCGGATGGATGCTATTGGCCATGTCGACGACGACTGAAGCGCCGTCTTTCCCATTGAACACTACGCGGATGACAGTCTCTCCGGTGGGAGCGACGGCGCGTGCGACGTGAACGCCAACTATCTCCATGTCGAACAGTCCCTTCAGCTTTGACTGCGGCCAGCGCTTGCCTCGTCTGTGCTCGACAAGCAGAGTCCAGGTATATCAAATCGCGATCGAGCCTCGATGTTCCCAAGCGATTGGATGACCGGCTTTTGTCGGCCCGAGACTGAAAGATCAAACAATGCTTCGATTGCGGAACACTCGATGGCGTGACCGGCTTGGACACCTCTCACATCGAGTGAGAAATCAAACAAAAAAGGGAGCACACGCCCAATCAAGTCCGCGACCAGAACGGTCATAAGTCAGCGGAAAGCGTAAAAGCCGGACAGTCTGCCAAACCTGCCGCCAAGTCGTCCAAATCTTCGCAAGGGTCAAAAGGAAGCTTCAAGAACGATAGACAGAAGGCGGCGGAGGCCGGCCGAAAGGGCGGCAAGGCCTGAGCGTCCTAGCGGGCACCTGGGCGTTTCACCCCTCTGTGCCCGCCTTGATTTCGCGGGCTGTCATTCCATGGATGTTCGCTAGTAGACGCTGAAAACCAGGTCTTGAGGAACGTTTTGATTGCAGCGGCATTCCCCGATGAGGTCGCAGGTCGTGTCAAGCGGACGCGATGGAGATGGAGAACATTCAGGATTTTTCCGCTTTCTCCCTTTGGCCAACGCAATGGCAGTCGAGCTCCCTACCCATCCGGTCTGCGACCGTCGGACTTGAAATGATCGAAGCCTTCGTACCGGATCCCGTCATCGGAATGAGACACGCGCAAAGCGCAAGATCTGCTCCCTCAGAGAGGGTTCAGCCACGCGCCTCGCAGCTTCACGATAGTCAAACCAGGCGAGCTTGCGCTCCTCCCTCTCGGGAAAGTTTCTGACAAGCCGAGACACTTCTATGGCGTGAATCTGAACTCTGCAGGAAATCCTGACGCCCGTGTCCAGGCGTTTTCTGTAGACATAGTGGCCAAGGGCAGCCCTCTGGCACCTGCCTTTCACCCCGGCCTCCTCAAAGGCCTCCCTTGCCGCAACCTCGTGAGCGCGTCTTCCCTTCATGGGCCAACCTTTCGGAATGACCCAGCGGCCGGTGTCGCGGCTCGTTATCAGAAGGATTTCGAGAGTATGTCCGGGAAGAAACCTGTAGCACAAAGCCGCGTACTGCAGTCGCGGCGGACGGCGAAGCATCAGCTGCACGTCGGCAAAAACCCTGTGCAGCAAGTGCATGGCCTAAAATCTCCCTTGTTGCAGTTGAATGCGTCATTCGCCTCAGACGGGAACGGCAAGGCAGGCGGTTTGGTTCCGTTGCGGCGCCAACTGGCCAGCGGGAAAGCCGCTCAAGCAATCTCCTGCCGCACACACTCGCATGCTAGCCGATCGGCCCCGGCCGGAACCCCAGTCCAATCGACGAGTTTATGAGGTAGTCGCCCATGTGAGGATTGTCCGATGACAGATCGCTTGACCATGCAGGATCCCCGAACGCAGTATCCCGCACCGCCATTCGACCCCCAGCCGCAATCGATGCCAGGCATCGTTGGCAAGATGCATCCGAAGCCCGATCACGGCGAGCAGTCCTACAAAGGGGCAGGTCGCCTGAAAGGACGCAAGGCCCTGATCACCGGTGGGGACTCAGGGATCGGCCGGGCCGCAGCGATAGCGTTCGCACGTGAGGGGGCTGATGTCGCCATCTCCTATCTTCCCGAGGAGGAGCCGGATGCGAGAGAGGTTGTTGAGCTGGTCGAGAAAGAGGGAAGAAAGGCCCTGGCGCTTCCTGGCGACATAAAGGAGGAGAGCTGGTGTCGTGAGTTGGTGGCCCGCACTCTGTCCACGTTCGGCGGAATAGATATCTTGGTAATCAATGCCGCTCGTCAACAGTTTCGAAAAGACGTGTCGCTTGTGACGTCGGAAGATTTCGATGCCACGTTGAAAACCAATCTCTACGCACTCCACTGGATCGCCCAGGCGGCTGAACCGCATCTTCCGCCCGGCGCCTCCGTCATCACCACTGCTTCCATCCAGGCGTACCAGCCGTCCCCAATCCTGCTCGATTACGCCACAACCAAAGCCGGGATCGTCGCTTATACCAAGGCGCTTGCCAAGCAACTGATCGAAAAGGGTGTACGGGCCAACGTCGTCGCTCCAGGCCCCTTCTGGACGGTCCTGCAGCCGAGCGGCGGTCAGCCGGACGAGAAGGTCGAAAATTTTGGTAAGGACAGCGACTTCGGCCGGCCCGGTCAACCGGTCGAGCTCGCGCCGATCTTCGTCTTTCTCGCGTCGCAGGAAGCAAGCTTCGTCAACGGCGAGGTTTATGGCGCCACCGGCGGAAAAGGCGTCGACTGATGTGAAAACGGCCGGCGCGATATTCAGGTGCCGGGCGGTCCCAAACTGGCTGTGAGTTCATGCCGATGACGAAAGACAAATTGTCCATCTACAGGAACAAGCGCGATTTCCGCCAAACACGCGAACCGAGCGGTGAAAGACGGGTCGTGTCGTCAAACCAGCGGCGCTTCGTCATCCAGAAGCATGATGCAACCCGACTGCACTACGATTTAAGGCTTGAACTGGACGGCGTCTTCAAGTCGTGGGCGGTCGCCAAGGGGCCCTCTCTCGATCCGCACGACAAGCGCCTCGCCATCGAGGTTGAGGATCACCCGCTGGACTATGGAGACTTTGAAGGAACGATCCCGAAAGGCCAATACGGCGGCGGAACGGTCATGCTGTGGGATCGAGGCCATTGGGACTTCGAAGGGGACAAGAGCCCCGAGGATGCCCTGAAGAAAGGGGATTTCAAATTCTCGCTGGAGGGAAAGCGCCTGAAGGGCAGCTTCGTGCTCGTGCGAATGCGCAACGACCGCCACGGCGGTAACCGGTCAAACTGGTTGTTGATCAAGCACCGTGACGATTTTTCGGTCAAGAGAAACGGCGCAAAAGTACTGGAGGAGCACCCAACCTCCGTCGCTTCCGGCCGAAAGATGGAGGAGATCGCCAACGGCAAAGGGCGCAAACCGAGCGCCTTCATGTTGGCCAATGCCGCAGTCGAGGCCGACGCCGTCTGGGACAGTAACCAGGGATTGGCAGCAGCCGAGCGTGAGAAGAAACCGCGCGCGCGGGTACGAACGCCGGCGACAGGCGTCCTGCCCGAATTTATCGCGCCGCAACTCTGCCAGACGGTCGAGCGTCCGCCGGCCGGCGACAATTGGCTGCACGAAATCAAGTTCGATGGGTATCGTATTCAGCTGCGCGTGGCTGATGGCGTGGCGACGCTGAAAACACGAAAAGGGCTTGATTGGACAGCCAAATACCGAGAGATCGCCAAAGCTGCGTCCGCCTTGCCCGACTGCGTCATCGACGGCGAAATCTGCGCGCTCGACGAGAATGGTGCACCGGATTTCTCCGCCCTCCAGGCGGCACTGTCCGAAGCAAAGACAGGCAACCTCGTCTATTTCGCCTTCGACCTTGTGTTTGAAGGCAATGACGATTTGCGAGCGGATCGACTGATCGATCGGAAGCAACGCCTCAAGGCCATGTTCGACGAAAACGGGGAGGATCCGCGCCTTCGCTTTGTCGATCATTTCGAGACTGGAGGAGATGCTGTGCTTCGCTCCGCCTGCAAGCTCTCCCTGGAGGGGATCGTATCGAAGCAGAAGGACGCACCTTATCGGTCGGGTCGGGGCGACACTTGGGTAAAATCCAAATGCCGGGCAGGCCACGAGGTGGTGATCGGCGGCTACGCCAAGACCAACGGCCGCTTCCGGTCTCTGCTCGTCGGCGTCTACCGAGGCGACCATTTCGTGTATGTCGGTCGTGTTGGGACAGGATTTGGGGCAAGCAAGGTTTCAAACCTGCTTCCCAAGCTGAAGGAAAAGGAAATCGCGCGATCTCAATTCACCGGCATCGGCGCACCGAAGGGCGACAATGAAGTGGTCTGGCTGAAGCCGGACCTGGTTGCGGAAATCGAGTTTGCCGGGTGGACGGCTGACGGGCTTGTGCGGCAGGCCGCCTTCAAGGGCCTTCGTGAAGACAAGCCTGCTGGTGAAGTCGAGGCAGAACGACCGGCTCAGCCTGAAAGCACGCACACGCCCAGCCCAAAACCGAGGTCCAAGGCAGCCCCAACCCGAAAAGGGCAGAAGGCAGAAGTCTTGGGCGTCCTCATTTCCAGCCCGGACAAACCGCTTTGGCCGGACGCTGCAGATGGCAACCCCGTTACAAAGGAGGACCTTGCTCGATACTACGAGGCGGTTGGCTCCTGGCTCATCCATCACGTTAAAGGCAGGCCCTGTTCGATCATCCGAGCCCCGGACGGGATAGCCGGGGAGACGTTCTTCCAGCGCCACGCCATGCCCGGCACCTCAAATCTTCTCGAGCTTGTTGAAGTCTTTGGTGACAAGAAGCCGTACCTTGAGATTGATCGCGTTGAAGGATTGATCGCGGTCGCGCAGATTGGCGGCCTCGAACTTCATCCCTGGAACTGTGAGCCCGGCCAGCCCGAAGTTCCCGGGCGTCTGGTGTTCGATCTCGACCCGGGACCCGATGTGCCATTTTCCGCGGTCGTGTCGGCGGCAAGGGAGATACGCGACCGGCTCGATGATCTCGGGCTTGTGGGCTTTTGCAAAACAACGGGTGGCAAGGGGCTTCACGTCGTGACACCGCTTTCTGTCCGCAATCGCAAGTCGCTCACCTGGGCTGAGGCAAAAGGCTTTGCGCACGACGTCTGCGAGCAGATGGCCGCGGACGGTCCGGACCTTTATCTGATCAAGTTGACGAAAAGCCTGCGACAGGGACGTATTTTCCTCGACTATCTGCGCAACGATCGCATGGCAACGGCCGTTGCGCCATTGTCGCCACGCGCCAGATCAGGGGCCCCAGTTTCGATGCCGTTGAACTGGACGCAGGTGAAGTCAGACCTCGACCCGACGCGTTTCACCGTGCGTACGGTGCCGGCGCTCATTGCAAAGAGCACTGCTTGGGAAGATTACGGCGACAGCGTGCGGCCGCTGAGCAGGCAACCAAGAGACTTGTAAAGGCGCGGGCAGCCGCGTGATACGCGTGATGAAAGTCGAAAACGGTAACAAGACCAAGAACTCTGAGAACGCGGCGATCGGTGCATCGACCGATCTTCCCCATGATCGCGTAACGGTCGAGCGATTTCGCGAGACCTTTCCGCGTGCGCGCTGGAGTGACGGGCTGAAAGCATGGTTCGTGCCGGGGCGGACCGCCGAGCGCCGGATCAATCGCTGGTTCGCAAAGATCGAAGCGGAGCAAGACCACTTTGCCGACGACAAGGGACGGGACGCCTTTGCGTTTGAGCCGATAAGAAGCCCATATCTTGAGGCCGGACCTTTGGCCCTGGAGATCCGCACGCCCTATTCCAAGTCCGTCATCAACGACATCCGCGAAATACCTTTCGCGCGATGGGACCCCGATCGCCGCCTTTGGACGGTCCCCTATCGTGCTCTTTCAGAACTTCGGCAACGCTGGCGAGCGATCGAATCCGCAGCGGTACACAGCGAGCCGCAGGCAAGGAAAGAGCGGATGGAGGCGCTCAAAGGGACGAGGGAGGAGAAAGCATCAAAGGCGCGCGCCAGCGAAAGAAGGCGCAAGCGTTATCCTATCCCCCTCGGTGACATGCCGCCGTTCGAAACTGCGATCTCGACCCATTGGGGAGTGGTTGTCTTCAATGGTTCGGATGGCGAATTTGCGGATGTGCAGACGATCAACGCCTTCTATTTTCCAGCGAAGGACGCTGATGGTAACATCTGGGCCAGGTGGCGCCGGGGATCGCTGGAGGAGCTGATTTCGACGTGGCCTGCGAAAGCACCGCCCATAGCGGCCGAACTCAGCCGGGGGTGGTGGTTTCCGACAATCGAGGAATTGCGCGTCGCACGTCGGGCGGCCCGCTCGAAACTGAACGCCAACAAGCGCAGAAGCGAAAAGAGCAACGCCGGTGGATAGTCGGCAAAGCGCACTCGAGCGATTCCGGCAGTTGCCGCCAGTCACTCCGAGCGAACTGGTGGGGCTCTGGCGCGGCAAGTGTATTGCGACGGGGCACCCGCTCGACGGCGTGCTTGAAAACCTCGGCTGGTTTGGCAAACGCTTCGGTCCGGATCTGAACGCAGATGCCTTGCTCTTTAGTGCGGGACCAGGAAGGCTGAGGGGGATCGATCCAAAGTGGGTGCCGCTTCGGCTGGCCCTTCGGTGTCAACGATTTGGTCGTACGCGGATTGCCCGCTCGCTGTTTTGGTGGCTCCAGCGCGCCTTGCAAGCCAAAGGCCCTGTTGCCTCGTTGAAAACTCTGGCTTTCGACGGTGTGGCCAGCGCGGCCATGGTCTATGACGATCAGCCCATCATCGACCATTTTCGCAAGATCGATGAAAACAGGATCATGGGATTAATGAAGATACGCAATGACGAGAGGGTCTACGCCTTCGAGCTTACGCGCATGAGTTGACAAGGCGTGTGTTCGTATCGCTGGGCTCCGGCGCCCGGGCCAAAACGCATACAGTCATTTGCGCCCGCGCTTTTCGGCCGCGACCGATTTCTTGAGAGCGTCCATGATGTTGATGACATTGCTCGGTTCCGATGGCGCGCCTGAGGATCTGGGTTTTGACTTTGCAGGCTTTTTCAGGGATTTCTTCTTGGCGGCGATGATGTCCGCCAAACGTTCCTGGACCGGATCGGCCACCATCTGCGGGCTCCAGTCCTTCGTCAGCTTTTTGATCAGGCGCTGCACGAGCGGCATCATCTCCGGATCTGCCTTTTCATTGTTCGCCGCCGTCAAATACAGATCTTCGTCGCGAACCTCATCGCCATAGCGCAACGTCCAGACGACGATACCCTTGCCCCGGGGTTCAAGCATGACGGCGCGTTCGCGACGCGAAATCACCAGACGGGAGATGCCGACCATGCTTTGGGCGTCCATCGCGTCGCGGATCACGGAAAACGCTTCCTCTCCAACCGGTTCATTGGGAGAGAGGTAGTATGGCGTATCCAGCCAGATCCACTCGATGCTGTCGCGCGGTGTGAAGGTCGAGATATCGATGGTTTTGGTTGTGTCGAGTGCGACGGTCTCCAGTTCCTCGTCCTCCAGAATAACGTAGTCGTCTTCGTCGCGTTGATATCCCTTGACCTCGTCTTCCTCCTTGACGTCCTTTCCAGTGACTGCGTCGACAAACTGGCTTACGACCCGGTTCTCGGTCTTGCGATTGAGTGTGTGAAACCGGATCTTCTCGTTGTCTGTCGTCGCGGGCATCATCTGAACCGGGCAGGTGACAAGCGAGAGTTTCAGGTAGCCTTTCCAATAGGGCCGAACAGCCATGGGTCAATCTCCTCTTCAGCTCGCGCGGCGCGACGGGTCGGCCTGCTTGCCCGTTGCAGACGCCTTTTTTGACTTCCGCTTCGAGGCGCCACTGTTCGCATTGGCTGCCTTGCGCTTGGACTTCTGCTTGGCCGAGGAAAGGCCAGCGCTTTCTCGGAGCGCCTTCAGCAAGTCACCCGGTTTGGATGCGGAAGGCGGCTTCCTCTTGGGAAGCGAGCGGCCCTCGATTTTCGCTTTTACCAGTTCGGCAATGGCTGCTTCGTAGCGATCGTCGAAAGCGCTGGCGTCAAAGCTGCCTTTCTTGGTGTGGATGATGTGCTCAGCCAGTTCGAGCATTTCTCCCGTGATCTTCAGGTTAGGAAGCTCCTTGAACGCCTCGGTCGAGGACCGGACCTCATACTCGAAATTCAAGGTCGTAGCTATCAGGCCCTTACCGTGGGGACGGATAAGCACCGTTCGCATACGGCGAAAGAGAACTGTCCTGGCGATCGCGGCAACCTTTGCCTTCGCCATGCCGTCGCGAAGAAGAGCAAAGGGCTCGCCACCCATCTTGTCCGGCGCCAGGTAGTAAGGTTTGTCGAGATAGGTCGTATCGATCTGCGCGCACGGGACAAAGGCTTCGATGTTGAGGGTTTTGTCGCTATCCGGGACTGCAGCTGCAACGTCCTCGGGTTCAAGCACGACGTAGCGCCCACCCTCGACCTCGTAGCCCTTGACCTGGTCGTCCGCCTCGACGACATCTCCGGTCTCACTGTCCACGAACTCACGCTTTACCCGATTGCCCGTTTTTCGATTGAGCGTATGAAAACTAACGCGTTCTGAGGAAGAGGCAGCCGTATAAAGGGAGACCGGGCAGGTCACCTCGCCGAACTTGATGTAGCCTTTCCAGTTGGCTCTCGGGGAAACCATGACGACCTCCTGACCTAGTCGTATTCTTCAACACGGTCAGCCGGCAAACGTTCCATAGTAGGTACGATGAAGCGCGATCGCCGATCCGCATGTTCGTCGGCGTGCAACAGTCGTTCGGCCCCGCTTGGGGGCCGAATTCCAGGTGGTCAGTCGATCGCTTAACGCAGGCTTTGCAAGCGAACACGCTCTTTCTCGACCTCGTCCACCGTGTAGGGATCGAGCGTCTCATCGAAGCGTGTCCAGCCCTGTTCGCCATAGGAGGCGCGGCGCTGGTCGGGATCAACCCAGCTGCCCCGGCGCAAAACGGCCTGAGCATCTGCGTAGAGATCGTCGTCGACACGGGCGGTGACGACGGCGCCGCCGCGGCGCACGCCCTCAGCATAGACATGGGCATGCTCTTCCGGAACGCCCGATTCCGTCATCGCGCCGATGATGCCGCCAGCGGCACCACCTGCGACAGCCCCTGCTGCTGCACCTGCTGCGGTGGCCGCAAGCCAACCGGCTGCCACCACCGGTCCGACACCTGGGATGGCCATGAAGCCGAGGCCGGTCAATAACCCACCGACGCCACCGATCGCCGCGCCGACACCCGCACCGGTACCGGCGCCTTCAGCGGCGTTGCTTTCATTTGCGGTTCCATAGCGGTCGCCAACGTTATTGGAAACGATGCTGATATCGTCCGACGGCACGCCGCGACCTTCAAGGGCGCTGACTGCGGCGCGGGCGTCGGAATAGTCATCGAAAAGTCCGGTAACGGTTTTCATGAGGGATCTCCTTGAGAGCGTTAGTTGGCAACGATGTTGCCCTGGTAGTCGAGCGCGACCGCAACGGACTTTCCGTCCTTCATTGCGGTGGCGCGCCAGACGCCGGTGTCGTCGAGTTTCAACGCAGTGATCTCTGTGTAGCCGGCCTCGGCGATGCGGTCCTTGGCCTGCTCCTCGGTAAAGCTGTTGGAGCCGGCAACCGGCGCGGTGGGGTTGGTCGTGTCGGGTGTCGCGACCGCCGGGGTGTCGCCATCCGTAGTCGCGGGAGGTGTTGCGGTTTGCGCGAGCGCGAAAAGGGTCGATCCGCCGAGGAACACCGCGGCGAGCAGCAGATTTTTCATCGTCCATATCCTTGTTCTCAGCCCATCTCAGGCACTGATCAAACTCGGCTAATATTCTTTTTGTTCCTGAGGTTTGATGTTTCAGGCAGCCGGCGAAATTTTTGGCAGTGAGTTGAGACGGACAGGTGCGGAACCACCTGTAGTCCGGATCGTTTCATGTGCATGAGAGACGCAATTGGAAACCCTCAGCGCAGGCTCGTCGCAATTCTGCGAGCTTCAGCAAGGCTGCATTTTCCGGATCTCGAGGAGGCTGATGCCGAAGTTGAGCGAGTGCTGCTTTTGGCAATCAGCGAGGCTGAAGCGGGGCGCCACCGGATCGATCGAAAACGGTGGCTTCTTCGCATGATGGACGTGCCCTCTTAATCAACGACCCATTCGCTTCATGCCATGACAATGAATACCCTTACTGTTTGGCGGCGTTGCCTCTCTGCATGAGGATTTGCATCTCCTCGAACCGGCGCCTTCGTTCGCCATCTTCCTGGTCCGTGGAATAGCAGATCCTTGAAACACAGAACCGCAGGAGTCTTGTGGGCGGTTTCGTCTGTTCGAATTCGCAGTCGAATGTGTCCGACATGTCAGATTTTTTCGTGTCGGATCTCTCGGAATATTTGAAGCGAACGCCTGGCGGCTTGACCTCGGGGAACGACTGCACCACACCAACATTCAAGGCGTCAGTCATGAAGAAGTTCTTTGCGACGGACACACAGGTAGCTTCAAGATCAGGGCTCTGGGCGAACGCCGATCCCGCGATGAAGCATGCGGTGATTGAAAGCCATTTCATTCGGCACTCCTTCCCTGACCGACCCGCTCGTCAAGGGGCCTACCTTCAACCCGAAAGGGAAGGAAAGGTTCCAGCTCGCGCGTCGATCACGGCGAGTGAACGCCACAAGGAACCGAGCAAACCGCTCGGCGACCTCATCAAGATGGGTTTCGAGCAGCCAATGCCCGCTCAGCCCTATGGTGAAGCGGGCCGACCTGAATGACAACCTGGCTCAACTCAAGGGAGCGGGCAAAAGCGGCGATGAGTATCTGCGTTGGCTTCAACTCTTGGCCGAAGCCTCGAGCCTTCTGCCTGCTGCGTGCCCGAAGGCAATTTCTCGATCTGCTGAGGGCGACAGAATGCTCACCCCGACCCCTCAAGCGGATGCTCTGAAGGGCAAGTCCGATTTCACCGCCATTGAGGACCCCCGCACGAATGGCGCCCCTCGCGTCGTCCTGACTATTTTATGGATACTGTTTGCCGGCGTATGCGTGACAGGAGTGTGGATTCTGTCTTCCTGATCGGTGTGGTTGCCGGGCGCACTACCCGCGTGCGGAACCTTCCGGTTTTGCCTTCGTTAAGGCAAGGAATCCAGTTCCGAAAGGGTCCGCCACGCCCCGCTTTATCGTGATGAAACGAACCGGAGACATGGCGTCGCGCGCGTCGCCGTTGCTGTTCCTGCTGATTTCGGCGGGATGCAGCGGCTTGCAATCAACCCTTGATCCCGCGGGAACAGAAGCTGGCCTCGTCAAAACACTGTTCATCGTCATGGCCATTGCGGGCGGGTTGATATGGCTTGGGGTCATGGCAACTGTGTTGGCGGCGATGCTTCGCGTGAGGCGAAGTAGCGAGCAGACGGCCGGGCGCTTCATCCTGTGGGGCGGCGCTGTCTTTCCGACCGTGACGCTTTTTGCCCTTCTGACCTATGCGCTGTGGTTGATGCCCACACTGAGGCCTTTGGCGACGGCAGGCGATGCTGCGGATTTGCGTATTGAGGTCACCGGCAGGCAATATTGGTGGCATGTTGTCTATGTCCATCGCGGCGTACGGATCGCAACGGCAAATGAGGTGCGTCTCCCAGTCGGCCAGAGGGTAGAATTCTCGCTAAAGAGCGACGACGTAATCCATTCCTTCTGGATTCCTTCGCTCGGGGGAAAGATGGACATGATTCCAGGGCGCGAAAATCGCCTGTCGCTGGTCGCCGAAAAGACCGGGATCTTTCGCGGCGCTTGCGCCGAGTTTTGCGGAACCTCTCACGCATTGATGGCACTGACAGCCGTGGCCATGGAGCCCGATGCCTTCGATGCATGGCTTGTCGCCGAGGCAGAAGCCTCAATCGACGTTGCGGGGGAGGGCGGAACGCTCTTCCTGCGCCATGGCTGCGGTGCCTGTCACCGAGTGGCGGGCATGGATGCCGCCGGTGCGGTTGGGCCCGACCTTTCGCATCTCGGATCGCGGCAGATGTTGGCAGCCGGGATCATCGCCAACACCGAGGACAACATTGCGGACTTCATCACAAATCCGGCTGCGATCAAGCCCGGCGCAGCGATGCCGGCCTTCTCGATGTTGCCGCCGCAAGACATTCGCGTGATCTCCGCCTGGCTGAAAGGGTTGAAATGACTGTGCCAGGCGTCCACACGAGTGACAAGGAGCGCGCAGCGCAAACCGAGCGCCTGCGCAAAGTCTGGGAAAATCCGCGTGGCTGGGGCTACTGGACAAGCGTCAACAATACGCAGGTCGGCCTGTGGTATGCGTCGACCGCCTTCATCTTTCTGCTTTTTGCAGGCGGCCTTGGCCTGATCATCCGCGCGCAGCTCGCCGTACCCGGCAACGACCTGATCTCGGCGAACTTCTACAACCAGGTCTTCACGCTGCACGGGACCGTGATGATGTTCCTGTTCGCCGTGCCGATCTTCGAGGCAGTTGCGATCTTTCTTTTACCGCCGATGTTGGGCGCGCGCGAATTGCCGTTTCCGCGGCTAGGCGCCTTCGGGTTCTGGAGCTTCCTTCTCGGAGGCATCTTTGTGTGCGGCTCGATTTTCTTTGATGCAGCACCGTCCTCCGGCTGGTTCATGTATCCGCCGCTTGCGACCGACGAAAAGCTCTCCGGCATAGGCGCGGACATCTGGTTGCTGGGGCTTTCCTTTATCGAAGTTGCGTCCATCGCTGCCGCCGTCGAACTGATCGTCGGCATCATGAAATGCCGTGCGCCCGGCATGCGCATCAACCTGATGCCGCTCTTTGCCTGGTATCTGCTGATCGTCGCCGGGATGATCCTTTTTGCATTTCCGCCGCTAATTGCAGGCGACATCCTTTTCGAGCTGCAGCGCATGTTCGACTGGCCGTTCTTCGACCCGGCGCGCGGTGGCGATCCATTGCTCTGGCAACACCTTTTCTGGATCTTCGGCCATCCGGAGGTCTACATCATCTTCCTGCCGGCGATCGCCTTGATGGCGATGATTGTCCCGACCTTCTCGCGCCGTCCCATCGTCGGCTATTCCTGGATCGTGCTCGCCGCGGTCGGCACGGGGTTCCTCTCTTTTGGCCTGTGGGTCCACCACATGTTTGCGACCGGACTGCCACAGATTTCGCTCGCATTCTTCTCGGCCGCGTCCGAAGCGGTAGCGATCCCGACAGCGGTCCAGATCTTCGTCTTCATCGCCACCATGCTTGCCGGTCGTGTCGTCCTGTCGACCCCGATGCTGTTCGGGGCGGGCGGTATCGCAATTTTCGTTATCGGCGGTCTGACCGGAGTGATGGTGGCAATTGCACCCTTCGACTGGCAGGCGCACGACACCTATTTCGTCGTTGCGCATCTCCATTACGTCTTGATCGGAGGCATGCTTTTCCCGGTCGCCGCCGGGATCTACTACTATTACCCTCTGGTAGATGCGAAACGCCTTTCCGATCGGCTTGGGCGAACAGCCTTCTGGCTGATGTTCATCGGTTTCAATGTCACCTTCTTCCCCATGCATCTGACTGGACTTCTTGGCATGCCGCGCCGGGTGTTTACCTACCCCGGCGATCTTGGATGGAACGTTTTGAACCTCATCTCCTCCGTTGGCGCCTTCGTGTTTGCCTTCGGCGTCTTGATTGTCGTGTGGGATGTCCTGCGCCCCAAGCACCGGGAGCCTCGTGGCGAACAGAACCCGTGGAATGCCGGCACGCTTGAATGGATCAGCGAGCCCGAGGAAAATTGGGGCGTGCGCTCCGTTCCCTTCGTTTCGAGCAGATATCCGCTTTGGGATCAGCCCACGCTTGCAAGCGAGATCAGCGAGGGGCGCTGGTATCTTCCCGACGCCGAGGAGGGGCGACGGGAAGGGTTGGTTACGTCCGTGCTCGATGCGCGACCTGAACAGGTCTTGCGCGTTGGCGGCACCTCGAAGGTCACGATCGTCTCAGCCTTTTCGCTCGGCGGCGTGTTCATCGCCTTGACTTTCAAGTGGTGGATCGTGGGCGCGATCGCGGCATTGATCTGCTTTTCTGCAATTATCTACTGGCTCTGGACAGGAACGAATGAAATTCCCGAGAAGCCGGAAAAACACGCTGGCGTCGGGCTTTGCTTGCCGCTCTATACGTCCGGCCCGTCATCGGTCGGCTGGTGGGCCATGTTCATCACGATGGTTGGCGACAGTACCGCCTTTGCGAGCCTGATTTTCGGCTATTTTTTCTATTGGACGATCCACGACGATTTCACCGCGGGCTCAGTCGGTCCCGGGATGACATGGCCGCTCGTCTCGGCAGCGCTCTTCCTCAGTGCCTGGCTTGCGGTATTGGCAGCCAGATATTTCAACGCGCACGCATCTGTCGCATCGACGCGCGCCACCCTGGCCATTGCGTTCGCCCTGACCGCCATCGCGTCGGTCGCCGGCGTCTTGGGCCCTTGGTCGCATCAGATGGACCCAACCGCGCATGTCTATCCGGCCATCGTCTGGGTGCTGGTGTGCTGGACACTCGCTCACGCTGCGGTGGGCGCCGTCATGCTTGCCTATTGTCTCGCGCGAAGCCTTGCCGGACGCCTTACGAAAACCCACGACATGGATCTGCGCAATGTTGCCCTCTATTGGCATTTCCTGGCGATCACGGCCGGCATCAGCTTTTGCGTGATCGGCCTTTTTCCGGAGGCTCTTTGATGCGCCTGCTGCCAACGGAAATCGAAACCTTCTGGACGCTTCTGACCGCACCTGTGATCTGGGCGGTGCATTTCCTCGCCTGTTATGTCGGTGCAGCGGTTTTTTGCGCGAAACCTCAGCTGTTTGGAGGCGGCTTCGGTTCGTTGCGGCTGGGCATCGCCATCGTGACGCTGGTCGCGCTTTCTTTGATTACGGTTTCGGCTTTCCTTGCCTGGCGCCAGTGGGGGTTCGGCGCCCATGACCCGCCCCATGACGACCCGACGCGCCACGACCGCCTGTTGTTTCAAGGCTTCGCGACCTTGCTGCTTTCCGGCTTGAGCTTCGTCGCCGTCGTCATGACGGCATTGCCGGCACTCTTTGTCTCGGGGTGCTTGCGATGAGGGTGCTCTGGTTTGTGCTCGCTTCGCTGCTTTTGGCCGGAATCTGGCTTGGCCCCCTACTGAGCGCGTGGCGCAGTTCGGTAACCGCCCATATGCTGGCGCATATGGGGGTCGTCGCCGTTGCAGCGCCGCTGATCGCTCTTAGCCTTGCTGCTCGTCTTTCACGCTTCAAGGGCGCTACCCCCGTCTGGCTGCCGATCCTTGCCTCGCTCGCCGAGCTTGTCGTCGTCTGGGGTTGGCATGCGCCGACTGCACGTCGATTGGCCGAGGGCTCGCTCTTTGGCACCGTCCTTGAGCAGGTGAGTTTCTTAGCCGCCGGATCGTTTCTCTGGTCAACCTGTCTTGTGGCAGGAAGCACAAACAAGGCGTCCCACCGGGCGGCAGGCGCGTTCGGCCTTCTGCTGACCACGATCCACATGACGTTGCTCGGGGCACTTCTGGCGCTCAGCCCAAGGCCGCTCTATCGCTTCGGCGAGATAAGCTGCTTTGGCACGACGCTCACAGCGGCGCAGGATCAGCAACTTGGCGCAGTCGTCATGCTGCTTGTGGGCGCCGGCGCGTATCTCGCAGGCGGCGTCGCATTGCTTTCCGGTCTCGTTGAAGATCCCAGCCGGCGGAGGGCTGTCTGATGCATCTTCGATGGAAACATCTGGCGATCGGACTCGCGGTCCTGCCGTTCGTCGTTCTCCTTTCGACCTGGATCGGCTTTTTCAATGTCGGCGCATCCACCGGCCACTGGAAGATCACCGAATGGTTCCTGCATTTCGCGATGCGCTCTGCGGTTCGCACCTATGCGCTCGCCGTGGACGCACCAGACCCGCTACCCAAAGACGGCATCCAACCGGCGGCCGGTCATTTTTCGCGTGGTTGCGCGATGTGCCACGGCGCGCCGGGTGAACCCCGCTCGCCCGCAGCCCTTGCCATGCTTCCACAGCCGCCGGATCTCTCACGCGTGGTCGGAGAATGGGAAGACGCCGAACTGTTCCGCATCGTCAAGCATGGCGTTCGCTTCACCGGCATGCCGGCATGGCCGACCCAGGCGCGGGATGACGAAGTCTGGAGCATGGTGGCGTTTCTGCGCAAGCTTCCGACCATGGATGGCGCCGCCTACCGCGCATTGGCCTACGGCGACAGGCCGGCACCACCCATGCATGCATCCCGATTTGAAGATGCCCTGGCCGAGTGCACGCGTTGTCACGGCGCCGATGGTATGGGCTACAGCCCGCTTACGCCTGTTCTAGCGGGACAGAAGGAAGGCTATCTGGTCGAAAGCCTCAACGCCTATCTCGAGGGGCAAAGACCAAGCGGCATGATGCTGCTCCCGTTGAAGGCGACGGATCGCGCGCTCCTGCCCGCACTTGCGAGGCATTTCGCATCTTTGTCGCGCCCGAAGGTGCTTCGGACCGCGAAAGACGAACGGGTGCGAGAGGGTGAGGAGATAGCGCAAAAGGGTCGTCCTGCGCGCAAATTACCGGCTTGCCTGGGCTGTCACGAAGATGGGGCGCGAAACCCGGTCTACCCGGTGCTCGCCGGTCAGCCGCAAGCTTACCTCGCCCGGCAATTGCAGCTGTTTCGCGAGGGCTCGCGATCGGGAACTCCGTTCAGCCATTTAATGGTGAGTGCGGCGGAGCACTTGTCTGACGCGGATATCGAGCGTGTTTCCGCATATTTTTCGACTTTGCCTCACGAGAATTGAAACACCTTGGTCCTGAAATCGTTGGGTTCGGTCACTGAAGGATCTGGTCATGAAGAAGCTGCTGATCGCTGTTCTTGTCCTCGCCGGGCTCGCCATCGTGGCTGGTGGGGGACTGGTCGTTCTCTCCCGGCCCGAGGCGACGGTGCCGATCGAACAGACCTATGGGCCGGACCCGGTTCTCGTCGAGCCGAAAGCCGAATGGATTCCGTCCGTGAATGTCGCGGAGGCAACACCCTGGCCGCAGGGGACGATGCCTGTCGCTGCAGAAGGGCTGGTCGTCAAGGAGTATGCCGGAGGTCTAAAACATCCGCGATGGCTCCATGTGCTGCCCAACGGCGATGTTCTGGTGGCGGAAAGCAATGCACCGCCGAAGCCGGACGAAGGCTTTTCAATCCGGGCCTTCTTCATGGGCCTTTTCCAGGCGCGGGCCGGTGCCGAGACAAAGAGCGCCAATCGCATATCGCTGCTGCGTGATGCGGATGGTGACGGGGTTGCGGAAACGAATACACCGTTCCTGGGAGGGCTCAATTCGCCTTTCGGAATGACCCTGCTCAACGGCAAGCTCTACGTTGCCAATGCCGACGCGATCGTGGCCTTTCCTTATGCAGAAGGCGCCACGGAGATCACGGCTGCGCCTGAAAAGATCGTCGACTTGCCTTCAGGTCGCAACCATCACTGGACAAAGGACGTCATTGCGAGCCTCGACGGCACAAAGCTCTATGCGACCGTTGGCTCCAATTCGAACATTGGCGAGAACGGTATGGAGGAGGAGAAAGGGCGAGCCGCCGTCCATGAGATCAATCTTGCCAGCCGACAGATGCGCCAGTTCGCATCCGGACTTCGCAATCCCAACGGGCTTTCCTGGCAGCCCGATAGCGGACAGTTGTGGGTTGTCGTCAACGAGCGCGACGAGATCGGGCCGGACCTCGTGCCAGACTATATGACGTCGGTGCAGGATGGGGCGTTCTATGGCTGGCCTTATAGCTGGTACGGCCAACATGTCGACGAGCGCGTGAAGTCGCAAGACGACAAGCTTGTCGCGGTCGCGGTCAAGCCGGATTACGCGCTTGGACCGCATACCGCGTCGCTCGGTTTGACCTTCAACACCGGCGATCTGTTCGGCGCCCACATGAAAAATGGCGCCTTTGTCGGTCAGCACGGCTCGTGGAACCGCATCCCGCGTAGCGGCTACAAAGTCATTTTCGTGCCGTTCACCGCTGGCAAACCGTCCGGCCCGCCTGTCGATATCCTGACGGGCTTCCTTAGCGCCGACGGCAAGGCTCTGGGCCGGCCAGTTGGTGTTGCTATTGCGCGGGACGGCGCTTTGCTTGTCGCCGACGACGTCGGCAACAAGGTGTGGCGTGTCGCACCTCTGAAGTAAGGTGTTGCACGAGAAGCGGTCCGGCCGGTCACCGGCTCATGCAAGCTGGCGGATAGTGGGCTCACGGTCGAAAAAGCGCTTCGCAGCCGCAGTCAGGAAACTGCCATTGAGAGGGACCACGCCTGCATCGACCTCGACCCCGGCTCTTTCCAGCAGCGGCCGCGCTTCCTCGCTATATCCGATGGCTTTAAGGTGACCAAACGCGTCCATAAGCCACTGGATTGCTGCTGCGTCCCGACTAAGACGCACAACCGCTTCCTTCGAAACCAGCACCGCCACGGCGTCAAAAATTTGTGACGGCGATCCGGCAAGCTGGCCGTCAGCCCGGATGGTCTTGCCGTTGGAGGGTTGGACCTTTCCAACCTTTGGCGCGACCACGAACGCAGTAGCGCCTGCGTTGTTGATCGCATCCTTCAGTTTCTTCAACGCGCCCGCGTCCGAGCCATCGGCAATGAGGATCCCTATCTTTCGGCCCTCGATCGTGTTCAGCATGTTTTCTTGGATCGAAAGCGAGGGAGAGGGGTCGAGATTGACCGGCTCCCGTGCGGCGGGATTGATCTTCGGGAGCTCGATCCCGAGGCCATCGGCGACGCGCTGCGCTAGAGTTTCGTCGACGTTCAGGAGGTTTCCGATCATCCTGGGCGGGACATGAGCGAGACCGACCTTCGACAACTCGAAGACGAAGGATGAGGCAATGTGGGCCTGCTCGGACACTGTCTGAGATCTCCAGAACAGGCGCGCCTGGCTGTAGTGGTCGGCGAATAGTTCGGCGCGCACGCGAAGTTTGTCACCTTGCTCCTGGCCTCCGGTTGCCTGTTGTAGGCTCTTGAAGCCGGTAATGGGGCATTCGCGCGGGCCGCCGTCCTCGCCCGCCGTTGAAAGACTGTTGGGCTCATAGTTCGCCCGGCCTTTAGGGACCGTCATCTGCATCATGCCGTCACGTTGAAAGTTCATCACGGGACATTTCGGAGCATTGATCGGCAGCTGATGGAAGTTGGCTGTTCCTAGTCGCGATTTCTGCGTGTCGAGATAGGAGAAGAGGCGACCCTGCAACAGAGGATCGTTGGTAAAATCGATGCCCGGAACGACATTGGCAGGGCAATAGGCGACCTGCTCGGTCTCGGCAAAGAAATTGTCCGGGTTTCGGTCGAGCACGAGCCGCCCGACGATTTTTAGCGGAAGAGTCTCTTCGGGAATGAGCTTGGTTGCATCAAGGACATCATATGGGAGCTTGCTGGCGAAATCCTCGTCGAACAGCTGCACGCCCAACTCCCATTCCGGGAAATTGCCGCTTTCGATCGCCTCCCAAAGATCGCGACGATGATAATCGTTGTCGGCCGCCTGCAGCTTCAGCGCTTCGTCCCAGAGGGTTGATTGAACGCCGAGCTTGGGTTTCCAATGAAACTTGACGAAAGTGGATTTGCCGGCGTCGTTCACGAACTGGAACGTATGGATGCCGAAGCCCTGCATCATGCGATAAGAACGGGGGATCGCTCTGTCGGACATTGCCCACATCAGCATGTGAGTGCTCTCGGGCATAAGCGAAGCGAAATCCCAGAAGGTGTCGTGAGCACTGCCGGCTTGGGGAAAAGCGCGGTCTGCTTCCATCTTCACCGAATGGATGAGATCCGGAAACTTGATCGCATCCTGGATGAAGAACACCGGAATGTTGTTGCCAACCAGGTCCCAATTGCCCACTTTTGTATAGAATTTGACCGCGAAACCTCGAACATCCCGAGGCGTGTCGACCGATCCCGCACCGCCTGCGACCGTGGAGAAGCGCACGAACACCGGCACCTTTTCCCCCACGCGCTGAAACAGGTCTGCCGTCGTCACGTCGCTCATGCTTTCGGTCAACTCGAAGTAGCCGTGCGCGGCTGAGCCACGCGCATGGACAATTCGTTCCGGGATCCGTTCATGGTCGAAGTGAAAGATCTTCTCGCGCAGAACAAAATCCTCAAGAAGCGTCGGTCCCCGATCGCCGGACTTCAGGCTGTTCTGATTGTCAGAAATGCGGGCGCCCTGATTTGTCGTTAGGTGGTCCTCGGCGGCGCGGCGCCCCTTTTCAGGCAGGTGCTGATGGGTTTCGCCGCCAACGCCGCGATCGGTGTCGAACGTGTTCTTATCGGCCATCGTTTGAATCTCCTCGCAATTGCGCAGTCGTTTGTCGGGAACCTCATCTACGCCTCTCAAAGATTGATGAGGTTCCGTGCTGGGGAGACGAGTTCCAGCCGGTAGAACCCCTTGGCCAGTCGAGGGTTCCGTGGTCGAACCCGTTTGTGCGTTCCGACCGTACGATTTCGCTGCGAGGATGATGGGCCGGGTTGCTCCGACGAAACTGGACTGTCGCCAGATTGCAACGCAGTGGCGGCCCATCCGTGGTCGTGACCGGCCTGAACAGCGTTGCGAACAAATTCTCTTTTCGCGCGTTCAGAGTTCACAAAATTTGAAGCTGATTTGTTGGCGGCTTACATGGATGTGCGAATAGAAGGTCTGAGCAAAGAGTTTGATCGCAATCGCGTCCTCGATGACGTTTCACTCGACATTCGACCGGGTGAATTGGTTGCCCTGCTCGGTCCCTCGGGCTCAGGAAAGACGACGTTACTCCGTCTGATCGCCGGGCTGGAAAACCCGACGAGCGGCACTGTGTTCTTTGACGCCGAAGACGCTTCGCAAAAGACCGTGCAGGACAGAAACATAGGTTTTGTCTTCCAGCATTACGCCCTCTTTCGTCACATGACAGTGCTGGACAACGTGGCCTTTGGGCTGAAGGTTCGCTCCTCACACAAGCGGCCACCTCCAGAAGAGATCCGCAACCGGGCGCTTGATCTGCTCGAACTCGTGCAGCTTTCCGGCTTTGAAAAGCGCTACCCTGCTCAGCTTTCAGGTGGCCAGCGTCAACGCGTGGCGCTTGCGCGCGCAATGGCGGTCAAACCCACCATCTTGTTGCTCGACGAACCTTTCGGCGCGCTTGATGCCCAAGTGCGCAAGGAACTGCGCCGGTGGCTGCGCGAAATCCATGATCGTACCGGATACACAACCGTCTTTGTAACGCACGACCAGGAGGAGGCGCTCGAGCTAGCCGATCGGATTGTCGTGCTAAACAACGGTGCAATCGAGCAGGCGGGTACACCGGATGAGATTTACGATAACCCGGTGTCTCAGTTCGTGTACGGGTTCATTGGCCAGTCGAACTGCCTCAACGTTGGCATTTCAGGCGGTGAAATCTGGCTCAATGGCCGATCTACCGGGCGGTCGGCCACAAACGAGCCCGATTGCGAAGCGGTACTTTACTTCCGGCCACACGACATAGAACTGCTTGAGGATTCTGAAAACGGCCTCGTGGGCCATATCACTGGAAGCCGGCGCGTCGCTGGCACTCGCCACCTGGAGGTAGGATTGGGAGAGCCGCACTCAGTGGTGGAGATTGAACTACCAGCCGATCGTACGGTTTTTCCCCGACAGAGCCGGCTCGCTTTCAGGCCAACGAAATGGCGGCTGTTTCAAAGTTAAAAGACGCAGCCACTGCGCTAAGGCTCGTCTCGTTGATGGCGCCTAAGGTTTCGGCGAGTCACCAGGCGGCATTTGCACTGAGAACTCTTGCACCGGCTGAGACGTAAGTTGCCTGTCTCGTCGCCGGCGGTAGCCATCGGCGCGAAGCAGGTCCCGCCAATTCGGGCTTGTGAAAAACGCAGTTTGAATCAGCAATTCGGCGAACAGAAGGTTTGGAACAAACTGCAGCGATCGCAGGGGTTCATAGATGAGGTCGAAGTCTGCCCCAAGCCAAAGAAATAGATGCAGCTCAGCGCGGAATGTCACATTTGTAAGGGTCAGGGCGTAATTTCGGATCATCCATTCAGCATGACGAGCATATCGCCCTTGAACGGCCCGCAACCAGGCAAGAGCGGCCGTGACGAACCATAGGACCGACAGAACGGTGAAGCCGAAAACCGTCAAAGGCCCCTCGGTTTCGTTCAGGCTCATCTTGAGCGTTGCGATCGAGGTGACAAGTACTGTCAAGATGTACGCGCGGCCGCCCCAGCGGTGAACTGTGGGGAACCGTTGCGGAAGCCGGTCAAAGAAAAGAAGTGCCCCGCCGACAAGAAGCACCGGCGCCGTAAAAAGGTGCAGAAACAGCTCGAACTTTTCATTCTCGAGGTGATCAATGGCTCGATGAAATATGGTGTGAATATCCACCAAGAGGAACCGTGAATTCAGTATTGCGACCGAAATCGCCGAGAGGGTCATCAACAGCCAAAGCGATTTGCGAAAACGTCTTAATTCAACCATGGCACGATCCGCCAAAAAAATGCATACGTTACAATGGTTTAAGATGAAAACGGAAATTCAATTTGAGGTCGTACCTCAAAAGCGTGCCCAGTGTAGTTTATTATTAGAAAAATGTCATGTGGTTGGTCGTTGTTAAGGCTGCAATTGTGCGGTCTGTAGTCACTCGACACGTCGCTCAGTCTCTTCTGATGTCAGATCGTTGCGGGCGCGCGACACGAATGGCTGTCGCAATTATCTGAGTGGTCCGCTGCCTCAAAGGCTCCAGTGCCTGATATCGTCAGGGATCTGTGCGCCCGTCAGCGCCCCTTTGACATCCACAAGCACACCACCGCGATCAAGCATCCGGCCGATCTCCCCATCGTTGGCGAGATAGGTGTCGTGCGGCACGGCGAGGATCAGCGCCTGCAATTTTTTAAAGTGTGAAAGGTCATCAAGAGCGATGCCATATTCGTGTTTCGCTTCATGCGCCGAACAATGCGGGTCGTGAACGAGGGCCCGAATCCCGAAGCTGCGTAACTCGTCGACAATATCGGGTACTCGAGAGTTGCGCAGGTCTGGCACATTCTCCTTGAAGGTCAGCCCAAGAACGCCAACCTGGGCAGTGCTGAGGGCAATGCCCATTTCGACCATGAGTTTCACCGCTTTCTGCGCTACAAATCGCCCCATTCCGTCGTTGATCCTGCGGCCCGCCAGGATGACTTCGGGACGGTAGCCGACTTCCTCGGCTTTTGCCGTCAGATAGTACGGATCGACACCGATACAGTGTCCGCCGACCAGCCCGGGCGTAAAACGCAGAAAGTTCCACTTGGTCCCGGCGGCTGCAAGAACCTCACCTGTGGGAATGGCAAGTCGTTCGAAGATCATCGCCAACTCGTTCATCAGGGCGATATTGATGTCGCGTTGGGTGTTCTCGATGACTTTGGCAGCTTCGGCTACGCGGATGGAACTGGCGCGGTGGATGCCTGCCTGGATGATGGCACCATATGCGGTTGCGATCCGTTCGAGGGCCGCCATATTCTGTCCCGCGACAACCTTGACGATCGTCTCTAGCCGGTGAACGCGGTCGCCCGGGTTGATCCGCTCGGGCGAGTATCCGAGGAAAAAGTCCCGACCGCAGGTTAGGCTTGAGGCGTGTTCAAGGGCCGGACCGCAAATCTCTTCGGTTGCCCCTGGAAAAACCGTGCTTTCAAGTACGACGATCGCACCCGGCGTCAGATAAGGAGCGACCGCGCGGCAGGCCGACAGCAGCGGAGTGAAATCTGGGCGCTGTGCCTTGTCGACCGGGGTTGGCACAGTCAGAATGTACAGCGTCGCATTTAAGAGGCATTCCGGATCATTCGAAATCTTCAGTCGCGTCGCTGCGAGTTCCGAGCCCGAAATTTCGCCGGTGTCATCGCGTCCTTTTTCCAATGACGCAACTCTTCGTTGTGAGATGTCGAAACCCACGACATGCTCCGCAACACGCGCGAATGCGACGGCCACCGGTAATCCAACGTAGCCAAGTCCGACGACCGCGATACGCTCCTTCACTGTGAAACTGCTCACGAAACGCGTGCCCCCTGTACCGGAAAACTGCTGTCCAGCGACGTGACGAGCGCCGAGCTCAACCCCAGGCCGGCGAAGAGCACATCATTCACCGCGTGCACGTCGTAGCGATCCACGGCGCGGCGGCGCGCTTCAGCGCCCATGGTTTCAATCAAGGTGGGGTCTGCGAGAAATCTCTCCATCGCCTCTGCGAGCGCATCAATGTTTCTGACTGGGGTAACGTAGCCGGTAACGCCATGCTTGACTGGCTCTGCGCAGCCGGGAGCGTCGCTTGTTACCACCGCTCTTCCTGTCGCCATCGCCTCCAGAATGGTGCGCGATAATCCCTCCCTGTAGGAGGGCAAAACGAAGACAGAGCAATCAGCGAGATGTGGACGAACATCCTTCGTCTGGCCGAGATACTCTATCGCACCCTCAGCGACCCAACGGTCCACTTCGTCGCGGGAGATCGCGGCGGGATTGGAATCAAATGGCCCGAGCAGCTTGAACCGGGCTTGCGGATGGCGGACGCGAAGGATCTTTGCTGCCGCGACGAATTCCTTCACGCCCTTGTCGTGCAAGAGACGTGCGATCATGAGGAAAACAGGGCTTCCGATCGGCGGCGGGCATTCAGCAAACCGTTTGGTGTCGACGCCAGATCCGGGTACCAGCGTGAGAACGTCTTCTGCGACGATCGCGCGCGTCCGCAGTTCCGTCGCATCCGTTTCGTTGTAGACAAAGACGCGCTCCACGCCCTTGAGAGCCATGCGATACAATTTGACGCTCAACCACCGCAGCGCAATTGTGCGCAGCGTGTGTATGCGATCTACGAAGACGTATCCGAGACCCGTTACCAATGCGAAGCGGTGAGGCACGCGCGTGAACCTGGCCGCGAGCCCGGCGTAAATAATAGGTTTCATGGTGTAGGGCAGAATTATATCGGGGCGGATTTTCCGAAAGATGCGCGCAAGCGCTACGAAGGTCATTAGATCTTCGATCGGGCCGGTTTCTGTGCGAGCCAATGGTATGCGGATATAGTGAACTCCGAGGCTTTCAAGCACAGCGGTCGTTTCCGCGTCGTCGTCTGGTCCCAGGGCATAAACATCGCAGCCACGCTGCCGAAGGCCGCGCAGCAACTCCAGCCGAAAATTCACCAGAGACGAAGTGAGGCTCGCAATGACGGCGATCCGGGGAGAACGGTTGTCCACCTCAGGTCTGTCACGAGCCGTTGCTGTCACAGCATCTATCCCCCACGGTACGACGGCACGCTATTTTCGGTGCGAAGTGCCAAAGTGCTGACTGCCTTTCTCCCCGATTGTCGCGTCTTGCCGTTCGGCTGAATCGGCGGCTTCGGCCATGTTGAGCGTCGGCCAGCCGTAACGCTCGCGCAGGCGCGCGGCTTCTGCGGCAATAGCCGACATGGTTGCGAAATTCTCGTCCTGGTCGACGCCGAAATTTTCCGGATGAAACCACAGATGAAACACGCCACCCCGTCGCGCGGCACGGCGCATGGCTTTCAAGATCCGTTGTAGCTTCAGACCCTCGCCAGCCGCCAGGCGATGCGAAAAGGGTCTGAGGAAAAGGCTTGCCGGGACGTTGCACATCCCGTCATGCCTCTCGACCTCAAGTTCTCGCCGTGCCCCCATTTCAAGATAGCTGTCGGCAAGCCGAACGGCCCGCCGAAGAACGCCTTCTCTTTCGCGCGCGACGCCTCCACCGCCAGCTGCGCGCCCCGTTCCCCGGTAGATCGTAATTCCGGCCTCTCGGCAGACCGCGAGCGCCTCGGCGCTGACCTGGTTGCGTGGGAAGACGATGGTGCGGATAGGGTATCCTTTGGCAGCGGCGACATCGATCGCGGCATTAAGGTCGGCGGCGAGGGCCTCGCGCGTGTGCCCCTCTTCAAGGCAGTAGTAGTGAGAGAATGTGTGCGTGGCGATCTCCTGGCGCGGTCGCCTGCTGATGCTCCGGATGAGGCTTGGAGCAAAATGGTAGGGATCCTTGCTTTCGTCCGCGCCAACCGCGTCCAGGTAGGAGTAGTTCGAAAGACGCGGATTGAGATAGGTCGGGCGGATCGCCGGCAGCCGAGCAAGAAGTTCGTCACGATCGTCGCAGAAGAGGAATCCGACCGTCGCCCAGGTACAGCCAAGCTCGTGTCGATCGAGCAGATCAAGCATTCGCGGTACCATGGCGCGCACGCCAAGGACGTTGCGGCCATGATTGGCGATCGTGCGGGAATCGTTGACGCCCCACATAAGCTCGAAATCCAGAGACAGGACAAACCCCCCTCCGTCGCCCATTAGACTTATCCCGTAAGTATTGTTGCTTACATAAATCGAGTTATTATTAATTATAAGGCGATATCCCGTGTTTTTATGTCGGAGGCGCAGTCTTTAGATTTTGTATTTCTTGACAGCGTATTGTAATGCGGCAAAATCAGCAAGCAGGATTATTTAACGGTCGCCGACATCGCCAGCTTCAGGTGTCGCGACAAGGATGCTTATCTGCCCCCATAAGGAGTGAATTTGTCAGATGCCGGTACCCATGTAAGTGATGAACACGTCATCGTGCTCGGGGCCGGTCCCTCGGGCCTTGCGGCATCACTCGCACTTTGTCGTGGCGGCATTCAGCCCCTTGTGCTTGAGCGGGACGATGATGTCGGCGGATTGATGCGGTCGTACAGGTGGCGTGAGTTTATCGTCGATCTCGGTCGCAAGGAACTCTACACCCGTTTTCCTGAGGTCGATGCACTTTGGAACGAGGCGCTTGGTGGCGCGTACGGTCCATATCCGCATCGCGTTGGCAGCCTCTATCGTGGACGCATCCTTGAATTGTCCGGAAAGTACCGCGGAATTCTGCGGGGCATCCCTATCCCGTGGTTGGTCCACGGGGGTCTGTCGATGCTGGGAGGCTGGGCGCGCGCAGCGGCGCGCTCACCGACATCGTACGAGGCCTATTGGCATGGTCGTGTCGGGCGGGTGTTTGCCGAGTTGCTGGCGCAGGGCTATTGGGAGAAGTTCCGCGGCCGCCGCTGGCAGGAAATGCCGGTGCCGGAAGACGAAACCACCCCCAAGCGATCCCGCTCGTTCGAAACAGCGCGACAGGCCTTACGTCTCGCACGACGCGGAGGCGTGCAAACTCAAGCCGCCTGGCGTCACCCGACGCATGGCACCGGTCAGATTTTCGAGGCGTTGCGCAGCGAGATTGATGCCCGCGGCGGCCGGATACGGTTCAACGCTGAGGTTCGGGCTATCCGGCCCCAGTCGGACGGATCATTCGAGATCGAGTTTCTGGAGTCCGGCGTTGTTCACCGTCGAGCGAGCCGCCACTTGATTTCCAGCCTGCCTATTGAAAGGCTTACCGAGTTGCTCGGCGCCGTCCCGAACGATGTGGATGGCCGCGAAGCCCGGCGCAGCGTTATCCTCGTTTATCTTTTTCTTGACGAGCCACCGCAGTTTCCACACGCCTGGTTGGAGGTCAACGATCCCATGACAGCCATCGGGCGCATCACCAGCTATGCGGCCTTTGGTGGTGCAATGGTGCCACCAGGTCACACAAGCCTCTGCATTGAATTCTTCTGCCAAGCCGACGACCCTTTTATGCAAATGGACGACGAGGCGCTGACCGAGCGCACTCTAAAGGAACTCGCCGGGGCGGGGCTGGTCCATCCTGGAAGACTGATCGGCTCTTCTGTACGCCGCCTGCAACGCACCAATGCCGCCGCCAGTTGGCGCGAGCAGCAGACGGAGCGACGTCTGTCCCTCCTGCGAAGCTTGGCAAGATATCCAACGCTCTACCACGTCAACAGGCCGGGGTCCGACTGGGCTACGCTCGCGGGTTTGCTCGCGGCAGAGGCGGTCCTGACGAAGGATCGCGCAGTCTTCGATCAGCGCGCCGATCCGACGGTCAGGCACGTGGAAGTACCCATCAGGCCTCAGGTAGCCGCGGAGATCACGAAATGATTGACAAGCGGATGGGCACGAAATGGGCGACGTCATACTGAATTAGCAGGGGGGGATTGGGCAAGCATGCGCGTGATGCATCTTATAACCAACATGATGGGCACCGGTGGTGCGGAGGTCATGCTGCTGCGACTTGCGAGCGTTGTCGGCGGCGAGCGTCCGATCATCGTGTCGCTCATGGATGTCTCTGATCGACATCGGCAGCTGATTGCGGATCATGATCTCGATGTTCGCTCCTTGAAGGTTCGGTCGACCGCCGGAATGATGAAATCGGTCCTCACGGTTCGCCAGCTCATCCGTAAAGAGAGGCCGGATGCGTTAATGTGCTGGCTGTACCACGCCATGGTCGTCGGACAGTTGGCTGCCTGGCGGGTTTCTGACGAGGTGCCGGTTTACTGGAATGTCAGGCAGTCGTTGGATGACATGAGATCATTCAGCGCGAGCACCCGTACGGCGCTACAATTGACGCGTCTTCTGTCGAACCGGCCAACGGGGATTGTCTTTAACTCCTCGCGCGCCCTCGATTTGCATCGACAATTCGGCTACCGCAATCCGAACCTCGTCACGATCCCGAATGGATTCGATTTCGTAAAGGAGGTGCCAGTGAATGCCCGCCGGCCTTTAGTGTTCGGCATCGCCGGTCGGCTACATCCGCAGAAGGACTATGCGACTTTTTTCGCTGCCGCTTCACATGCCCACCGGTGCCACCCGGATATCCGCTTCGTCGCTGCCGGATCTGGCATGACCCTCGATAACGCCATTGTCTGCCAGATGATCGCTGATGCAGGCTTGCCTTTAGGTGCCATCGAGCTACGTGGAAATGTTTCAGAAATGGCAGGTTTTTATCGCGACATCGACGCTCTGGTGCTTTCGTCGCGCACCGAAGGCTTCCCCAATGTGGTGGCCGAGGCGATGAGTTTTGCTAAACCCGTGATATCGACGGACGTGGGCGACGCAGCCGTCATCGTCGGCGACAGTGGTTTCATCGTCCCGCCTGGCGACGTCACCGCATTGGCCGATGCTATGGATCGTATGCAGAGCCTCCGTCCATCCGAATATGCAGTGCTCGCCGCAGCGGCCAAGCGCCGGGTCGACAACGGTTATCCGCTTGCGCGTGTAGCCGAACTCTATGACTCGTTTTTCCGGGGAGCGTCCATGCCTCCGGCTGCACGAGAGGGCCAGTCACAGTCTGTGTAGTTGCCCCACCAAGCAGTCACTGCGCCCATCGATCGCTCATTGTTTTCCCGCTTTAAACGGCGAGTGAAAGGAATTACATAGCTAGACAGTCTAGCCAATCTGGAGTGGAGCTATGGAATGGCAACTTCAGGACGCCAAGAACCAGTTCTCGAAGGTGGTGCAGAAGGCGCGCCATGAGGGGCCGCAGATTGTCACGGTCCGCGGTGAGCGCACCGCCGTCGTACTGTCCGCTCATGACTACGACGCCCTACGCGCTGGCCGGCCGACGTTGGTCGATGATCTGCTTGGAGGTCCCGCTTGGGACGATCAACTCGCTGATGCGGTGAATGTACGCATCAAGACGCCAAGCCGCGACGTGGCCTTCTAACGTATGACACAAACATTGTCTCAGAGGCGCGACGGGGCACGTCGCAGGCCGTGTCCTGGCTGCGCTCTGTCGATCCGCTCAGCATCCACCTGAGCGCGCTCACCCTCGGCGAAATCATGCGCGGCATTGCCTTCAAGCAAAAGTCGGATCCGAAGACTGCCGCGCACCTCACCGAATGGCTGCGAAAACTGCGCCACGACCATGGCGACCGCATTTTGCCGATAACTGACCAAATCGCGGTTGAATGGGGCCGCATCGCGGCAATCCGGCCCCGTGGCGATATCGACGGGTTAATCGCCGCGACTGCCATCGTTCTCTGCATCGACCTTGACCTGACCGGTTTCAGCTTGCCCTTGGCGTAAACGATCGCTTTTCCGTTTTGTACTGCCGGATCGCATATGGATCGTCGGGAGCCTACTGTTTCTCGTCCCGCTTCCCTGTTGCAGTTCCGCGGATGGCATCGCGCCATCAACGCTTGGTGATGCGTTCGAGCACCCTGTCAAGCGCACGCGTCAGCGCATCGGTTCCCCCCGTCTTATCGAAGTCCTGCAGCACCTGTTCGTTCAGCCCGCCCTTGGTGGCAAACTCGCGGCTCATCTCGATGAAATCGACCTTTGGGCCCGCGAGAAGCGCGGCTTCGGAAAGACCAGCAAAGAGCGGCGCAAGATAGGCGCGGCCTTTTTCTTGCGGCAGACCATTTTCCGCGAGCCATTCAGTCGTGCGGTGCATGATGCCGAAATAGGTGGCCATCAAGGCGCTGGCTGCGGCGAGGAGGTCATACTCCGCCTTGGTCTCGCATTCGACGGCATTGCCGAGCACGTCGAAGATGGCCGCCGTCTCCGCGTCCGCCGGGAAGACGGCCGTGACGCCCTGGCGACGGGCAACGAAGGGCAGGGGGATCGCCTGGGTCAGGTGCACGCCTGCGCCGATCCATTCAAGAAGTGCCGGCCTGTCGGTTGCCGCGATGACACTGATGACTTTCTGGCCATCGCGAAACTGCAGAGGACGAATGACCTCTTCGGCGACTTGCGGGCGGATCGCCAGTACGACCGTGTTACAGGTATCGATGATCGCTTGGTTGTCTGGAGACACATGTACCTGCGAGAAATCGGAGGCAAGCCTGGCCGAAATGTCCGCGCTTCGTTGAGACACGACGACCTGCGGAATTGCGGCAGGTTCTGCAAGAAGGCCGCGCACCATCGCATCCGTGATCGCGCCGGTGCCGATAAAGCCTATGCGTTCGGGCAGGGGCATGGTTACTCCGCAGCCGCAAGCGGCCCGAAAGACACTTCGGTCGTGTAGTTTTCGCGCAGGAAGGCGATGAAATTGTCCTGGAACTGGCGGGTATGGGCATGCGCCAGTTCGTCGGCACGATCGACGTCCTTGGCGCGGATCGCTTCCAGCATCAATTCGTGCTCGTCGGTCAGAAGATAACCGTCACCGGTGCGCTCCAGGTATTCGAAATGGAGGTGAAGCATGCGCTGCCCCTGGTTCAGTAGCCGCTCGTAGAACGACGCCAGATAGCCGTTCTTGCCCGCATAGGCGACCGCCATGTGAAACTGCTTGTTGGCCTCCGACATCTTCAGGTGAATGCCGGTTTTGACCGCTATTTCGAATTCCTTCTGGCGCTTCGCGATGATCTTCAGGTCCGCCTCGGTGCGCAACGCTGCCGCCAGCCGCGTGTTCATGCGCTGGGCGACGTCGAGCGCCTCGACATATTTCGGAAAGCTCGCCACCTCGATGGGGGCGACGATGGTACTGCGGTTGGAAAGTGTGACCACCAAGTCTTCCCCCGCGAGCCGTATCAAGGCCTCGCGCACCGGTGAGCGCGACATGTCGAAGCGCTCGGCGAGCGTCATCTCGTCGAGCAACTGGCCCGGCGGCAGGGTCAGCGCAAGGATCTCATTGCGCAGCGTGTCGTAGACGCTTTTCCAGCCGGTCCCGCGCACGCGTTTCATTTCAATTTCGTCAGACACTTACGCCCCTTTCCGTCTCTTCCGGTCATTGGGCCAGAAAAATCGGCACGCAGCAATCGTAAACTTTCCGCTTGACTTTGTCGACACGGAGACGACATAATTTAGTCAGTCGACACGGAGCCGACAAGAAAACACTAAGAACGGCCAAAGCCGACAGGTGGAACCGCGCGTCTCACGCGCTCAAAATTGGGGAATGCACATGCTCAGAAATGTGATGACGTCCGCGCTGCGGGCGACGACCGCGCTCGCCCTGGCGGTTGGGCTCTCAACTACGGCGATGGCCGAAACGACTGAGGGATACTGGCAGGGTGTTCAAAAGACCGGCACGCTGCGCTGCGGAGCGGCCGTTGCGCCGCCCTATGTGATGCGCGATCCGGCAAGCGGCGAGTATTCCGGCTTCTTTGCCGACCTTTGCCGCGAATTCGCCGAAGTGCTGCAGGTGAAGCCCGAATTTGTCGACACGACGTGGGACAACATCGTGGCCGGCCTTCAGGCCGGCAAATGGGATGTTTCACTGGCGCTGAACCGCACGCCGGCCCGTGCCATGGCGGTCCAGTTCTCGGTCCCTGCGATGGAGTACCAGATCTCGCTCGCTTACAACAAGGACAACCCGAAGATCCCAGCGAGTGCGGCTTCCGTAGCCGACATTGACAAGGCGGACGTAACGCTTGCCGTCATGTCCGGCACGGCCCAAGACAAGGCGATTTCCGCCGCGGTCAAGACAGCGACGATCCTGCGCCTACCGACCAACGACGAAACGCGCCTTGCGGTCGTTTCGCGTCGTGCCGACATCCTCGTCGATGCCTCCGACACAAACCAGCTTTTCACCCAGTCGAACCCCGACTGGGCGATCGCCCTCAACCCGGCGCCGGCGCTCGCCAAGCAGGGCGTCGCATTCGGATTGCCGCATCAGCTTTCCGCGTCAGATGTCGAAGTCGTCAACATCTTCCTCGAAGAGCGGGTCGCGACCGGCCACGTAGATGCCCTGATCAAGAAGGCCGTGGATGACGTCCTCAAGGCCGGTAACTGAGGTCGGTCACCGAGCCGTGGGGAGCCGCCGATGGCGGCTCCCCTTCCAGGACCCTGAAATGGAGAGTTTGGACGATGTCGGATACCGCTGCACTGGTTAAGATCGAAGGACTGCACAAGAGCTACGGCGGCGTCGTAAAGGTGCTGCAGGGCCTGGACATCGAGATGAAAGCGGGCGACCGCGTGGTCGTCATCGGTCCGTCCGGCGGTGGCAAATCCACGCTGCTCCGCGTGCTGATGGGGCTCGAACAGATCGACAGCGGCTCCATCGTCTTCGGCGGCAAGCCCTATATCTCCGCCAACGGCAACGGCAAGACGGCAATCGACGCCAAGGTCCGTCGCTCTATCGGCATGGTGTTCCAGCACTACACCCTGTTTCCGCATCTCGACGTGATCGGCAACTTGATCCTCGCGCCGATGAAGGTGAGGGGTGAGAAGAAGGCCGAGGCCGAGGCGAGAGCGATGGCCCTGCTAACGCGTTTTGGTCTCGCGCAGAAGGCCAGTTTCTACCCGGCCCAGCTTTCCGGCGGCCAGAAGCAGCGTGTCGCCATTGCCCGCGCCCTCATGCTTGATCCGAAGCTCATGCTGTTTGACGAGGTGACATCCGCGCTTGATCCTGAGCTCGTCGCCGAAGTCGAGCAAGTGATCCTGCAACTGGCCAACCAGCAGATGCCGATGGTGATCGTGACCCACGACATGTGGTTCGCCAAGAACATTGCATCCCGCGTGATCTTTTGCGCCGGCGGCGTGGTTGTCGAGGACGGACCTCCAGAACAGGTGCTCGGCTCGCCGAGGGAAGAGCGGACACGCGAATTCATCGAGCGGGTCTTCCACATCAAGCACTAAAGGGACGAACGATGAACTACAGTTTCGACTTCGCGTCCGTCTTTCGCAATTTCGGACCGCTTTGGGATGGCCTCTTCGTCACCATCGAGCTGACGATTGCTGCCAATGCCATCGGCCTGACCTTCGGCTTCGTGCTCGCGTTGCTCGTCATGAGCCGTTCGCCGCTGGTCCGGCTGCCGGTCACACTCTTCATCGAGTTCTTCCGCTGCACGCCGGCGATCATCCAGATCGTGTGGTTCTTCTACTGCGTACCCATGCTCTTCAACGTGTTCCTCGGATCGGTGACGATGGGCATCATGGCGCTTGGGCTCAATCTCGCGGCATTCAATGCGGAGGCCTATCGTGCGGCAATCCAGGCGGTGCCAAGAGAGCAGCTCGACGCCGGCGTGGCACTCGGCCTCACTCCTTTCCAGCGGGTGCTCTACATCGTGCTTCCGACGGCGGTCCGCAATTCGATACCGGTTCTCCTGACCAACGGGATCAGCATCTTACAACAAAGTGCACTGGTCGCAATCGTTGCCGTCCAGGACCTGATGTACCAGGGCAAGACCTTGGCCACGCAGACCTACCGTCCGATCGAGACCTTCACGATCGTCGCACTCTTCTATTTCGCCGTGTCGTTCCCGGTTTCCCAGATCGTTGGCTATCTGGAACGCCGCCGCGAAGCCTTGGCAAGCTGAGGAGACAACGATGACCTTCAATTTTGCCGTCGTCTTCAAGTTCCAGGAGGCTCTTCTTCTCGGCCTCTGGATGACGCTCAAGCTGACCCTGATCTGCATCGTGCTCGGCTGCGCTCTTGGCTTCGTCCTCGCACTTGCAAGAACATCGAAGAGTGCGATCCTGCGAGGCGTCTCAAGCGTCTATGTCGAGTTTTTCCGCGGCACGCCGGTGCTCGTGCAACTCTTTTGGATCTTCTTCTGTCTGCCGCTGATCCTCGGCGTCGAGTTGTCCAACATGGCGTCCGGCGTGATCGCGCTGACGCTCTACATGGGTGCAATCAGCAGCGAGACTTTCCGGGCTTCGCTCAAATCCGTGGGCCGCGAACAGCTGGACGCCTGCGTGGCGCTCGGGCTTTCCTCCTGGGCGCGCACCACCAGCGTCATCCTTCCGCAGGCTGTGCTGCGCGCCGTGCCGACGCTGCTGTCGAACTGCGTCAGTCTTTTCAAAGAAAGCGCGCTCGTCTCGGCGGTCGGCATGGCCGATCTCATGTTTGTCGGCCAGAACATCTCCAACAACACCGCCCGGCCGATCGAAGTGCTGACGATCGTCGCCCTCATCTATTTCGCCATCGCCTTTCCGTTGACGCGCGCCGTCACGATCATTGAGCGACGTATCCTCAAACGGCTGGCCGTCTGATGCCACCCTTCAATCCCACGAACGGAGACACTCCCATGAAACTCTCAGGCGTCATGCCCGCCCTCGTCACCCCCTTCGATCGGCAAGGCAGCATCGATTTTGCCGCGTTCGCAAAGCATCTCAACAATCTGCGGGCGGCCGGCGTCACAGGCTGGGTGCCCTGCGGTTCCTCGGGCGAATACAGCTTCATGTCCGATCACGAGCGCGACGAGGTACTGAAGTTCGTCAAGGAATTCGCCAAGCCCGGCGAGATCCTGATCGCCGGCACCAACGCGCCGTCGACTGCCGGCGTCATTGCCAACACATTGCGCGCCAAGGCGATGGGCTACGACGCCGTGCTTCTCGCAACGCCCTTCTATACGAAGCCCACCCAGGCCGAACTGGTGGCGCACTTCAAGGCGGTCCTTGATGCGACCGACATGAACATCGTGCTCTACAGCTATCCGGACAAGGATGGCGTGGAGCTTGGCTGGGAAGTTCTCGACGCGCTCGCCGACGACCCGCGCATCATCGGCATCAAGGAAAGCTCCGGCTCGCTTCAGCGCGCAATCGGCATTGCCACCCGCTACGAGGGACGCATCCAGCTGGTTTCCGGGTCGGACGACATCGCGCTCGACTTCATGATCTGGGGCGCCGAGAGCTGGATTTGTGGTCCGGCCAACTGCATGGCCAAGGCCGTCTGCGACCTCGACCGCACCTTCAAGGCCGGTGATCTCGCCAAAGCCAAGAAGCAGATGGCGACGCTCTACAAGGCGATGAACATCCTGGCATCGGGCAAGTTCGTACAGAAGCTCAAATACGGCTGCGAAGTGCAGGGCACCCCGGTCGGTGAGTGCCGCGCGCCGCTCGGGTCCCTGACGGACGAAGAGAAGGCCGAATTCCGCGCCGCCATGGAACCGATCCTCAATTGGTAAGCGAGTGCGGCCGGGCTGACGTCCGGCCGCCATCCAAGGAAAACGAGCAGGAGCAAGGTTAGCATGACCACCGTGGTTGTCGGCGCAGGCATCATCGGCACAACCATCGCCTACGAACTGCAAAAGCGGGGGCGGCGGGTGATCTTGCTCGACAAGGGCGAGGTCGGCCGCGGCGCATCCTATGGCAACATGGCGTCGATCGCGGTGACGGAATTCATGCCGGCCTCCCGCCCATCGGTCTGGAGGCAGATCCCCGGTTGGATGCTCGATCCGGAAGGTCCCGTGCGTGTTCGCCCGGGCTACATGCCCAGATTGCTCCCCTGGTTTGCGCGCTTTGTTGCCGCCTCAAGGCCGGCCAAGCTCAGACAGCTCGAAGCCGAGGGTGCTGCTCTTTGCAAACGCGTCTACGACGACCTCCTGCCTTTATTGCGCGAGACGGGGCTGCAAGGCGAACTGACGGAAGAGGGCTGCCTGTCACTCTACAGCAACGAAGCTGAGTTCCGCGCCGACCGCGAACATATCGAAATCCTCGAACGATTCGACTTTCCGCATCGGCGCCTGACGGGTGCCGAGGCGCGGGAATTGGAGCCGGAGCTGTCGGATGGCATCGGCATTGCCGTCCTTTTTCCCCAGAACCGGAGCCTGCGCGACCCGTTCCGTCTGGTTACGAGCCTTGAGCAAAGGTTCGCGGCACTTGGTGGAGAATTCCGACGCGGCGCGGTGGCTGGCTTCGACCGCTCCGACCGCGTCACGGCCGTACGGCTCGTGGGCGGAGAGCCAATCGCTGCAGACGAGGTTGTAATCGCTGCGGGCGCCCATAGCGGTCTGCTGTCGAAGATGCTGGGCGAACCGATGCCGCTCGAAACCGAGCGTGGATATCATACTCAGATCATGGCTCCCGGTGTTTCCATGCGCCACTCGATCATCTGGCCAGCCCGCGCCTTCATGGTGACGCCGACCGCAGGCGGTATCCGTGTCGGCGGCACGGTCGAGATGGCCGGCCTTGATGCCGCACCCGACTATCGCCGCTCGAAGATCACCGTGCGGCGGGCGCAGACGGCGTTGCCGAACCTGCGCTGTGAGAACTTTACCGAATGGATGGGCCATCGCCCGGCGTTTCCAGACACCGTGCCTGTCCTGTCGGCCTCGGGCAAAACACCCGGCGTCTTTTACGCCACCGGCCACGGGCATCTGGGGGTGACCTATGCGGCCACGACCGCGCGACTGATGAGCGATCTCATTACCGGCCGGACGCCGCCCATCGACATGCGCCCCTATCGCGTCGACCGCTTCTGAGGCGCGGCTCCACAAACGTATCCAGTGAGGACACCATGCAGAATAGGCTTTTCATCGACGGACAATGGATCGCACCGAGAGAGGGAAGCATGCTTCCCGTCATCGATCCGGCGACCGAAGAGGTCTTTCACCACATCGCCGCCGCTGGCGTTGCAGAGGCCGACGCTGCGGTTAAAGCAGCCCGTGAGGCCTTCGACAACGGGCCTTGGCCGCGGCTTTCGGGCAAAGAACGGGCCACATATCTACGTGCGATGGCCAAAGGGATCCGTGATCGTCTGACCGAACTGGCGCATCTGGAAACCCGCGACAACGGCAAGCCGCTTCCGGAGTCCGAATGGGACCTGTCGGACGCCGCCGGCTGCTTCGACTTCTATGCCGATCTCGCCGAGGAACTCGATGGCGAGGTCGAAGAGGTCAAGCTTGCGGACCAGCGCTTCGTCTCGAAGGCCGTGCGCGAGCCGCTCGGAGTGGCGGTTGCTATCGTTCCATGGAACTATTCGCTTCTCATGGCCTCGTGGAAAGTGGCACCGGCGCTTGCGGCGGGCTGTACCATGATCCTGAAGCCCGCCGAAACGACCTCGCTGACTGCGCTGGAACTGGGTGCGATCGCGGAGGCTGCGGGCCTTCCCAAAGGCGTGCTGAACATCCTCTCCGGCAAGGGATCGGTCGTCGGCCAGGCGCTCGTCGAGCATCCGCAGGTGGACAAGGTGGCGTTCACCGGGTCGGGCCCGGTCGGCTCCCGCATCATGGCCGCCGGCGCCAGGGACATCAAACGCATCAGCCTCGAACTCGGCGGCAAGTCTCCTTTCGTTATCTTTGCCGACAGCGATGTCGAGAAGGCAGTCGAATGGATCATGTTTGGTATCTTCTGGAACCAGGGCCAGGTGTGTTCGGCGACTTCGCGGGTGCTGGTGGAGGCGCCGCTCTATCCGAAGCTCCTGGAGCGGCTGGTCAAGGAAGCGAAGAAAATCAGGATCGGCAACGGTCTCGAAGAGGGCACGCTGCTCGGGCCGCTCGTCAACAAGGGGCAGTATGAGGATGTCCTCGGCCACATCGAGCGCGCCGTCGAGCAGGGCGCAAGAGTTGCCTGCGGTGGCAGATACGATGGCTTCGACAAGGGCTTCTGGGTCGCGCCGACGATCCTCACCGACATGACCCTCGAGAGTGATGCCTGGGTCGAGGAGATCTTCGGTCCGGTCGTCTGCATTCGTCCTTTTGAGACCGAGGAGGAAGCGATCCGCCTCGCCAACGATTCCCGCTTCGGCCTTGCCGCTGCAGTCATGTCTACCGATGACGAACGGTGCGAGCGTGTGGCCGCGGCCTTCCGGGCGGGCATCGTCTGGATCAACTGCTCGCAACCGACTTTTACCGAGGCGCCGTGGGGCGGCTACAAGCAGTCCGGCATCGGTCGCGAGCTCGGCCGCTGGGGGCTCGACAACTATCTCGAGACCAAACAGATCACTCGCCTCGTCAGCGATGAACCCTGGGGATGGTACCTGAAATGACCTTCGACAAGTCCCTCGATATCCTGCTTGTCCATTGCCAGGGGGAAAGCGGCAATGTCCTGATCGGAGGCGCCCCGGACATCCCGGGCGCGACCATTCTTGCAAAGATGAACCATCTGAACAATGTCGACCCGTCGTTGCGCCTATTCCTGACGCGCGAGCCGCGGGCACAGGTCGTCCATACGACAAACCTGCTGCTCACCCCGACGCGGCCGGACGCGGATGCCGCGTTCATCGTCTTACAGCCCGACCGCGCCCATCCGATGTCGGGGTCCAACTGCATCTGTGTTGTGACCGCGCTCCTGGAAAGCGGCAGGGTGGAAATGTGCGAGCCGGAAACGGTCGTGCGGCTTGACACCGCCGCCGGGCTCATCGTCGCGCGGGCGCACTGCGAAAGCGGTCGATGCCTTTCGGTCAGCCTCGACAATGTTCCCGCATTTGTTCAGCAGCTCGACGTCGCGATTGACACGCCGAGATGGGGGCGGATCAACGGCGATATCGCATTCGGTGGTGTCTTTTATGCCCAGATCGACGTGGATCAGATCGGGCTTCGCATAGAACCGGACGCGGCCCGGGCACTTGCCGAGGCCGGGACCGAGATCAAGTCGCAGCTTACCGATCAGGTTGCGGTAAGCCACCCTGATATCCCCGGCCTCAACGAGATCGCCTACGTCATGTTCCGCGACTACCAGCGGGATGGCTCAGTGGTAACCTGCACGACGCTGAAGCCCGGTCGCGTGGATCGCTCGCCCTGCGGTACCGGATCCTCCGCCAATCTTGCCGTCCTCCATGCTCGGGGGCAGGCGCGGGTTGGCGACAAGCGTGTTTCGCGCAGCATAATCGGGGGCACGTTCACCGCCGAGATCTTGAGCGAGACCACGGTCGGTGGTCGTCCCGCGGTTCTGCCGCGTATCACGGGCCAGGGCTACGTGTTTGGACGTCAACAGTTGCGGCTGGACCCGCATGATCCATTCGCTCAAGGTTTTGCCATGTCGGACACGTGGGGATCGCAGGTGGGGGAGCTATGAAACTCAAAGGACAAACCATTCTTGTAACGGGTGCAACCGGCGCCATCGGGCAGGCGATTTGCCAAGCTCTCGCGGCAGATGGCGCAAATGTCGTCGTCCACTATGGCCGCAACCGCGACGCGGCCGAGGCGCTTGTGAACGGGCTCGGCGGGAAAGGCTGGTGCGTGCCGGCCGATTTGTCGGACCCAGCCGGCCCTCAAGCCCTGTGGGATCAGGCCGTCTCCGTTGCCGGGAGGCTCACAGGGCTGGTCAACAATGCCGGCATCCGCTCCGAGATTGCAGTCGATGCGTCCATGGATGAATGGCAGCGGGTCTGGGCGCGCGAAATGCGCGTCAACTTCCTGTCCGCTGTCGATTTGTCGAAGCTCGCCATCCAGCATTTCCGCGCCCACGGCGGTGGACGGATCGTCAATATGGCAAGCCGCGCCGGACAGCGCGGTTACACCTCCAACGCCATGGCCTACGGCGCCTCGAAGGCAGCGCTGATCAATCTCACCAAGTCCATCGCCCAAAGCCACGGCCATGAAGGCGTGACGGCGGTGGCGCTCGCGCCCGGATGGGTGCGCACTGAAATGGCCGAAGCTTATATCGCCGAGCATGGCGAGGCTGCGGCATTGGCCGGCATCCCCATCGCCAGGATGGCTGCGCCTGAAGAGATCGGCGAGATCACCGCATTTGCCTTCCGTCCCTCACAGGCCTCTCTCAACGGCGCTGTGCTCGATGTGAACGGCGGCAGCTATTTGAGGTAATTCCATGCGTTTCAACGACAAGATCGTCATCGTCACTGGTGCTGCAGGCGGTATCGGTGGTGCCATCAGCGCCCGTTTCGCCGCCGAAGGGGCTAAGGTGATCGTCACCGACATGAATGGAGAGGGCGCCGAGGCCACTGTCGCCGAGATTGTGGACAAGGGCGGCAACGCGCGCGCGCTCGCCAGCGATATCTCGGTCGCTGAGGGGTGCCGCGCCATCATTGAAAATGTCATCTCGATCGAAGGACGCGTCGATGTGCTTTGCAACAATGCCGGTATCAACCGCCGCGGCAATCTTCTCTCGCTGACGCCCGAGGATTGGAGCTTGAGCTTTGCGGTGAATGTCGACGCAATGTTCCATCTGTGTCAGGCCGTGCTGCCCCACATGATCGGGGCGGGCGGCGGCGCCATCGTCAATACGGCATCCCAGTGGGGATTGTATCCGGCGCCAAACCACATTGCCTACAATGTGACCAAGGCGGCTGTCGCAAGCTTCACACAAAATCTTGCTCGCGATTACGCGCCGAACAAGATCCGCGTCAATGCCGTCTGCCCCGGCGAAATACACACTCCGATGCTGGAAGCAGGTGTAAAGCGCTCCGGGCGTACAATCGCTGACCTCGACAAGCTCGTGCCCTTCGGTCGCATCGGCAAGCCGGAGGAGGTAGCCGCCCTGGTTGCCTTCCTTGCGTCCGATGAGGCAGCCTTCATGTGCGGATCGCTGGTAGAAATCACCGGCGCGCAGGCCGTCGCCTGACAAGCGTCGAAGCCCTTCCGCTTCGCTGCAACTGCAAGGAACCGAGAAACGTTACGATGTACATGGCTGCGTGAGTGTGCCCAGAAAGCGGCATGCCCGCTCAGCGTTACATGGTGTCGTTTGGGACGTGCGATTATTCCTGGATTCGCGAGAGCTTATTCATAGCTTCGTGGGGATCGATGGCAGGGTGCCGGTGCAGTCATCAGGCGCAATGAACGGGCCGAGGACCTGAAATTACCTTTACGCTACATCCGTTTCATCGCGATGGTTCCTGAACAGCCTCGGCCTGCACCGGTCCCCTTGAACCTGCCGGTTCCTTTGTCTCCTTTTATCATTCCCGTCAGAGTGTTGCCTCCTTTCCTCCCTTTATGGACGAAGGTGGTGGCAATATTGACGGACCCGTTGCGGGAGATGCTTCCTGAGAAGCCCGAGCTGGACGATACGACGCCGTTTCGTACGAAAAGGAGTGTCGAGAGTTCGCGCCAGTCGCCACAGTCTGTCTTTGCATACCGTGTTAAGTACCATGCGCCGTCGTAAGCACTCAGGCCGGGCTCCACACAACGGTTGTCGCGGACCTCCATTCCCTTGCCGCAGATGAGGGGGCAGATACGGTTGCCGATCGCTTTCAGCCCGTTCAGAAGCTCTTCGGTGGGGGCGAGCGAAGCAAGCTTCAGCCCCTTGCGGTCGGCATAGGCCTGGAGGGCCTTCCGGCTGCTCTCACCCCACTTGCCGTCGATCTGGCTGAGGCATCCGATCCGCGCCAGTTCCCTTTGGGTGGCGAATGCGAGGTCGCCGGCGGCCATGGTGCCCGGTGGCGAAGCTGACGCCTGTGCCCCCAGATTTGTCTGGTCAAGTGCCGCGACGTCCGTTTGGCTGGCGTTCTGGCCGGTTGCGGCGTGTATGGCATCCGCCTTCTCCCGCTCCGCCGTCTGCCTTTCGCGCTCCGCGATTGCGGCGATCTTCAACTTCGCTAGCGTTCCGAACGCGCCACTGGGATATTCCTTAAGGTACGCTTCAAAGAAGCTGCTTGCGGTCAAATCCTTGATGGAATTCCAGTAGGCAAGCTCCACGGTTCTGTCCGTAGCGGCCGTCGTCGCGGAGCTCACGGTCGTGTCCGCAGCTGGCGACGGATTGAGGAAGACCGGGCCTGTCAGGGATGAGCTGTCCCAAGGAACCTGTTTGCCATCCGTGGCCTGTAAGACGGTGCGACGCACGGCAATAAGGTCATCCGTTATGCTTTGCCCGGGCGTGCCTAGGTGTTTCAGCAAGGCCGTCGTGAACGGGGAGTTTCTGCCAGCGCCGTCAAGGGCAACGTTTCCAGGCTGCGTGGCGAACGCAATCAGCGATCCCACACCGGTATCGAGCTTTGCCAGCCCCCGGCCCACGGCCACCGATCGGGTTCCCATGGAGCGGGCCAATGTAGCCGCAAGTGGATTGTCGCGGCATGCATCCAGGAAGACCAGGTTGACCTTGGCGTTACGCTCCATTGCAGACAGCACAAGCTCGATAGGCAACGCTTCGAAATCCAGATCATTGTTAGACCGAAGCTGCGCATCGACCGGGATTATGTAATTGCCGCCGTTTACCTGCAGCCCATGGCCGGCATAAAAAAAGAGCGCCACATCTGCGCCCTCGACTTTGCCGACAAACTCCCGGATCGATTGACGCATTCCTGTGAGGTCAAGGTCGCGGCCCGTCACAACCACGAACCCCATTCCCGTCAACTTCGACGCCATGTCGCTGGCATCATTCTGCGGGTTGGAAAGCTGCGGCGCGTTTTGGTAGGCCGAGTTTCCAATGACCAGCGCGACGCGCTTTTCGGCCCAAGCGTAAGAGCTTAGGAAAAAGAGCGAGAGCACAAGGGCCGCATAAAGGTAGCGCATGGGAGCCAGCCCGCATTACCGCCACTTCGGTGTGCGCTGTGCGTTGTTCAGGAGTTCGCGGGCTGTGGCGAACATGCCAAACAGCCTTGTGAGGCGGCGTTCTTCTTCCTCGCAAAGGCGGTGCCGTTTGCAGAAGTCATGGACGGACCAAACCTTCGCGGCAGCGTCGGTATCGAGCTTTTCGGATTCCAAGCGTTTCATGCCTTCCTCCCTACTCATCGTCATTCTACTAAAGTCTAATGTAGTTGAAAATAAACTAAGGCGTAGCCCGATCCGGTTAGAACCGTTACTGGCCTGCCACCCTGTCAACCGAGCAGAAGATCTCCTGCGCCAAGACGCTTGCTGTCCAGGACAAGGTTGAGCAGCCGATCTGGGAAAGTTTTACCTTATCGCTGGCGAATTGATGCGCTGCCGATCGCGGGGCGTGAAGCTCGTTGGTGCGACATCGCACTACATCACGGCGGATCTGGACGAGGGACCGATCATCGAGCAGTATTGTTCGGGTGACTCATGCCCAAAGCGGCGAGGACTACGTTAGTCGTGGGCGGGACGTTGAAAGCCAGGTGCCCGCTCGTGCTATCCACGCCCACATCCACGGGTGTGTTCATCAATGGCAACAAGACGGCTATGTTCCCCTGCATCATTCGGCTCCTACGCGTCATCGACACCGGGTCCGACAGGAGCGACGGGATCAGCTTGTTTCGAGTATGTCCACTCTTCGGGCCAAAATGATCGCATGATGTATCGGCTGGAACCGGCCTCATCTGACAGACCGCGCTGGCTTAAGAGACTACGCGGATTTGTCTCGGTTCTCATCGGTGAACGGCGAGCGCATTGTCGTAGAGTGAACAGAATTCCGCGGCGACATCGGACGCAATCGATGCGATCAGCGGCGACAGTCGTGACGAGGGTGTGTCGAGATAGACCGCGAAATAGTCGGTGGCCGGAAACGGGTGACGTACATTCAGTACTTTGAGTGTGCCGAGGCGCAATTCGTTCTGGATGACGATTGGCGGCAGGACTGAGATGCCGATGCCGGCGGCGATCATGCTGATCGTCGTGGCCAGCGAGTTTGAGTAATGCACCACGCCCTGACCGAAGGAATTGGCCGGTAGGTATTCCACCATACGCCTGTGGGCCTGGGTGCCGACTTCATAGGAGATGATTGGGTTCAGCATCAGTTCCGCCCGACTGATCGCCTCGTCGTCAGTCGGGAAGGCGCCGTTGGCGATCCAGAACATTCCGAATGTACAGAGATCGACGATCCGGTACTTCTCGATCTGCGAACCGTGGAAGCCGAGAATGATGTCGAGTTCTCTCTTTTCCAGCTTGGAGAGGATCGTCTGCGACGCGTCGGTGGTCACCGCGACACGGACGCGTGGAAACCGTTGCCGGAGCGTGGCCATGATGCCGGGCAGTATGGCCAGAGCCATTGCCGGCACGAGGCCAATGCGGACGGTTCCCTCTACCGTCTCAGGTGGCGCCACGTCGCTGACCAGGCGATTGTAACGCGCGATGATGTCGCGTGCGCCTGAGACGAAGGAGCGTCCCTCGCGGGTCAGATGCACATCGCGTGTATCGCGCTCAAAAAGCCGGATCCCAAGTTCCTGTTCCATGGCGGATATACGATTGGAAATGGCCGCTGGCGTGATGTTCATGCGATCTGCGGTGGCGCGAAAACTCCGCAATTCCGCCAACCACACAACCGTTTCCAGGAATCGAATATTCATCGCGTGAACGCGCCTCACCATTATTACGATCGCTCTCGCGTATTTCACGCATAAATTGTCGTAAGCTGTTGTTTTTTACAGACTATGTTCCCGGATGCCACGTTACACCGTGAAGGCGATATGACAACGCCGGGTCGGCAAGGATTGCACACGCGTCGCAAAAAGGTCCGGACAGAAACGCCCGGACCTCGGTGGTTGGATCGTATCAGGCGAGCTTGGCCAGGACCTTCGCGCTCGCTCCCGTCATTTCACCAAGTTTCTGAACCTTGTCGCGAACGCTGGCTTCACGTTTCTTGCCTGATTCCTGTCGTTTCAGGGCCTCCTCTGACACGGCCCGGACTTCATCGCGCGGAATGACCAGCACGCCGCTTTCATCGGCAAGGATAGCGTCGCCGGGCATCACGACGGCGCCGCCGCAACTGATTGGAATGTTGAATCCGCCCCCGAGATCGTAGAGGCGTGTAGTGATTGGCGAGAGGCCGCGCGACCACATCGGGAAATCTGATTCCTGAATTTCAGTGAGGTCGGTGCAAGGTCCGTCGACGATGCCGGCAACCGCACCCGCCGCCTTGGCGGCAACAGTGACACCTCCGCCCCAGCACGCATATTTGTCGTCGCCTAAACGATCCACAACCAGGATGTCGCCGGGACGCAATTGGCCGGTGGCATGGTGAAGAAGGGTGGAATCCGGCCCGGCTATGGCGAGCGTCACAGCCGTTCCGACGACGCGGCGGCCGGGAAGAAGCGGCTGGATCTGCCGGTCCATGAAGCCGAGCAGGCGCCAGTGACCGACTGTCGCCGTCTCGACGCCACTGAGGACGTCAAGGTCGTCTTGCGGTATCTGTTCCGGCATGTCTTTGATGACGTACATGGTGATATCTCCTTAGGCGCAGGCGAGACGGCGGTGCTGTGTCATGGGGATCAGGTTACGCACCCGCTTGATTTCCCTGGCGTCGATGCGTGCCGTGACAAAGCCGACCGGATCCGACGCGCGGGCGATCGTGTGCCCCCAGGGGTCGCAGACCAGTGAATGGCCATAGCAGGCGCGCTTTTCGCCGTTGACGGTCACGCTGCCGGTCTGGCCGCAGGCAACGAAATAGGTCTGGGTCTCGATTGCGCGGGCGCGCGCCAGAACCTCCCAGTGGTCCTTTCCGGTCTGCAGGGTAAAAGCGGCAGGCAGGACGATGATGTCGCAACCGGCCCGTTCGAGTTGCAGGAAGAGTTCGAAGAAGCGGATGTCGTAGCAGATGGCGCAACCAATCTTCATACCGTCGATTTCGTAGGTGACAATGTCGTCGCCCGGCTTGACGGTGGCCGATTCCTTGTAGGCCGTGCCATCCGGCGCAACGATGTCGAACATATGGATCTTGCGGTAGGCGGCGACTTCCTTGCCTTCGCGGTCGAACACGAAGGAGGTGTTGTAGATGCGGTTCTCGCCCTCGACCTTTTCCATGATCGTGCCGGCATGGACAAAGACCTTGTTCGCGCGTGCGAAATCCTGTGCCATCGTGTAGGCGGCGCCACCGGCCGGTTCTGCCAGCGCCAGCTTCTCTTCGGTCGAAGTGCCATAGACTTCGAAATATTCCGGCAGCACGATGAGGTCCGGCTGATCGGTCTTCATCGCATCGGCCATCAGATCGCGGGTGATCTTCAAGTTGGCGTCTCGGTCATTTTGCGGGTTGGTCTGGATGAGGCTGATTTTCATGGCTTTTTCTCCGAAAGTCGGTCGCGATCAGGCGACTACCTTTTCCTGCTTGAGTGCGTTGATGGTGGACATGATGCCGGCGCGCAGCGCCATGTTTTGAGTGGCGACGACCAGCAATTCGGCGCCTTCCTCGAGTGCGAAGGTCCGTTCTGCCGCCGTCCAGGCGGGCATGATCCAGGTCTTGCCGGCCTCGCGCGCTGCTTTGGCGATCCGGGAGAGATCCCTGCGATCCTCGTCGTTGAAGGCGTAGGCGCCGCGGCCACGGGCAAGTGCCAGATCAGACGGTCCCGGGAAGAGCCCGTCGACCGTGTCGAGCGCGATGATCTTCTCGACATCGGCAAGGCTCTCTGCCGTCTCGATCATCGCGTAGCACTTGGTGCGCCTGTTTTCCTTTTCGAAGGCGTCTGATGACGGACGGGCGTAGCCAAACACACGGCCACCGGCATAGGATCGGATACCGAGTAGCGGATACTTCGCCGCCTTGGTGACCTCATGGGCGTGGTCAACACCGAGTATGTGCGGAAGGATCACGCCGTCTGAACCAAAATCCAGTGCCTGCTGGATGGCTTCGGTGGTTGGCGCAATCACCTTGGTCAGGGTCGGGATGCCGAGCGATTTGGAAAAGGCGAGAAACTGGTCGAGCGTTGCGAGATCGAAGGTGCCATGCTCGAGTTCGATGACAAGTTGGCTAACGCCGCAGGTCTTTGCGATTTCCAGGAAGCCGAAATGCGGCTGCGACATCCAGAGCGCAATATTGTCCATTTCAGTAGTCTCCATTTCAAAAGTCGTTACTTGCCGATGGTCTTGGAAAGACCGAGCGTGCGTTCGATGACGAAGATGATGAGAAGGGTGGCGGCGACGAGGACGACAGACACGGCGGCCGTCATCGGGTCCGTCTGGCTTTCGACATAGTCGAATATCTCCACCGGGAGGGTCCGCAGACGTGGCCCGGTGATGAACAGAGAGATGACAACCTCGTCGAAGGACAGCAGGAAGGAGAGGGCGGCACTGGCGATGAAGCCCGGCATCATCAGAGGCAAGGTGACGCGGCGCACGACGGTGAACGGTGCAGCGCCCAGCATGGTTGCTGCATCCTCGACCGATGGCGGCAGGGTGGAAAACGCCGTGAGCATGATGCGGATCACGTAAGGCGTGGTGATGATCAGATGGGCTATGATGAGCCCCGTGTAGGTGCCGAGCAGACGTGCCTGGACGAAGACCAGAAGGATGGCAAGGCCAAGCACGATCGAGGGCAAGAGCAGCGGTGCGGTGAACAGGTTCAGGACCAATTCGCGGCCGAAGAAACGTCTCCGCCGGATGGCAAAGGCGGCGGGGACGCCGGCTGCAAGGCTAAGCACGGTGACCGTGACGGCGATCGTAAGGCTGATCCCCAGCGCATTGATGAAGCCGCTATGGGAGAACATGGCCCCATACCAGCGAAAACCCCAGCTCTCCGGCGGGAAAGTGATGTAGCTGTCGTTGCTGAAGGACAGCGGCAGAACAATCAGGATGGGAGCAAGCAGGAAGAGATAGATGCAGGCGACGAGGAGCCGGAAGGGGATGCTCATTTGGCCGATCATGTCAGTGTTACTCCTTAATCGAAGCGCTTGACGACGCGGGAATAGACCGCGAGCGCAATGCCGAAAATGATGAGCACGATGACGGAGATTGCAGCGGCGGTCGGCCATTCGAGCTGGATGACGGCCTGGTCGTAGATCTCGGTCGCAAGCAGGAAGACCCGGCCGCCGCCCAGCAGCTTCGGGGTGATGAACGAGCTGATGGAAAGGACGAAGCAGAGCAGGCAGCCAAGCGCAATGCCGGGTGCTGTCAGCGGCAGGATCACGCGACGAAAACGCGTCCAGCTATTGGCGCCGAGCGAGGCAGCAGCTTCCTCGTAGACATTTTCGAGGCGGCCGAAACCGGCGATCAACGACAATGCCATGTAGGGGATGAGGACCTCGACCATGCCGATGAAGACCCCAAGCGTGTTGTTGGTCAAGCGCAGCGGACTGTCGATGACGCCGGACGACATCAAAATACCGTTGACGACGCCCTGGTCGCCAAGAATGACCATCCAGCCATAGGTTCGCACCACGCTGCTGACGAGCAGCGGAGACACCGTGATGACGAAGAGCATATTGCGCCATTTCGGCGAAACGCGATGCAGGAACAACGCGATCGGATACGCGCAGCACAGCGTGATCAGCGTCACGCCGAAACCGAGCAAAAGCGAGTTGGCGACCAGTTCGAAGCTGAAACTGTCGGTAAAGAAATTGGCGTAGTTTTCGAGCGTGTAATTGTTGGTCAGTACGCCGCCGCTTCGGCTTTCGATGAAGGAGATCATGCCCAGTCTGATGACGGGCAGGATGAAGGCAATGAAGTTGATGACCGCCATCGGCAGAAGCAGCGCAATCAGCAGGAAGGGAAACGTCTTCCGGCGGGTGGGCGCATCGGGCATTGCTATGGGTGAGATGATCGCTGCCATGGTTCAGCTCCCGAAAACCTGCATGTCCTGCGGCTTCCACTCACAGAGAAGCTTTTCTCCGTTCTGAAAACTGTGACCGGCGCTTGCGGTGTGAACTTCTGTGGTCAGCACATTGCCGCCGATATCGACGTCGTATTGCACGACGTCACCGATATAGGTGACTCGCACCACCCGGCCGTGGGTGGAGTTGGTGGCGATGCTGATAAGACTGCGGTCGCGGCTCGGTGTCAGGCTGATCCGATGAGGGCGGATGGCAGCTTTCGCTTTGCCAGACGTCAGATTGCGCGTGTTGCAGGGGTAGACGGAAGCGCCGATGCGTACACGGTCGAGTGCTTCGATCTCGCAATCAAGAATGTTGGTACGACCGACGAAATCGGCGACGAAAAGGTCGGCCGGGCGCTCATAGATATCTTCCGGCGTACCGAGTTGGGCGAGCTTGCCGCGATGCATGACGCCGACGAGGTCGCACATGGTCAGCGCTTCCACCTGGTCGTGGGTGACAAACACGGTGGTGATCTGCAAGCGTTGCTGGATTTCGCGGATCTCGATGCGCATGTCGTCGCGCAGCTTGGCATCGAGGTTGGAAAGCGGCTCGTCCAGAAGAAGGAGGCGCGGACGGATAACCAGGGCCCGGGCAAGGGCTACGCGCTGCTGTTGCCCGCCAGACATCTCCTTCGGCTTGCGGTCGCCAAAACCGGGCAACCTCACCATTTCCAGCGCGTCCTCAACGCGGTGGCGTGCCTCGCGCCGCGAAACGCCGCGCATCTCCAGCCCAAAGGCGACGTTTTGCGCCACGGTCATGTGCGGAAAGAGTGCGTAGTTCTGGAAAACCAGACCGATATCGCGCTTGTGCGGCGGTTCGTGAGAAATATCGTCGCCGTCGACCGAGATGTTGCCCTTGGTTATGTCGAGCAGGCCGGCGATCATGCGTAGCGTCGTGGACTTCCCGCAACCGGACGGACCGAGAAGGCCGAGCAGCTTGCCCTTCGGCACGTCGATGTCGAGGTCGTCGACCGCCATATAATCGACGCCGTAGCGCTTGGTCACGCCCTTGAGCTTGAGAAACGTCTGGTCGTCGGCGGATGCGGCAACAGGTTCGTCGTCCTGTGCATCGTGGCGCAGTTCTTGAGTGTGCATATCATCACCATGTGCAGATTGAGGTCGGCGTAGGTGACGGGAAGCCATTCCCGTCACGACGGCGCGCGTGCGCGATCAAGCGTCAATCGCGCCTGCAGCAGGGGCGACCTGTCAAATGAGATCGCTTGGTTCCGAGCCCGATCCGACCCGGATGCCAACCCCTAGCGGCCGGCAGGGATTATCTTGCGGCGCCAGGGCTGCAGGATGTCTTCGCGCATCTCGCCAATCGTCATCCAGTCGACCGCGATAAGTTTTTCGCGTTGGGCCGGGTCCAACATCGGGATGCGCTTGGCGGTGATTTCATCTACCTCGGCTTTTTTATTGGTCGGCGCATAGAACATGGCTTTGGCAAAGGCCGCCTGCGCTTCCGGACCGATGGCGTAGTTTATGAATGTCTGCGTCGCTTCAGCTTCGGACGCCTTTTCGATTGCGCTGATCACGTTGATCTGGGAGGCAGTACCTTCGATTGGGCCGACGGAGCTCACACGGCCTTCGGTCTGGTCGAAATAGAACTGTGAGCGAGCGTTCCAACCGATCGAGACCGTAGCCGTGCCGTTGGCGACAAGCGTATAGGCGTCGGGCTTCGGCTCCCACGTCTGTACGCGCGGTGCGAGCGCGATCAATTTGTCGACACCGGGGTCGATCGTCTCCTTGTAGTCTTCTTGGCCTGCGAGGCGATTGGCAATGATTGTCAGAAGGATTGCCTGGATATCGCCACCACCTTGTGCCGGCAGAATGACTTTTCCGTCCTGTTTTTCATCCCACAGAGTTTCCCAGCTCGTTGGCGCCGTCGGGAAAGTCTCGGTGTTGTAGATCAGCGTCAGGGTATCGTAGGTAAGGGGAATTGCAGATCCCCCAAGATCCTTGCCGATATCGTCGACGTCGGCATAATTCGGGATCTTCGACGTGTCGAGGTCGGCAACAAGACCTTCCTCCTTGGCGATCTTGGCGACAGACAGGTCATAGATGACTGCATTGACCTGGGGCGCGTCGCGTTGTGCGCGCATGTTGCCGAGCGAGGTGGCGGCGTTCTGGACGCCGTAGTAGTTCACTTTGATATCGGGGTGGGCCTTCATGAAGGGCTGGACGACCGCCTTCATGTAGTTTTCTTCAAAAGGGCCGCGGTAGCCCATAACGGTAATTTCCGCGGCGCTTGCATAAGCTCCCGACAGCATAGTCGCTGCGAAAAACGTAGCGGAAAGGACTTTCATGGAAATGCGTTTCATATCGGTATTCCCCTTTCGCCTTTAGGCCTTGCTTGTTGTTGAGAAGACGATATGCAGCCCTCCGAAAGGGGTCCAACGACTAAATTCTATCGATTGTTCAAGAATTCTTTTTGAGGCCGGCGTCGCTGTCCGCAGATGGTTTGTTCTAATTTATGGGTATATTCCATTGTATGATGCTGTTAATCGCCCGAAAGTCGGCTGGCCACTAGAACAAAATTCCCGGATTGGCGTGTATTTGGATCGCATTGAAGAACGCTCAATGCGCGCGTCGGTGCGCTTCATAGCTGCTTATGCGTGCAACGGCTCGTCGCAGCCCCAAGAAAAATCTTGAGAAGGCAAGGCTGCGCGATAGCATGAGGGCACCAGTCCTGATTGCCCCCCATTCGGAGTTCCCCATGACCGTCAACTACATGCTTCTCACAGGTGCCAGCCGCGGTATTGGTCATGCAACTGTGAAGCTTTTCCAGGAAAACGGCTGGAGGATATTGACGGTATCGCGCCAGCCATTTTCCGAACAGTGCCGCTGGCCCTCCGCGCGCGAAAGCCACATTCAGGCAGATCTTGAAGATCTCGAGGGCATCGAAGACCTCGCAGCGGCGGTGCGCGAGCGCCTGCCGGACGGCAAGCTCGCTGCGCTCGTCAACAACGCCGGCATCTCGCCGAAGGGGCCCGGAGGGTCGCGTCTTGGTGTCGCTGACACTGATGCGTCCACCTGGACGCGTGTCCTTAACGTCAACGTTGTTTCGACGGCGTTGCTGGCGCGTGCGCTCTTGCCGGAACTGAAAGCGGCTAAGGGTTCGATCGTGAACGTCACGTCGATTGTCGGCTCTCGCGTCCACCCGTTCGCAGGCGTAGCTTATGCGGCGTCGAAAGCAGGACTGGCCGCACTGACGCGCGAGCTCGCCCATGAATTCGGGCCACTCGGTATCCGTGCCAACGCAATCGCACCGGGCGAGATCGACACGGCCATCCTTTCACCCGGAACAGCGGAGCTCGTAAAGTCTCAGGTGCCGTTGAACCGACTGGGTACAACGCGCGAAGTGGCGCAAACGATCTACTTCCTGTGCACGGAAGCTTCGTCATACATCAACGGTGCGGAGATTCACATCAACGGCGGTCAGCACGTCTGAGCATCGCCCGCATTTCCGGGCGGAAACGTGAATTCGTTGCCACCCTTCAACGACTTGCGCTCTGCCCATTCGCTAGCGATTTCGATCGCCAGTGTCGGGTACGCGCGACAGGCAAGAAAAGTGAAACGCGATGTCCGCAACAACGACGAATGCCGCTGAGCGCATGCTTGGTGCCGAGCTGGAGACAAGTGCGATTGCGGTGCCGCCCGCTCAGGCAGAGCAAATCGCCCGTGACCATTACGGGCTCGTTGGCCGGGCCGAATGGCTGTGGGGAGAAAAGGACAGCAACTATCGCCTGACGCTTGAGGATGGAACCGCCTATCTCCTTAAAATCCTCAATCCGGCGGAGGATCCGCTCGTGACCAGCATGCACAGCGAGGCGCTCTTGCATGTTCAAGCAATGGACCCGGGCATTCCCGTCCAGCGCATCATCCGCACCCGTGACGGAGCTGCAGACTTCCGGTTTGTCGCGGACGACGCGGCCGCATCTCACAGGATAACCTGGGACATGAAACATGCCGGCGGCACGCGCGATTTAATGCCCGCATTCGCGGATCCGCGCGAGAGGGCGCGGCTCGAAAGGTCGATCGACGAATTCGAGGCGGAGATCATACCCGTGATGCACTCGCTGCCGGCGCAAGTGATCCACAACGATTTCAATATGGAAAACATCCTGGTTGACCCCGCGCGACCGCAGGACATTACCGGCATCATCGACTTCGGCGATATGGTCCACGCACCCATTGTCTTCGACGTGGGCGTGGCAGCCGCCTACCAGATCGGCGCCGAGCATGATCCAGTGGAGGCGATGTGCGACCTTATCGGGGGGTATTGCGGCGAATGTGTTCTTTCCGATGCGGAAATCCCACTCGTCTACACTGCGGCGGTGATGCGACTGGTGATGCGGCTCGCGATCCCCCAATGGCGGGCGCGGCTGTTTCCCGAGCATGCAGCGCGCTTCACCATCCGCAGCGCCAGCGTTTGGGAACAACTGGAGCGGCTTGACGCCATTCCGAAAGAAAGCGCAATCGAACGACTGCGTGCGGCCACCCGACAAGGATAAAAGGCATGAACAAGTCCCTTTCAGACAGGCCTGCTGCCACCATGATCAACGGCTTCGATGCGACCCGGCTGGAGAGCCTTCCGGCGCGCGAGCAAAAGATGATCGAACGACGCCAGGCCCTTCTCGGGCCGTCCTATCGTCTGTTCTACGACACGCCGGTCCACATCGTCCGCGCTGAAGGCGTCTGGCTCTATGGACCGGACGGTGAGGCTTATCTCGATGCCTACAACAACGTGCCGTCGGTCGGGCACTGCCATCCTCATGTTGTCGACGCAATCGCCCGCCAGGCCGCGCAACTCAATACCCATACCCGCTATCTCGGCGAGCAGGTCCTCGACTATTCCGAGCGGTTGCTCGCAACATTTCCGATCGAACTCAATCGCGTAATGTATACCTGCACCGGCAGCGAGGCGGTGGACTTGGCGCTACGCGTGGCGCGATACTACACCGGCGGGACCGGCGTGATCATCACAGAGAATGCCTATCACGGCGTCACGACAGCGGCCGCAGAAATCTCACCATCGCTCGGGCCGAACATGCCGCTTGGGCAACATGTCATGACAGTGCCCGCACCCGACACTTATCGCGCCAACGGACGGGATGTTGGTAGCGCGCTCGCCGAAGATGTATCGAATGCGATCACGTTCATGAGACGCCGCGGCATTACGCCTGCCGCCTTCATTGCAGATGGCATCTTTTCAACGGACGGCATCTTTTCTGATCCGCCCGGCTTCCTCAAGCCGGTGGTCGAAGTCCTGCATGCGGCAGGCGCCCTGTACATTGCAGACGAAGTGCAGCCTGGTTTTGGACGCATGGGCTCGCATATGTGGGGCTTCATGCGCCATGGCATCATTCCTGACCTCGTCGTAATGGGTAAGCCGATGGGCAATGGCATGCCGATCGCTGCGGCCGTCATGAAGTCCGAAATCCAGGAGCGCTTCGGGCAGGACATCCGTTACTTCAACACCTTCGGCGCCAACAACGTCTCGATCGCTGCGGCCTCGGCGGTACTCGACGTGATTGAGGGCGAAAAACTGATGCGAAATGCGCAAGATTGCGGCACCTACTTGTTCGCCGGCATGCAACGTCTCCAGGACGAGTTCGCTTCGATCGGCGATGTCAGGGGAGCCGGCTTGTTTCTTGGGATGGAGTTCGTGAAAGACCGTGCAACCCGTGAGCCGGATGCCCAATTGTCGCTCAAGGTCGTCAACGGCCTGAGAGAGCGACACGTGCTAATCAGCGCGGCAGGCAAGCACGGCAATATCCTCAAGATCAGGCCGCCCCTGCCATTCTCGAAAGAGAATGCTGATGTGTTCCTGACTACCTTGAGAGATGTGCTGTCTGACATCGAGTAAGGCTCAGGGGCGGGAGTTCCTTGATGGAAAATAAGGTTGCCGCCTGAAGCGTGCAGGAATTTCGGTTGTCTGCTCTGTTCGGATCTCGCCGGCTCAATTCAGCGCGGCGATGTTCCGGCGAAGCAGCTCTGAAAATTTCTTCAGCCCGCTTAGCTGAAGTGCGTCTACGAACGCTTCAGCCGATGGCGCTGTCTTGCGCAGATTACGCCGCGCATTTTTGACACTGGAGATGAGCGCATCGGGGAACGCCGCGTAGAGATCGGTCAGGAAATCATCCGGCGACTGGCTGGTCACGCCGTAGGGAAGAAGGTCTCGTGCCGGAAAGTCCTTGAGGTTCCAGGTGACGATGGTAGAGGCTTTTCCGGCGATGGCGGCTGCGAGAACATGCCGATCGTCAGGGTCGTGTAGTTTGAGGTCCGCGACCAACGGGCGGTAGTTCGCCACGTCCGCCTCCGGCAGGACGGACTTCATCCTGTCACGCGTGGCCTCCAGGCGTTCTATTGGCAGGGAATGAGTGTTGGCGGCGAGATTGCGCATCCATTCGTCATGGATATCGTCAGTCCAGCGCGCCTCGACGAGGCCATCGAAGGCGCACTGGATCAGGACGTTGCGCAGGTGGAAGGGATAGAGGACGCAGGCATCATAGACCGCGACAGGCGGTTTAGAGGCCATGGGTCTGAATGAGGTCCTCTGTGTCTTCGGCAAGCGCGTCCATCGCGACCTGCCGGGTGTCGAGCCTGGATTTCAGCGCGAGCACGTCCTTCAGGAGGGCGCGGCGGTGTTTGCCGACGTAACGGAATGGCAGGTCGCCCCGGTCCATGCGCAGGACGACGAGTGGACGAGAGATACCGAGAACGGCCGACGCCTCGGTCGGGCTCAGTTCCTGGTCTTCGGAAAGCACGGCGACGCGCTCGCCGCGCAGCATATGAGCCAAAAGCGCTTCAACTGCCGAGGCGGCCGAGGGCGGAATCGCGAGCGTCTGTTCCCTGCCACCTTCATGACGAACATGAAGTTCCAGCCTGTCGCCCGCGACCAGTTTTGGCAACGGCGAGGCTGCCTTACGGTCGCGATCCGACAATCCGGCGAAATGAATGATCTGGCTAGCCATGGCAAAGTCTCCTTAATCGCCAATATAGTGCGCATGCCCTGTAACTGCAATAACTGAAAGTTTGCTGACTTGATTAAGTCGGTGGTGATCCGGGTCGCCGGAGGGCCGAGGGGCTCTGCCCCCTTCGCCCCTCAGGTCGCGAAGGAAGGGCAAGGGTCGGCTCTTCAGGGGTGTGAGTTTACGTGTCTCTCCAAGAGAGGAGCCATCGATTGAACTCAATCGCAAGTCCGCTCGCGACCGGCCCGGTGATCTCATAGGCTCCGACGACCGGATCGATTTTCGGGCAGAGCACGATCAATTGGCCCTCCCGCAACTCCCGTTCAATCAGCGATGGGCTCGCCTGACCAATGCCGAGCCCTGTCATGCAGGCATCGATGGATGCTTCGTCGGTGTCGAACGTAAGGCTGCCACCCCGAGGCTGAAACGCGGTATCCGCTGCTTCGCACCACCGCCGCCATGACCATGCGTCAGACGATTGCGAAATAGATCTGAACCCACATTCGTCCCTCCTTCGACCTTCAAGACGCTTGGCGGTGCCGACAGGCAATTCTTTACGGCCTGATGGATACGGTCGAATCCCGCCGTCGGATCAACCGGCGAATAACTTTGGAATGTTACTTCATGAGCGAGCTCGTCGGCGTTGCTCCCGGGCTTTTCCACTGAAGCGATCTGCCTACCAGAACGGACCGCATCGTTTTTCGGGGCTGTTGGAAGCGACTGCGTGATCGGAATGTCGTCATTCGGCGCCTAGCCTCGGACGACAGAGCAAAAATCAGGCGAGACCCAAGCCTCTGGATTGTTGCGCGCGCTGTGGCGCCTACCACTCGATCGTCGCACCGTCCTAGGCGAAGACGTGTCCTCTGCGCACAATTTGCCCAAGTGCCCAAGCATGGCGCGCGCGCTTTCTCTCGGCGCCATCCTGTTGCGACCCGAAGCGTAGTTTTCCGTAAATTGCGTCGCAACCGTTCCGGATAGGAGATCCAGCCTCACAAGCGGTTGTCGCCGATCGAGCCGATCCGTGCGGACAAGAACAAGCAGCTGCCCGTTGAGCGGAGAGAGTTCATGATTTTTGCATATGTCATCGCCTACTGTTTCGTTGGGAACAGACCACCATGGCGATTTGTGTCGTTGTTACCTTCGAGGGATCGCTTGTTCGTTTACTACCAAGCCGAATGTCCACGATGCGTGCATCGCTTTAAGAACCAGAGTGAGAGTTGTGTGGCGGGTTTGGTTCGCAAATGGCGAGCTTTTAGTGACTGTAGCAACACGGTGAAGTGATGCGGAGTTTTACGCTCGAAAACAACTGCCTCATCAACGTCGATGAGAAGAGGCCGGCCCACGGTGACATTCGCACGCTGATCGAAGCTGCAAGGCGTGGAGAAGCGGATATCGCCATTTTGGCTTCGAGCGCATATGAACGTCAGCCCGGTGGCGCACATCTAAAACGATTTGCAGACTTTGAAAGCCGAATGAGCGCGCTCGGACTTGGTCACATCAGCCTCTTGCGGCCGATCGGGCGACACGGTCTTTCATTCCATGGTTTCTCTATTATGAGTGATGAAGCCTCGATTGAGCGCGAGCGACTTATCTTCAGAACCCTTTTCCCGACGAAGCCAGTACGATGGTCGGACTACGCGGTGAGCTACGGCTTGGACAAAAAGGATCTGTCCAGCGCCGCTGCTTGGGATTGGCGAAATTGCCTGGGCGCTGCTCAGGCATTCTGGGCACATGAAAATGGCGGGCGCCACGTGTTCGTGACCACCAACGAAGGGTTTGCGCGCCTTCCGAAGAAACTTGAATTTGCCAACGCCGTAATCATGACCCCGACGCAGGCGGTTCAGGTTTTAACTGGCGACAATCGCCGCATCCCGGTAGCCGGCCTGCGCAGACAGAGTCGGCCCGTTGCGGACATGGATTTCCTGTTGAGGTAGCAACAAGTGCCGTGGGCCTGCTTGGACAGGCCTATCCGCAAGCGATTTTGCAAAGGTTCTGGGCCACCTAAAATTGTCTAACGACTGAACCGCAATCGGTTTGCGTTTCTCCTGATTGCCTTTTTGCCGCGGCCAACGCGTAAGTCGCACGGGCCGACGCGTGACTGCCTGCCGATTTTTCCTTGGGGCCTTTTCCGGATCACGTTCGAACTGTACCTCCCGCATCGAACATGTGGACGACGAGGCGTCCTGCCGGGCTTTGTCTTGTTGTTGCTTTCGGTGATGACAGCTTCTTGTGCATTGCCTGGCCCATGATGTTCAAACGTTCCCACATACATGATTGTTAGTCATTTCTGGTGGTGGTGGCGTTAGGGGCCAGATTTCAGACTCGCCCTGGCTAGCACCGACGTCTGTCATTTTGGTTCTTCCTCGCCGTCCTTCGCCCGAGTTGGCGTCTATCTCCTTCGTTCGAAAGGTGGGATTCTCAATCGCAGGTACAGCGGTCGCTGTTCACAAGGAGATGCGTGATGGGCAGGGATGAAGTCGACCTGAATCAGGACTCGGAACTCAAAGACGATGTCGACATCGACGTGGATGTCGGTTCGCCGCCAATTACCGTCGAGCTCGACGCTGAGGTCGACCAGAACGGCGAAACTGACCAGGAGGCGGACATTGACAGCGACCGGGAGGAATTGGGCAGCCGGGACGTTGATGCAGCTACCGATCAGCGGCTCGAGGTCGATCAGCGGATCGAAGTGGATGTCGAAGTAAGCGAGGACGACGGTATCGTTGTCGTCGAAATCGATGTGGTCGTGGAAGACGATGTCGAAATCGAAAGCGATGTCGATGCTGACATCGATGCCGACGACGAAGATAGTCTCGACGTCGAAATCGATCAGGACACGGAAAACGACGGAAACATCGATGTCGACGTGGAAGTTCGTGATGACCTCGACGCCGAAGTCGACGTGGACGTCGCCTCCCTGCTGGAAGCCTTGGCAAGTGGGGAGTTCGAGCAGGAAGATGACGGCGATATCGAAATCGCCTTGTATGAAGAAGCTGTCGCCGACGGTGATATCGACGTGGCCGTCGACATAGACGACATGTGAGACTGCCTCGCCCGGTTGGTCTCGCAGATACACCGGCCCGGTGCCGTTGCGGTCCCGGCGATGAAACGCAACAACTCCTGAGAAGAGCAGAGAGAATTTGTTTTCAGAGCGCGGCAGCCGGACGTTGCTGTTTCCGACGTTTGTCCAAAAATGGCGTGATAAGCTCTCGTGCTTGTGTGGCGGAGATGAGGCTCGTCAATACAACGCTGGTTGACCTTGTCAGAAAATATTGCAGCATATTTCAGCTATTATTTTGTCTAGATATTTTTAAATCCAAGAAAAATAAACTAATGTATTAACCTAATAAAATAGGTCTACGTGCGAATTGAAAGTCGAGATCTTCCCCAAGCTATCCTTTTAGTCAATCCGAATTGGCAACTGTTTTCCATCGCCGGAAACAGTGATGCTTTGTTGCAATCGATCGCTGGACGAAGGATCCGTGTGGATAGTTGATCGTCATGGTCGATCATCCAAATAGCTATCGATGCGCTGAGGAAGCAACCGGAGGAGTGCACGAAATGTCTGACGTTAAAGACAATGATTTCGACATAGACATCGATGCCGACATTGATCAGGATCTCGACCAGGATCAGGATCAGGATGTAGACACCGATACCGACCAGGACTCCGACGTCGATATCGACAACGACAATGACAACGACACTGATCAGGACGCTGACGCCGACAATGACGCTGACGCGGATGCCGACGCAGACGATCGTAGCGACGCGGATGCCGACGCAGACGCTGACGGCGACGCCTGGAATGACAATGACACTGATCAGGACAATGACAACGACGTAACCGTCGGCCAGGATCAGGATGTCGACGTAGATGTCGATCAGGATCAGTACGCCGAACAGCACGCGGACATCGATATCGACTTCGATTTCGATGTCGCCTGAACGATCTCCCCAAAAGTAGGCGCCCGGTTCACACCGAGCGCCGCCTTTGCCAATCGAGGCCGGACGTTGGTCCGCCGCGACTCGCTCACGAGGCTGTCGCCCCATGGCATTTTCCCAAGTTAAGTCCCGCTTAGGAACGGAAATCGAGCGCGCATGGCGTCGCATCTATCTCTCATTTGCGACGGGACGTCGATCTGCCGTCGCTTGCTCGCGAAGCTGCCTCCTCATGCTCTGGCGAATTCAGTATCGCACGGGAACGGAAATCGAGTTGGCGTTTTGCCGCACTACCCTCTTGATCGCCGCGGGGCGTCGGTCTGCCGTTGCTTGCTGGCAAAGCTGCCTCCTCATGCTCTGGCGAATTCGGCATCGCACGGGAGCGGAAATTGAGTTGGTGTGCTGCCGTATCACTCTCTTGATCGCGGCGGGACGTCGATCCGCCGTGGCCAGCTGGCGAGACTGCCGCCTCACGCTCTCCCGAATGAGATCTCGCGCGGGAACGGAAATCGAGCGGGTATTGCGCCGCCTTTCCCTCCTGATCGCGGCGGGATGTCTGTCCGCTGTGGCTCGCTCCCGAGACTGTCTCCTCGTGCTTTCCCGAATTAAGTCTCGTGTGGAAATGGAAATCGAGCGGGCATTGCGCCGCCTTTCCCGCTCGATTGCGGCGCGACGTTTGTCTGCCGCGGCTCGCTCGCGAGGCGGTCGCCCCATGGCTTCCTCCCGAGCTGGAGTTGGTGCAGGAACGGAAATCGAGCAGGCATTCAGGCTTTGCCGGGCGTCCCTCGTCATGGTCTTCGTGCTCAGTTTCTTCGTTAATCTCCTGGCCCTGACGGTCCCGCTCTATCTTCTGCATGTCTACGACCACGTGCTTGCGAGCCGTAGCATCGACACGCTGGTGATGCTGACCCTGATCGTGGTCGCGGCCCTGGCTGTCCATGCCACGCTCGAAGCGTTGCGGCGGGCGATGCTTGCGCGCATCGGAGTTTGGCTCGACGATCGCCTTCAGGCTGCTGTTCTGATTTCGGCGGTGCAGTCGGCTCTGCGCAGCGATCCGGCCGCGGCCGCACAGGCCTGGCGTGATCTCAGTGGTCTTCGCTCCTTCTTCGGCGTTAACGCCTGCACGGCACTGTTTGACCTCCCCTTTACGCCGATTTTCATTCTAGCGATGATGCTCGTGCATCCGCTGCTGGGCGTGATGAGCCTTTTGGCATCGGTGGCTCTGTTCGGGTTGGCCCTGCTCAACGAGATTGTGACGCGCAAGCCATTTTCTCGCGCCAGCGCGGCCTGGGTCGCAAGTCAACACCGGTTTGAATCGCTCCTGCGCAACGTTGAGGCCATCAGCGCGATGGGCATGCTGCCGGGTGTGGCCCGCCTGGTGAACGATGACCAGGTGATCGCGAAGGAGGCTCAACGCTCCGCCGCGGCGCGGGCATCGGCCATCCAGGCGCTCGCGCGGTTCATCCGCCTGCTCGCCCAGGTGCTCGTTATGGCTTGCGCAGCCTGGCTTGTGATCGGGCACGACATCAGCCCGGCGGCGATCTTCGCCGCCACGCTCCTGCTCGGGCGCTCCCTCGGCCCGGTGGAGAGCGCAATCGGGACGTGGAAGGCAGTTAGCGGTGCGCGCCTGGGATATGGCCGCCTCCGCAAGATCATGGCGGCGGTGCCACCAACTCGAAGGACCATGAAGCTCCCGCGGCCAAATGGTCAGCTCTCTGTCGAACAGGTGACGTTCATGCCGCCCGGCGCGGACATGCCGGCCCTCCGTCGACTGTCTTTCGCCATCAACCCAGGGGAAGTCCTCGGCGTGATAGGGCCTTCAGGGGCTGGCAAGTCGACACTCGGTCGTCTGATCGCTGGTACCATCGCCCCGACAGCCGGCCATGTGCGCCTGGATGCCGCCGACATCGGCATTTGGCTTTCCTCCGGTGGCCACCGGCACTTCGGTTACCTTCCCCAGGACATCGAACTCTTCGGCGGCACGGTCCGGGACAACATCTCCCGTCTGCAGGAGGCTCCGGCGGATGATGTGATCGGCGCGGCCGCGATGGTCGGGCTCCATGAAACGATCATGCGGCTCCCCATGGGGTATGAGACCGACATCGGCGAGGGCGGCATGCGGCTCTCCGGCGGACAGCGGCAACGGCTAGGGCTGGCGCGGGCCTTGTTCGGCCAACCGCGTCTCATTGTCCTTGATGAGCCGAATGCCAGCCTTGATGCCGAAGGCGAAGTGGCGTTGCGGCAGGCGATCCAGGAGATGCGCCGGCTGGGTTCGACGATCGTGATCATCGCCCAGCGGCTCGGCATCTTGAACATGGCTGACAAGATACTTGTGCTCCACAATGGCACAGTGGACGCGTTCGGGAACCGGAAGGACGTCGCCGATAAGATCAGAGCCGGGCGCACCAGCCTTCCGGTCAAGCCCCAGCAAATTGTCGTTAATGGCCGGGGTCAAAAGCGGTCGAGCGACCCCAGCACCTCGGGCCCGTCCGCGCTTCGGACGGAAGAGACCCGCATGGCCAAGGATGGATTGGAGAGGGCTGTGTCATGAGAGGGGTCAGACGCGTTGCCATGCCGGATCTTGCCACTATCCCAATGCCGGCGGACACGCCGTTCCGGTCCCTGCGCCTGCTCGCGGCGGGAGCGTTCGGTCTCGTCGGTGTGTTCGTGATCGGTTTCGGGACTTGGGCAAGCATCGCGCCGCTCGAAAGTGCCGCAATCGCCGCCGGTGCTATCGAGGCAGAATCGAGCCGCAAGACCGTTCAGCATCTGGAGGGTGGAATCGTCAGGCATATCCTGGTGCACGATGGCGACGAAGTTGTTGCGGGACAACCGCTTGTGCGAATGGACGACACCAGGCCCCGCGCGACCGTCCAGGTTCTTCAGGCGCAGCTTCGGGAAGCCCAAGCCATGGAGGCACGCCTGCTGTCCGAGCGTAACAAGGCCGAGCGGATTGAATTTCCGGGGCCTCTCGTCAGGTCGGCCGCGCAGGGCGACGCCGCTTTGGTGGAGATTCTTGCTGGACAGGTAAAGATCTTCGACACACGCCGCGAACTTCAGTCATCGCGAATTGAGATCATTGAGCAGCGCAAAGCGCAGACACAGCAGGAGATCGCCGCGTTGCGTTTTCAGGCGGATGCCGCGACCAAACGGGCAGCAATCATCAAGAAGGAACTGGCGACCGTTATTCCGATGGTCGCCAAGGGATTGCAGACGCGGGTTCGCCTCCTGCAAATCGAGCGTGAACAAGCGGAAATCGACGGTCGGCTTGGCGACACGCATGCTCAGGTGTCGCGCGCCGAGCAAGCAATCGGCGAATCGCAGGCGATGATCCTCAAGCTTGAAAGCGACCAGCAAACTGAGATCGCCCAAAGTCTACGCGACACTCAGTCACGGATCTTTGAACTCGTCGAGCGCGTCGAGACTGCGGGCGACGTCCTTGCGCGAACGGTGGTTCGTGCGCCGGAGGCCGGTACGATCACAGACATGAAAATCCACACGGTCGGAGGAGTGGTGACGGCCGGTGAGCCCCTGATGGATCTTGTTCCACGCCAAGATCGGCTCATCGTGCGGGCCCAGGTCAAGCCAGAAGACATTGATCTGGTTCGCCCCGGCCTTGAGGCCCGCGTGCGTCTCCTGGCCTACAAGCATCGCCGGGTTCCGCCGGTCGAAGGTGTCCTCACATATGTCTCCGCCGACCGCCTTGTCGATAGGCAAACGGAACGGGCCTACTACGTTGCCCGCGTCCGGATCGATGATGCGTCCCTGGGTGCGCTACCGGATGTGGAGATCATGGCTGGTATGCCGGCTGAGGTGATGATCAAGACCGGACAGTTCACCGTTGCCCACTATGTATTGCGCCCTCTTCTGGAGAGCTTCAACCGCGCATTCCGCGAGGACTGAGCAACGCACTGAGGGCCTGTGGGAGACGTTTCATGGGGACGGATCATCTGAAAACCGAGGGGCCGGATATTCTTGCAGATAGGGGGGCGCGTGACCTGCTACTGCCCATCGAAGGCAACGAGGAAGAAGTGTTCGCACAAGCGTTCACGTCTGCCGGCAACGCCGGTCCGGCGAGCGAGGCTGCCTTTCCAGGCACCTCACCGGCGACGCCCTTAGGCGCCGACGCGTGGCCCGCTCAGGAACCCTTTGTGGTTGGGGAGATGATTGCGGTCAAGGGACCGGTGACGCAAAGCGACACGCTTCGTGCTCCACAAGCGCCTGTGGGTGAGGCGACCACTCTTCATTCCTTTTCCCTTTCGCTCGCTCCAACGTCCTTGGCACTAAAGCCCAATGAGGGCACTCGTGGAGCAGAAAGCGATGGGAGCCGCGACGGGGGGGCGACGGGACAATCCGGGAGGGACGGTCATGCGAGCACGACAGAAGGCCGCGCCGACCCACTGGATGCCGATAACGATGTCGATCACGGGCATGATGTCAGCGTTTTACAGACCGCCATTGCCGAACAGGACGCGCAGATCATCGTCAACGGCTATCCGGGTGAAGTGGTCGTGCGCCTGGATGTCGAGCAAGGTCTCGTTCAGGACCAAGACGTAGATATAGCCCTGGCCATTGACGAAGGAGGGCATTTTGCCATTTTAGTCGATCAGGACATGCGCATCGACCAAGAGACCGAAGTTGATCTTGAAATCTTTGACGAGGATGGCGTGCTCTACATCGATCTCGTCCTGCGCGACTCGATCGAGATCGAGCAGGATACCTCAATAGGCTTTCAGCTCGGCGAAGGGCTCCATGGCGGAACGGTCGAGGTGGATCAAAACATCGACCTTGAACAGAATATCGATATCGATATCGACATCGAGGACGAGCTGGAAGAGCGCTACGTCATCAAAGTAGAAATCGGCGTTGTGCAGGAAGTCGCCGTCGCTCAACAGGCCACTGTCGACATCGCAATTTCAAATGACGATATCGACGTTGCTGTTGACGCTGTGCAGACGGCGACCGTCGATCAGCAAACTATTGCGCTAGTGGATTTCGCCATCGCATAGTACTAGAGCACAGAGTCGCCCGCCCATTGTAGGCAGGCCTTTCCATGATTGATTTGTTGATTATGAGAATTTCCTAATATCATTAGATACTAGGATAGCTTTGGCGTTTTTATTTGGTATAGTCTATTTGGGACAGGGTTTGGCTACGGGCGTGTTTGAGTAACGACTGGAGAGGGGGTAGCTATGCCTCTTTCGACAGCAGATCAGTATGGGTTCAATTGTGGGCGTTCTTCCATTGTTATCGTTGATCGCTTTTTACTATTGCGAAGTTGCCTTGCTCGCGTCCTTCGACACGAATTCCAAAGTTTCGGCGTCCTGGACATAGCAACAACGCAAGAGTTGGAATACCTACTTGGACCGATCGGTCTGGTTGTTCTCAATATAGAGAGCGACGCCTTGACGGCTGAGCTTGTGCGGGAAAAGTTAACCTCGCTTAGGCGAGCGCTGGCCGACGTCCCGATTGTCTTGATTACTCAATGGGATGCATCGACAATATCGGATTCAATGGTTTCCGAGGTCGCCAGATCCGGTGTGCGGGGCTACGTTACCGGCAACGCGCCTATTGAACTCATCCTGTCGTGCCTCCGGCTTGTCATGGGCGGCGGTGTCCACTTTCCTCAATCGACGACCGGAGGCGGGGAAGCCTGCATAGCCAATGCGCCCGTCTTGCCGGACAATAGCGGTGCACTACAATTGCCGGCGGGTGATGAGACTGGTGAGTTGGCCTCCTGTACCGACCGATCACGTGTTGCATTTACGGAACGCGAGCGACAGGTGCTGGCAAGCTTGCAGCGCGGCCTGCCCAACAAAGTCATCGCCAAAAATTTGAACTTGTCGGAGAACACAATAAAAGTGCACATCTCGAACATCATGCGCAAGTTGAATGCGACAAACCGCACCGAAGTCGCCCTTGCGGCGCAAGGCAACATGATGGAAGACTTTCGTTCGGCACCTTCGGATCATAGCCCCGTCGTGAGTCTTGTCCGACCTCGGATGAATTGAGGGTTCCTTACCCCCAAGTTCATCTAGGGTTGGTGACGACCGTTGACCTCGACCCGGCCGAGAGCCAGTGCTGCTACGTGCGCTCGATCCTGGACGATAATGTGCCGGGCCTTGAGCGTTTGATGTAATGGTCACAAGGTTGATCGCGCACAATGACGTCGCCCGATTGCTCGTCCTGGAAGCAGTGGCTCATTCAGGATCCTCCGGGTATCAGCAGCAGCTTGCCGATTGTCTTGCGGCTGGCCATGTCGTCATGCGCCTTGGCAGCATCCCTGAGAGGGTAGCTTCCTCCAACCGTGACCTTCAGAGATTTTTCCCTGATCCAGTCGAAGAGTCTGCCGGCGTGCTCGCGAAGCAGTTCGGGCGAGTGGATGTGGTCGGAGAAGACGGCATAGCCGATCTTGACGCTCTTTGGCAGACTCATGATGTCGAGGGGGCCCGGGCCGCCGAGCACGGGGCCGTACCAGCAGAAAGTGCCCGAGCGGCGCAGCACTTCGAGCGATGATTTGAAGGTCTTGGGACCGGAGCCATCATAGACCACGTCGACGCCGCGACCGTCGGTCAGGCCGATCACTTCGTCCGCAAACTCTCCCTCCGCGTCGACGATCACATGCTCGGCGCCGGCGTCTTTAGCGATCCCGACCTTGTTTTTCGACGACACACGGCCGATGACGCGGCCGCCCCTGAGCTTGATGATCTGGGTCAGGAGTAGCCCGACGCCGCCTGCTGCAGCGTGAACGAGTGCGATGTCGCCCTGTTGGACGGGATAGAAATCGGTGGCGAAGTGGCTGGCGGTCAAACCTTGCATCATGACGGACGCGGCCGTTCTATCATCGATGAAGTCGGGGATCTTGACGAGTGACGTTGCCGGAATCGACAGGCGCTCGGCATAGCTCCCGGGGGCGTAGACCCAGGCGACGCGATCGCCGACGGCAAAATCCTTGACCCCGTCGCCGAGGCTGAGCACACGGCCGGCGCCCTCGACTCCAAGCACTTTCGGGTTCGGGCTTTCCGTCCAGGCCATGCCCTGGCGAACGCCGATATCCATGAAGTTCACGCCAGCCACGCTGACTTCGACAAGAGCGTGTCCAGGCGTTGCTACAGGCTCCGGGCGCTCGACGAATTCCATGACATCGCTATCGCCGATGCCATTCATGACCACTGCTTTCATCTCTAAGTCCTTTCTTGACTGATCGTTCCAAAATTATGCAAAATTTTTTGGACGCTACCGGATCGCCCGCAGCGCTAGTCGCCCAAGAGATTCCAACTCCTCGTGCAGCGCACCCCCACGGGCGGCAATTCGGATGCCAGCGATGCTGGCAATGAGAAAACCGGCAAGGGCCTCCGCCGGCAGCGATTTTTCAACATCGCTTTCGACCTGGGCCTGCTTGATGCATTCCACTGCCGCTCTCCTCAAGCGATTGTCGGCAGCGTGATGAAGCGCGTTAAGCTCTGGCCGGCTCTGGCCGAACTCACAGATCGAGTTGACGCCGAGGCAGGCAATCTGGGCGCGCGCCACCACGCGTTCGATCATTGCGGTAATGCCGTCTATGGCCCGCTGCTTGCTGCGCAGCATCGCGACGTGGACTTCAGTTTCTTCGGACGAATAACGTTCCACCGCCGATTGGTAGAGTGCCCATTTGTCCCCAAAGGTGTCGTAGAGGCTTTGTCGTCCGATCTTCATGGCGCGCACCAGCATCTCGGTCGATGTGCCCTCGAAGCCGTGTTCGCGAAACACGTCGATTGCGGCACTCAGCGCCTTGTCTTTGTCGAATTCCTTGTTCCGTGCCATGGGTGAGAGATAGTTATTCTGGAACGATCTGTCAAGAAAGAGTCGCCCCCGTCGGCTCCATCTCGCGCCCCGCCAAGGAGGACCCGGCTACATCGCGGGAAGGCGGCAGTGCTCCGCCGGATCACTCTTGGCCATCGAGTGTCATCTCGATCATCGTCGGGCGAAAGCCTGCTGTAGCAAACAGCCGTTGAGCAGCCTCGTTTCTATGTGCTGTGGAGAGCACGACCTGTTTCGCTCCTCGCGCTCTTAGCGCTGCAATGGCCGCATCGAGGAGCATCCGGCCAATGCCTTGACTGCGCTTCTTAGGCTCTACGAAAAGATCGTGAATGACGCCCGCCGGTCCTCGGAGCGCCATGTAGTCATAGCCCTCAACCGATGCATAGGCGTAACCGACGGGTGCCGTTTCCTGTTCGGCGGCGAGCACCACGACGTCGGGCTTTTCAAGTTGACTTCGCAGCCATCGGGCATACGAAGCCTCCGTATCGGCTCCTGTCGCGATGAAACGGTTCGGATCCCAGTGATGATGCAGTGCCATCAGCTGTGTTCCGTATCTGCCGAGCAGAGGCACATCTTCATCGCGAGCGGCTCTGATCGTGATCGGTAATTGCATTTGCGGCGTGATCCATCGCGTTGTCGAGACAGTCTCGCATCGTAAGGAATTACACTTTGGCTAAACAAGTCGATTTTCCCGTCCGCCTCTTTGTCGAACTCGGGGTGGCGGGCTCAGGGCTTTCGGGAGGATTGGTCAGTTCAGGCACAAAAGAGCGTACCGGTCGCTTTCGCCGGTGGGTGCACATCGCCGCAATGCCAGTGTTTCATTGCTTTACGCTTGCCGCACTCCGAGGCGCTTCCGCGCTTTCGTCTAGATAGGCAGTGTTTTCGAGCGGGGCGGCTGCGATTATCTTTATTTGCTGAGCGAGAGCTGAAAGCTTCTTGGCGATGTCTTGCAGTTCGGACGATGATTTCGCGCTCGAACGGGTGCCGTTTACGCCATGTTTCTCCATGTTCTCGTCCCTTGCGGTTGCCCATTGAGCACTCAGTATATTTCCAAGTTCAAATATAACGCCACCACGTCCCGCGCGCTTTTGTCCTTCGCACAACCGACGGTATTCACCAAGGGCGCTGACGGTCCCTTGCTTCCGTCCGAACTGGATGCGAAACAATGCTGCTTGCGTACCGCATCCGCGGGTCTTTCCTTGCGATAAATGCTGCGTCTGCGAAATAATCTGACATGATGAGCTGCAGTGCGGTAGTGCTATCTGTTAGTGTGTGCTAAAGCACGGCAATGCACCGATCTGACACAAACATCGCCGCGAGCGTCGCCGACCTCGTGACGCAATTCAAAGCGGCCCAATGCCAACTGGGTGAGACGGCCGACGCGTACGAAAGTGACGGATTCCGCGCACTCGAAGAGAGGATCGAGCAGCTGTTTCAATCGATCGAACGACGCGTGCCGCGCAATCCAGCCGAATTGCGGACGATCGCGATCTTCTATCTCGACCTGCTCGAGGACAGTGACGGCGGCTTCAATAAACGGCTGCATGATTGCCTGCGCCAGTTGATCGACCGGCACATCAAGGATGTCACGATCGAGGCTGGATCCGCCCGGGGCGAGCGAGGGTATGGGATGGTAGAGGGTTAGACGGAGCGATGGAGGACAGAGAGCGCTCGATCGTTGTCGAACTCACCGATGCTGATAAGGCGGACGCCGGTATCTTCACCTGGGATATCATTCGCGACCTTGTCTATGGAGATTCAGCCCTGGCCGAGCTCTTCGGTCTTGCCACAAAGGAGGTGGGCCAAGGACTGCCGCTTAAGGATTACCTGGACCGGGTCCATCCAGAGGATAGACCAGGGTTGGCAAAGACAATCACGGAAACGATCGTGGGCGAACGAGCCCAACAGTCGTTCTACCGCGTCAAGACGCGCGGTGGCTTCTACGTCTCGGTCGTTGCCTTTGGTCGCTGTTTCCGGGATCGCGAGGGAACACCGATCCTGTATTCTGGCATCGTCGTACTGGAAAGCGCAACTTCGACAAACGACAACCGGCGGCATTGATTAGATGACAACCACATCGATGCCAGACAGTGTCACGGACACTTCTTCGTTCAGTTGCTCAGTGGTTCCGATCCGCGATCCGAGGCTGCTATCTCAGCCCTTGGCGCACTCGGTTTCGCTACCTACCGTCCTGAGTGGGGAAATGCTAGTTTCGGGCTGTTGGTCGCGGAGCACAATCGGGTGAGCCGCACGCTTGGGGGGCGCCGTCATGATCGCTTTCAATGTCGTCCGTTTCAAAGTCAAGCCTGGCATGGAGACGGCTTTCCTTGCTGCACACCAGGGCATTGCGGAAAGCTGGTCAGGTCTGCGTCACGCCAACATTATTCAAACTGGAGAGGGACGTTACTGCATCATAGCGGAGTGGGAGAACATGGAAGCGCTGGCAGCGAGCCGGCCCCAGATGATCGCTACGCTTGACAGTTTTCGCGAGACGCTAGAGGACCTCGGCGGAGGGATGGGCGTGACTGACGCCGTTGCGGGGACTGTCGTCCTGTCACCGAAGTAGCAGAGCAAACTTCAGGGCAATTTTCGTGGTCGCCACGAAAAGATTGAGTCTTTGCTGTCAGCAAACTGCAGGGTCATTTGTCGCTTGGATCGCTCGCGCAGCGGGCGCCGCTACCTTCGCATCAGCTATCGACACATCTTTCGCCATCCAAAGGGTCAGCAAAGCCTGGAACTCGGGCTCACGGTCCACCGCAAAACCATGGGCTTGCTACTTTGCAACGAGACGATCGGCAATCTCCTTGCGGGTGGGCACGCCAATTCCCTCTTGAAAGAACCTACTATCGCACCGCGTGCCTTTGCCGCGTTGGCGCGCAGGCTTGGTCGGCTTTGCCCTCGTCGGTCGCAATCGATCTTCGTGGTTGGTGGGAAGCCGCAATTAGCTGCGCACCGATCTGCGTCGCTTGCTCGCCGTCAAATCTGAACTGCAGTGCGGATATGTTGTCGAGAGCGGGATCGACGCTGAATTCAACTCTCAGCAAAGTGCCGCCTGTTTCCTCGATCGCAATTTTCCAACCGACAACCGTTGATGCCCTTACGTTGCCGTGCCTATCAGTGTTCCAAGCATTCATATGCGTGCGACCTCTTCTTTGAGGAAGCGAGCAAGGTTGGTCTTGTCGCTGCGCCGAATTTGTCGGCTCATGTTCGTGTCACGGCAGCCAGCGTTGCGGGCGGCTCGAAGTGACGCTGCATGCTGAAAGCGTTCTTTAGAGTGCACGTCCCACGACCTGGAACGCGACCGTGACGATCGTGGCGGCAAGTGTTAGCGCTGCGCCGAAACGTGCAGCCTTCAGGCGGCGTTGTCGCGCGCCGCTCCAGTCGTATTCCATCGATACACCTTTTGAACCGTTGTTTCAGGATGTTTCGCATTCGGCAGAACCGTAACCCGTGGGCGGGGCTACGGTTCTGAGTTGCCGCGATACGCTGGAATTGAGTCGGCGACTGAGTGAAGTCTGCGACGCGATAGTTAATTTAGAGTTTACTAAATATTTGTCCGCTGAAGCGCAGGCATTCCATGGCCCATGGCGCGCCAGCCGGCGTCGTTGGCGGTGTCCGAGACAGAGTTCGGAAGAGCGCTGGTGCTTGTCGGATCGCCGTCGCGCAAGGCGCGTTCGAACAGCAGGTAAGGAGAGATCAGGAACGCGTCTCTTCTGGCGGGCTCCGAGTTAAAAGAATCGGGGTCGTCAATTGTGCAGCTTGATATATTAGCAAAGCCGTACCGGATTCGCCGAAAGCGACCTTCCTTGCGGGAGGCATTGTTCGTATCTGAGTGCGTGGGCTTGGCCCAAGGAGTTCTTCTTCCCCGCGTTCAGAGAGCCATCTGGGTGCGAGCCTTGCCCCGCCTTCTTCGGCGGGGCTTTCTTTCCAATCTTTACCGCTGGCCATTGTCGGGACGAAACTCTCACCCCGTCGGCAGCGCCAGGATGCGTCGAACCCTGATCAAAAGCGAGGTTTGGGAAAGCATGAGAAAGTTGGTCGCAGGAAAGCTTCATGGCATCCACGTCACTGAGGCGAACCTCAACTATCATGGGTCGATAACTCTTGACCCTGACCATTGCGAGGAGGCGGGCATTCTGCCGATGGAGTTCGTGGAGATCTGGAACAAAAACTCCGGGGCGCGCATCTCCACCTATGTCATCCTCGGTGAGCGTGGTTCCAGGTGCTGCATTCTCAATGGCGCCGCTGCGCGAACGTGCCAGCGAGGTGACCAGATCATCATATGCAACTCGGTCTATCTGGATGAAAGCGGACTTACCTCCTTAAAGCCGAAGATCCTGACCTTCGACGAGAACAACCATGTGCGAGATCGCCTCAGCTATTCGGTTGGTGTCGATGCAGCGGGCAAATACACCTTCGAAATCCTCGACGAGGCTGAGACGGCGCTGCCGATACCGCTCATGGTGTCCGGCAGCTGATTGTGCGCAGAGGCGGCATTGCCTGATGCCGTTGGCGGGTAGCTTTTCGTCTTGCTCAAAGTGCAAACGAGAATTGGGGCACACTTTCCAGTTTCGCGCTCTCAAGCGATGACAGGGTCACGCCCAGCAAGCGGATACCCTTTGAAACCGGAAAGAGCGGGGACAGGAGCATCGCCACAACCGCGGCAAGTTCGGCGGCGTTCGCAATCGGTGCCGCGGTCGTCTTGCTCCGGGTGATCTGAGTGAAATCCGCCCACTTCACTTTTAGCGTTGCCGTCTTGGCGCAAATGCCGTTCGCCTCGCAATAGCGCCAGACCTTTTCGATCAGCGGTTTAAGGCCGGCCTGGGCAGTTTCGAAATCATGGACGTCCACCGAGAACGTGTCCTCCGCACCGATGGACTTGCGCACACGGTCAGCCTTCACCTGACGCTCGTCGATACCCCGGGCGATCCAGTAGAAGTATGGCCCCGACTTTCCGAAGTGCTGCTGCAGAAAGGCGATATCGCGCGCTTTCAAGTCGGCACCCGTTTCTATTCCGAGCTTGTGCATCCGCTCGGCGGTCGCAGGTCCCACGCCATGAAACTTCTTGATGGGCAAAGCCTCGACGAAGGCCGGACCGCTCTTTGGCGTGATGACGAAAAGGCCGTCCGGCTTCCTCTGGTCAGACGCCATCTTTGCGAGGAACTTGTTGTAGGAAACGCCGGCCG
>JAESGS010000096.1_pt1 | contig 148115 bp, 138 predicted proteins | sample 9269761 | NCBI WGS metagenome assembly JAESGS01 (sample SAMN15741799, study PRJNA653493) | algae metagenome | isolation source: Cyanosarcina radialis HA8281-LM2 and co-occurring heterotrophs from damp... | place: USA: Makauwahi cave, Hawaii | collected 2011-01-06 | reverse complement strand
ATGCAGGTGCTTGGTGCCATTATGCCAAAGCTCATCCATCTAGCTTTCGGCATTTTGAAGTCAAAACAGCCTTTTGACCCGCATTATTCGATCGCTACCCCTTGACGGCTCAAGACAGTATCTACAAGCATTTAATGCCTTCTTTTTTCATCGATATTAGATGCTAGGGCCAACTTTCTCCGTGGCTCCCAAAAAGGCATAGGTGCAAAAACTTAGGCGTACTGCTCGATCCAACTGGAGTCGAAGATCGATTCGTAAATCCGGTTATTGACTCTCAGAAACCCCTGTTGCTTCACAGCTAGGCCCGAAAGGAGCAATTCCCTTTCGGCTGGAGTGTCGGCGGCGACAACTTCTCCTCGATCGCAGATTTGACGGTAGAGTGCTAGCATCCCTAGAGAGCGTTGGCTTTTGAGCAGGCGATCGCGGATGGTTCTCAAATGTTCTGGCTCATCCTGAGATTCCCAACGATCTATAATCTTCGATCGCACCAAGTTTTCGATCCATTCGGCTTCTCTGTTAGTGGGGATCGCCGATGAAGAATGCCGAATTAGCTGGCAAAGCTTTTGCGTCAAGAAAGGCTGGCCGTTCGTCCAAGCTAATACTTCTTTGAGTACCGTTTGGGGATTGCTAACTCTCTGAGCCAATCCTTGCAGCAAAGGTTGGGCTTCGTGTTCCTTGAAACCCTCCAGGTGAACGGCATGACCGATATTAAAGGGGGTGGTTTGGATGTCGGTAATTAAATCTGATGGGGTAGTGACACCAAAGAGAGCAAAGGTTAAACGCCGATATTCTGGGTTCAGACTCCGCTGGTTGTAGCACGAGCGAATCAGGGCAAAAAAATCGTTAACTGGGAAACTTAAACCCAGGACGCTATCGACTTCATCGATAAAGATGACCAGTGGTTTTGAGGGAGTACCGTCTTCTACGCCGACTTCAAGCAGCAAAACTTCTTCGATAAATTCGCTCAATCGCTGAACTGGAGAAAGATCTTCTCGCTCTTGCCACCAAGATTTGAGGTGAACCTGGCTTCGCCATCCAAAACGTCGCCCGATCTCGAAGGCAACTCCCTTATACCATCGATCGGGGGTAATACCTTCGCTGCCGATCCGGGTCAGATCGATCGGCGCACAACAAATCCCCTCATGTTGGAGGTGATGAATCATGCGGACCATGAGGCTGGATTTTCCCATTTGTCGGGGGTTGAGGACGTAGCAAAACTCGCCACGCTTTAAGGCTTTATACAAATAACGGTCTGCTGCCCGCACTACGTATGTGGGAGCGTCCATCGGCAAACTTCCCCCCACTTGATAGTCGAAGGTCGAGGGTTGGTCTGCGCTCCTCAGTAACTCGTTTTCAAATAGCAGTTCGGCTTGAGTAGATTTAAGGATTTCTAGGGTTTGTGACAGTTCTTGGGTGCGTTCTTCGACTTTTTGCTCTAGCGTCCGACTATACTCTTCTAGTTCATCTTTGGCACGTTCGAGGGCAAGCTTTTTGAGGGCTAGTTCTTGGGTAAACCGAACCCGCTCGGCTTCAGCTTGTCGGCGCTGAGTGATATCCTGAAAGGCTGCGATCGCGTAGACAATCTCACCTCGATCGTCAAAAACAGGAGTGGCTGATACTTCTAAAGGAATTGTTCGCTCTCCTTGGCGAATTTCTAGATCGTCGGCCGTCGTACTTTCGCCTTTTAGGGCGCGGACGATGGGTTGCTTCTCTGTCGGATACAGTTGGTCTGTTCCGGCTAAATAAGCCTGATAGATTTCCGTCAAGCGATCGCTTGTAGTTCCGGCGGCAATTCCCTGTCCTAGAATTTGCTGGGCGGCTCGATTGGCATAGTAGGGTTGTCCTTTAGCATTAAGAGCGAAGACACCTATGGGCATAGCTTCTAAAAATTGAGTTAATCTTTTCTCGTTCTCGCCCAAGGCAACGTATAGTCGAGCATTTTCTAAAGAGATGGCGGCTTGAGAGGAGAGGAGATTGAGGATTTCTAGGCGATCGCTGGTAAATGCCCCGGCAGTCAAATTATTTTCTAGATACAAGATACCGCTAAGCTGGCCTCGATCGACTAAAGGCGTGCAAAGAACGGATTTGGGTCGAGCGGCGACAATATATGGATCGCTAATAAATTGTCCCTCACGGGCGGCATCATTTAAGACTAAACTTTCCTGGGTGCGAGCGACATAGTTGACGATCGAGGCTGACAACCGAGGGATCTGAAGGTCAACATCAACTGAGTCGATGGGAAGCGATCGCCATAGAGTAACGTCATCAGAATCTACTGTCCCTTGAGCTTCGATAACCCAATGACCTTCACGCTCTAAAATCAGAAAACCTTTTTGCGCCCCAGCATTTTCGATCGCAATTCCCATCAACTTTCCAATCAGAGCCTCTAGCACGATCGCGCCTGAGAGCGCCTGAGATGCCTTGATAATGGTTGTTAGCTCAAGAGTATCAAGCAAACGATCGGAGGTTGTTGCCGAAGCGGTTATTCCGGTTTTCACTGATGAACTAGCCGAAAACCACTGAGGATAGGTTTCTTCTAGCATCTCGACTTTACGCTTTGCACCCCATATTTGGTAGGCTTGGCAAGCTTTTCTCATATAAAGTTGGGCAAATTCTTCCTTTCCTCGCTCTAACCAGAACTTTGCCGCAAGTTCATTCGCAATCGCCTCGTTTTGAATAAACTCGTTTTCTTTAGCAGATGCAATGGCTCGATCGTATAAATCGATTGCTTGCTGCCAGTGACCTGAGATCCGAGACATTTCTGCTTCCACTAACAGATATTTATGCAGAAAGTTCTCTGGACAATTATCTGCCCACGCTTTCATGCGCTGTTGATTGGTTTCGAGTTGCTGCCAGTATCTTTCCTGCTCGTCTAATGCAGCTTGAGGATAGAGCGCAATGAGTGTTAGTGAGTAATAGAAATTATGCTGGGAAATTGAGATAGTGCCCATTATATAGTCAAACCATTCTCCAGCTTGTTCTAAAAGAACTAACTGGAGCGGCTGACGATATAGATAAAGAGCTTCAGCTTTGAATATGTAATACAAACAGATTGCCCCCAACGTCCAATCTTTCTGGCAAGTTTCTAAAAAGTGGGCTTCCTCGGTTTCTTCTATATCAAAACAGGATTTATCTTGGGTAAAACCCACTAAATTTTGGATGATAATCTTAGCGCCTAGTGTACAATTGGCTGCCCACTGATTTTGGCTTTCTTGACTAAAGAGAAAACTACGTTCAGCTTCCTTTAGAAGAAGATTAAGATTTTTACCTTGATAAATAAGATTGTACAAATGATGAGCTAAACCATATCCACTAGCTTGTAGATCGCCAGCTTGTACCCCTGCTTCAATACCTTCAATGCTAACCCTCTCAGAAAGCTTAATGTGCTTCAACCAGGGCATAATCATACAGGCTTGAAGTTGGTACGCCCCAGCTTTGGAACTTAAATTATGATATTTATTGGATAGCTTGACACTGAGACAGCCGTATTGATAAGCCAGGTGATAGTTGTGCAGCGCATGGGAATTAATCACTCCAAAGCAGACGTACCCTATCGAAGATTTTTCCGTGTGGCCATATTTGATACTTAGATTGACCATTTTAGTTCCGACAACGTACAGCAGAACTGGGTTGAACATCCAAGCTGCTGGCACGATACAATGCAATATCGTCAAGGCAGCCCTCTTTTCAGGGATTACCATTTCTGGAGAGTTATATAATAAGCTGACCTCTTTGCTACCTAAATTCTCTTGATATTCTCTAAGCTCTAATCTAAAGGCTGCTTCCAAGTTGTCCGCAGGCAAATCGATTCCCAGCTTTCTAAGTGCTGTTCGACCCGAATCAATTGCTTCGATTAATTCTCCTAACAAGGTATACAGATTAATCTGTAAGAAATAGAATTCTGTACAGTCGAGGACTGATTTTGCTTGCCTCAGTGCCTTCTCGATCAGAAGTAGAGACTGTTCAATATTTCCATTAAGATACTCAACCTCTGTGAGTTCCTTGTAAAGGTTCAGAGCCATTTCATAGTGTTCTTCCCAAACATTTCCTGGAAACTCATCTTCAGCTAAAATTAAGTAATGTTTAGATGCAGGATAAGCTATCGCTTCCTTTGCTTTTCTGCCAGCCTGCACATTCAATGCTGCTAGTGCTATTTTTTCAGCTTTGCTCTCGATCGACGCTCGTCCTTCATTCAGATGATTGACTAAAGTAAAGATTTTTTCCTCACGGGCTTCTTCATGGGTGCTGGCAAGTAGAAGCCTGCCAATCTTGAGGTGAACTGCTTTTTTTTGCTCCTCATCAATCAAGGTATAAGCAGCTTGTTGGACGCGATCGTGCAAAAATTTGTAATTCTGGATGACTAATGCGGATGCGATCGGTGCTTCTGAAAATGCTGTCAAGGCTGAGATGGGTAAAATCGCTCCGGATTGAATCACGGGTAGAAGATCTTTGAAAGTCTCAGGAGCCGATTTTTCGAGAATGATTGAGAGAGTATCGAGGTCAAAACGGCTCCCAATGCAAGCCGCTAAACGCAACGCTTTCTGAGCCGTCTCAGGAAGTTTTTTCAGCTTTCCAACCATTAAGTCCACTACGTTCTCGGTGATACCCTGTTCTTCAATCTGATTGATATCCCACTGCCAGCACTGCTGCTGTCGATCGAACATCAGAAGATTTTCCTGATAAATTGTTTTGAGAAATTCATTAATGAAAAAAGGATTTCCCGAAGTCTTCTTGAGAACTAATGTTGCGAGAGATGCGACGGTTTTCCGATCGCAGTGTAAGGTGTCTGCAAGCAACTGAGTAATCCGATCGATCTCCAGGGCATTGAGAGCCATGCTGTTGATGATTGCCCCTGCTTCCCTTAAGCGATCGATCGTGATGATTGTGGGATGATTGGAACTGACTTCGTTATCTCGATAAGCACCCAGCAACAGTAGATATCCCGGATTGCTCTTGGTTATCATTAGCTCAATGAGTTTCAGACTGGCAGAGTCAGCCCATTGCAGATCGTCCAGGAAAAGAGCTAGCGGGTGAGATTGCTGGCAAAAGACTTCAATGAACTTTTGGAATACTGCATTAAAGCGATTTTGTGCTTCAGTGGGTTCTAGGGATGGTACAGCAGGTTGAGGACCGACAATTTGTTCGATTTCAGGAATGAGAGCGATTATGACTTGAGCGTTAACACCCAAAGCAACCAGAAGCTTTTCACGCCATAGAGCCAGTTGGGCTTCACTTTCAGTCAGCAGTTGTCGGATGAGAACTTGGAAGGCAGAAATAACCGCAGAATAAGGAATGTTTCGTTGGAACTGCTCAAATTTTCCAGAAATAAAGTAGCCGCGCTGCTGTGTAATCGGTTTATAAAGCTCCTGGACAAGCGCAGATTTACCAATTCCAGAGTAGCCGCTCACTAATAGCATTTCTACCTGCTGCCCGTCACCTTCAACAACTCGCTTAAATGCTGAATGTAAGGTCTCTATTTGTGCTTCTCGACCATAAAGTTTCTGCGGAATTTTTAATCGATCGAAAACATCTTGACGAGCGATCGAAAACTCTAAAATCTGCCCAGCCTGCTGTAGCTGTTTTAGACACTCCTCTAAGTCTATTTTTATGCCCAACGCACTTTGATATCGCTCCTCAGCCATTTTTGCCAACAATTTCATGACAATATTAGAAACGACTCGCGGAATTTTTGAATCAATTTCGTGAGGCGGAACGGGTTGTTTGGCAATATGGCAGTGAATTAATTCCAGAGCATCATGGGTTTCAAACGGCAATTTTTGGGTTAGCAACTGGTAAAAAGATGCACCGAGAGAGTAGAAATCAGTACTGTAATCCAGCACACGATTCATTCTGCCCGTCTGCTCTGGTGAAATGTAGGCCAGCGTTCCTTCCAACACATTTGGGCTATTAATTGGCGGATTCTCATGCGTGAAAGTGGTCGAGATACCAAAGTCAATAATTTTAAGTTGTCTAGTTTCTGGGTTATAAACGATATTAGAAGGATTGATATCTTTATGAATAACATTTGCTCCATGAATCGCATCCAGTATCTCGACAATCTGGATAGCAATCTGAAGAAATTCCGAGAGCGCAAACTCTTTAGATCCCATCAGAGCATCTAATGATATCCCTCCAAAATCCTCTAAAACGATCGCAAGCGTATTTCCATAAGGCAACAAATCGTAGGCTTCGATCGCGCCATCGATCGCCAAAGAGCGTGTGATTTCATACTCCTGTTTGTACCTGGTCAATTCTGACGGAGTTGGGTAATCTTCCTTGAGAACTTTGAGAATAACGAGTCGATCGTTAGAGTTCGCGACAGCTCGATAAACCACTGAATTGGCGCTTTCGTAAATCTTAGTGGTAATTCGATAATCGGTAATCACATTCATCGCTATTGGAGAGTCAGAGTATCGTAAGCAATCAGAGTATTTTTTAATCGATCGTTTTCTCCTCGGACAATCCATTTAAAAACTTCTGTCGCAGCCATACCTAAAGCTGTTTGCAAAGTAGAAGGGAGAAATCCTGGAGGAGAGATGGGAGCGACCGATTGGCGATTAACTCTTTGCACGTAACCCGCAACTGGCCTGTTATTCTGCAAGCGACTAGCCAAACACTGCCAACAAGCTGTTGTCTGAGAATCGAATAGAGGTCCCAGCCAAACCACCGTTCCTAGAGGTTTTACCAACATCCAAGGACTTGGCGATCGAATTGATTTTTGATTGAAATCCTCTAACTTAGGATGAAGGTAGTCATCAGTCAAAACTACAGTTAAATCGACTCGCTCTAAGTCCGATTCGTTAGCTATTTGAACGTTCAAAGCTTGCAAATTAGCAATCAAATCCGATTTCCCCAGAGAAGCAAAAGATTCAACCGCTACTTTAGTAGATTTTAATCGTTGGCTAGCTAAATCGGAGTCGATATTAAGATGATGGCAAAAAGTAATTAAGTTTGATGGTAACAGGTAATCTCCTTCGACTAGATAACCTGCTTTCTCCATATGAAATAAAGCAGCCTGAGCTTTGATACTAACATCAAGAGCTTCTTGAAAGAAAGTAGAAATATCTTGAGGTGTTTGCTGTTTTGGGAGCAATTTAACTTGGATGGCATCAATAATTTCGTCACTGGTGCGATCGCCATCAATCAAAGATGCTACCAGATATAAAAAGCGATCGCTCAAACATACTGTCTCTCTTTCAGATAAAAGAAATACTTGGTCTGGGGCGACGGTGGAAACCGAATAACAGGGTTTGAAATGCGGTCGCTCTAGCATAGTTTTTATCCTTGGAAAAAATATCGCCGATACAACTCGCATCCTGCCATGACTTTATCGCCCGATCGCTCTATCAGTCCCAGACTGCTTAACTTATGAGCGACGATCGGGGCTAACGATACGGGTTCGGCTGCACTGATAATGGTATTGAGCGCTTGGGCTAATTCCGGCTGTTCGTGCATGGTGGCCCAATGGCGCTGCAAGTGGCGATCGTAAATTCCGGTAGCTGTAGGGGCAGTTCCTAGCACTTGGGCGAGAGTGACATCGCCACGACTGAGGTGATAGAGGGCTGTATGGATCAGCGCTGGATGTCCTCCCACTATATCCATTAGTTGCCTAGCTTCCTGCCCATCCGACCAGTCGATGCCGTAACGTCGAGCTAACTGCTGCACTTCTTCTAGACTGAAGCCGCTTAACTGAACTGGCAGTCCGACATTAAAGGGCGACTGATTGAGTTGGAGGGGAACGTAAATTTCCGTCGAGTGAACCACGACTAGGCGGAGCTTTTGCCAGCCGAGCAGAGTTTTGGCTTCTTCGTACCAAGAGCGCAGCAGCGGTAAAAAATCTTTTGCCAGTTGAGGATATTCAAAAATCTGATTCACCTCATCGAACGCTAAAACTATAGGAGCGGTAATTTCCTTTAGCAGATAGTCTTGGACGTAGGAAGTGCAGCTAATTTTGCTGCCTAAATCGTCATCCCAATAATCGTCTAGCTGCGGTGGTAACTCAAGCTGACGGGCAGCGTTGGCGCATACCCAGCGCAAAAATTGATGCAAATCGCTCAAGATGCTTTGGTCAACTTGCTCCAGGTTCAGGCTGACGGTACGGTAGCCCAAACGTTTAGCAAAGTCTATTGCCCTCAACAGCAGCGAAGTCTTGCCCATTTCTCTGGGCGCTTTAATCCGTAATAAAGCTCCTGGTTTGCCGATCTCTTCATAAACCCGCTCTTCTAAGGGAAACCGTTCTAGGTAAAACGGCGAACCGAGAGGGACAGCCCCACTGGGGTAGCTAGGAAAAGCATCGGCATTGGAATCTCTCTCTGCAATGGTTTCAGAATTTTGGTTTTTAGTCTGGGATAAAACCTCAAAATCTAGATTGGCGATTTCCCTCCAATCGAGGGCCAAACTTCGACATAGTTCGTCAAACACCGCGTAGTCAACAGGCTTACCTGTCAGGAAGTTGCTGACTGTAGCTAGAGACAATCCTACTTCCTCGGCTAAAGAGCGTTGGCTGCGAAAGCCATTACGATTGAGAGCTAACTTAACGCGATCGAGGCAATCGGGTTTCACTCTAAGGGATCTGGGCATGACGCTCTCTCTAAAGCCATGTGCTAATTTTACACCAGAACCCCTCTTTTATTACTTTTATTAGATAATAAAGGCGAAGCAACGAGTAATGAGTAACGAGTAACGAGTAACGAGTGCAATAATCGTAGGTTGGGTTGAACGGAGTGAAACCCAACGAACCCGATCGTAATACCTCATTTTAGCTGTGTCGATCGAGCAAGGTATGTTAGCGCCGCGTAACGCACCGCTACCGCCATGTAAGTATTGCATGGGAAACCTCCACGCGATCGATAGTTAACTGGCGATCGATTTAAACGCCTGCCGATACAAATTACAGCCAGGTATCGCTCGATCGCCTGACTGTCGAATCAACCCCAGACTCTTTAACTTAAAAGCCAGGATCGCATCTAATTTCATGGGTTCGGCCGCACTGATAATGGTATCGAGCGCTTGGGCTAATTTGGGCTGTTCGTGCATAGTTGCCCAATGGCGCTGCAAGTGGCGATCGTAAATTCCAGTAGCTGTGGAGGCACTTTGCAGTAGTTGTGCTAAAGTTACCTCCCCACGACTGAGGTGATAGATTGCTGTATGGATCGGGGCTGGATGTCCTCCCACTACATCTGTTAGTTGCCTAGCTTCCTCCCCCTCCGACCAGTCGATGCCGTAACGTTGAGCTAATTGCTGCACCTGCATCGGAGAGAAGGTATTTAACTCAATCGGCAGCCCGACATTGAACGGCGATTGGTTGAGATCGAGGGGAACGTAAATTTCTGTCGAGTGAACTACGACTAGGCGCAGCTTTTGCCAGATCGGTAGGGTTTTAGCTTCTTCGTACCACGATCGCAGCAGCGGTAAAAAATCCTTGGCTACTTGCGGATGCTCGAAAATCTGGTTCGTCTCATCAAACGCCAACACCAGGGGAGTGTCAATTGACTCTAAGAGATAGTCTTGGAAGTAGGAAGTGCAGCTAATTTTGCTTCCTAGATCCTCATCCCAATATTCGTCTAGCTGCGGTGGTAAACGAAGCTGACGGGTAACGTTGGCACACAGCCAGCGCAAAAATTGAGGCAAATCGCTCAGGATGCTTTGGTCAACTTGCTCTAAGTTCAGGCTGACGGTGCGGTAGCCCAAGCGTTTGGCAAAGTCGATAACCCTTAACAGCAGCGAAGTCTTGCCCATTTCTCTGGGCGCTCTAATTCGTACTAAGGCTCCTGGTTTCTCGATTTCTTGATAAATCTGCTTTTCAAAAGGAGTGCGTTCTAGGTAAAAAGGGGAGCCGAGGGGGACTGCACCGTTGGGGTAGCTGGGCGACGAGTTCTGGTTGGCATCCCTCCATTCAATGGTTTCAGAACTTTTGTCTCTATTGGGGGACAAAACCTCAAAATCCAGATTGGCAATTTCTCGCCACTCCAGGGCCAAACTCCGACATAGTTCGTCGAACACCGCATAGTCAACTGGCTTACCTGTCAGGAAGTTACTGACTGTAGCTAGAGATAATCCTACATCCTCAGCTAAAGAGCGTTGGCTGCGAAAGCCGTTACGACTGAGAGCTAACTTGACGCGATCGAGGCGATCGGGCTTAACTCTAAGCGATCTGGGCATGGAACCTCACCTCCCATCATCAATCCCTCAAGCTTACCCAGTCAAAGCTCAGAATCACAGTAGCAAAAAGTGACAAAAAGTTGTTAATCGGTCAGGATTTCTGATGCTAACCGATTCATAAACAACAACTTGGCTCTATAGCGATAAATATATAATCAAAATCGTCGCGATCGCTGCTTTTGGGCAATCTGGTAAATTATCGCCTCATCATAAATGTCCCCAATCTGACGCATCGAAGTCATAACAAAAGTCAGTATAAGTCAGTAATTCTCAAGTTTGAACTCAGTAAGCTGTGGAGTTTGATGAATATATCAGGTTCAAACCAGAACTTGATGTTCGATCGAAGTTACTTTTCCAATTCAGCATCAGAGTGAAAAAATGTTGAAATTACAACAGCTTTCAAGATTAGGCAAAATTATGTCTACTACTTCTAAGCAATCTATAAAAAGCAAATTAGCTCTAATTTTTGCTGGTGCAACCTTTTAGATGGCTGGGGCATGACGGCGTTATTTTTTAACAGATTAATCAACTAATCGATTGGTGACTAAAATGGCAATATTGCCCCAGTTAAAATCACTTTGGAATGAATCTCTGGGCGTTACTGATGTATGCATCGCTGTACTTGACGGCCCCGTTGACCAGTCTCATCCCTGCTTTAAAAGAGCTAATCTTACTCGGCTTCCTACCTTAGTTTCTGGTGTCGCCGATCGCGGTTCTGCCTCCCAGCATGGCACTCATGTTGCCAGCGTTATCTTTGGTCGGCACGACAGCCCTATTCGCGGTATCGCACCTAATTGTCGAGGCTTAATCGTACCCGTGTTCGCCGATGGGAGAGATGGGCTGGCCCCTTGTTCCCAGATCGACCTCGCACGGGCGATTACCCAAGCAGTCGATCGAGGAGCCAATGTCATCAATATTAGCGGCGGTCAATTAGCGGCCTCGGCCGAATCTGACAAATTACTGGCTAATGCCGTTCGTTTGTGCCAAGAAAACAACGTTCTGATCGTGGCAGCGGCGGGCAACGATGGCTGCGATTGTCTCCACGTTCCGGCGGCGCTGGAGTCGGTACTGGCGGTGGGGGCAATGGATGTTCGAGGCCATCCGATCGAGTTTAGCAATTGGGGCGAGGCTTACCAATCCCACGGGATTCTCGCTCTGGGGGAAAACATCTTGGGTGCGATCCCTGGTGGTGGAACTGCGGCTAAAACGGGTACTAGCTTTGCGACTCCGATCGTGTCGGGAATTGTAGCTCTGTTGCTCAGTATCCAACTGCAACAAGGGGAAAAACCCGATCCCCATGCTATCCGCGATGCCCTTCTCCAAAGTGCTTTGTCTTGCGATCGATCGAATGGTCTAGATCGCCGTCGCTGTCTAGTCGGGACGCTCAATATTTCAGGGGCATACGCCCTGATTACCAAAGGAAGGATTAAACCAATGTCAAACCACAAACTAGAGGAAATCATCATGCAACCTAATGAAGCGCACAATGCGATCGCCCAACTCCAACCCAGCGAGGTAATTGAATTCGAGTTGAAACCACCCATTCCCCAGTCTTCAGCGATTGGCGTACAGGCGGCGGAGGCTAAGACATCAACATTTATACCAACAAATATGTCAATCGAGGAAAACCCAATGATGATTACTGCTAGCGACAAAACAAATGCTGCTGTCACTCCGTCTGAGTGTGCTTCTTGTAGTGGAAGCAAGCAGATTCAGCTAGTTTATGCTTTAGGAGAGTTAGGCTACGATTTCGGCACTCAAGCTCGTCGAGATTCATTTACCCAAGCCATGCCTGCGGGGATGAATCTGCTGGACTATCTAGAGCAAAACCCTTTTGAAGCACAATCGCTGATTTGGACGCTGAACCTGGATGCTACACCCATCTATGCGATTATGCCTGCTGGCCCTTATGCCAATGTGACTTACGAGCGACTGCGCTCCTTCTTGCGCGACGAGAACATCGAGCGGGTTTCGATTCCAGGGTATTTAGCAGGCAGTGTGAAGCTGCTTTCGGGTCAAACCGTTCCTACCATTATCCCAGAAGTGCGAGGGATGTACGGATGGTCGGTTGCCGCATTAATTGAAAATTTAAGACAAGCTTATCCAGCAGGTCCTTCAGAAGAAGACTATAGCAATAAGATTCGAGAATACCTGGAGCGGATCTATTATGAATTCCGCAATCTCGGTGTCACACCCCAGGAACGGGCGCTCAACTTCTCTGCGACCAATGCTTTCCAGATAGCCGATGTGATGTCTACTGGCACGGCTGCCGATGTTGGACTAGACACCATTACGGTGGAGAAGAGTCCGATCTGTCGCACCGATTCCGATTGCTACGACGTGAAACTGCAATTTTTTAACCTACAGGATAGCCGCAGAGCCGGAAAAGTCTATCGATTCACAGTTGATGTCAGCGATGCGATTCCGGTTTCGATCGGTAGAGTTCGCTCATGGTCTGTTGCCAGCTAACTCAATCCTCAAGGAGCGATCGTGATGCAACTTCCCATTCAAGCTCAACCTGTCCGCCAAAGACTTCCCACCAATGCAAAGGTTGTTTTTGGCGAAGGAGCTAAATCACAAATCAGACCTTGAAAATTAGGAGAAACAACATGAGAATTCCAATCCAATCCCAACCCATCATGAGAAAGGTCAGTACGCGAAGAATTAACGATGGCACTGCACTGGTTTACCCGTCATGTATCCCATTGAAAGAGCGGTTGGAGGACTGCGAGGACTGGGCCGGTCGATGCTCAGTTCAGGATGGTTGTCGTGGCTGCAAGCTAGGGGTCAGCCTTTATTGTCTAGCAAACCCCGCTGCCTGCTGCCAGTAATTCCAAATTGCCAGGTTCATGCCAGTAGATGCTGTCCCAACTCAGGACAAGGACGGTGTTTAGAACCATCCGAATAGAAAGAACCTGGCAGATCTGTGAGGGAGGGATGTTTCCGCTATTACCTCGCAGAACGAACAATCAAAACTAAAACATGGAGAAACAACATGAAACTTCCAATTCAAGCTCAACCAGTTAGCAGAAAAGTAAGCTCTACAATGCTTGCTAAAAAAGCAACGAATGCTGTCGGTGCATCATGGTCATGTGGTGAGTGTGCTCTGTCAATCGCCCAGTGTGGTTGGGCTATTAAAGATGGACCGAAGCCATTTCGGGATTGTCTTGCGGGTCTTGGAGCAGAGGGTTGCGCTGACTGTCCTGTAGAAGTTAACGATTGGGTAGTGGCACACTGGGGAGGTGGAAGGCCGAGTCATGGGGGTCATCCTCCTGGTCCTCCTCATCACTAGTCAGTAGATTGCTCTGGAAAGCAAAACGGGTGCTATTTGCTGCTGAGTTGCAGAACTTTGAGCAATCCTAAAGCGCAGAGTATTCAATCTAACAGGAGTTTCCCACGCTCGCTCAAAACTCTGCGCTTCTTATCCTTTCCTTGATGTTCGATCGGCTGCATTAGCAGTAGCTCTCCTGCACGAATGCCCGAAAAATCGAATTCGCAGCTATACGAATGCTAAACCATTTCTGTCCGTCATCATGACGAGCGAGAAACAAAACAACACTACAACTAGGAGACACATACAATGTACAACGTAATCGCATTGACGGGCACCAATACCGAATGCTCGATTGTTCCTGAAGACGCAATCTATCCCGCTATCTACTCCAAGGTTTATGGTCCTGCGTCCCATGACGATTGCAAAGCGTGGGTGGCAACCAACTGCAACATCTAACGCGCCTAACCATATGCTGCATCCAAAATTCTTCTCATTTCTATTGCAAGGAACACATGATGAAAACTCAAACTCAAAATTTTCAAGGAACCTCACAAGCAGGAGACTTTAAAGCTGCTCTTGGCGAAGCTACGAGTAAAGCGTTACACGATTTGAGTGGTAACGTATCCGATCGACGGATTGCCTGGAAACCGATCGAACCATCAGGTAGCACAGGTGGAATTGCAGGAGAGGAATCGCTTACCGTGACGATCGAAGCCCAACCAAATTAGTGCGATCGGCGATCGCACTGTTGCGATCGCAAACATAACAAAGGAGAAAACAATGACTAAGACGAAAGTGTTTGAAGTACAAGATATAGGGGTGTCTTCGGAGAGCTTGTCAGCATCGGGAACTGCAAACACAGCGGGTTGGAAGGATGCCGAATTGATTAAGCGTCCCTCATCAGACGATGGCAAACTCGAATTCGATTTCGTAGCCCAGTCTCCAGATAGCCCTGTTCCACAAGTCATAACACCAATTGAGGCAATTTATCGGCTCTCACAAGACGATCGAAATCACAACCATTTCATCGTTTACGCATCTCAAAATCAAAAGGAAATTTTCTTGGAATAGGGATGTTGGGTCGGCGAAGTTCAAAGAGGTTAATCTTTTGGTAGCGATCGCTCTTTAGCCTCAATCAAGCCCTTTTTTATGGCGATCGCTTCTTGAGATAATCTGAGTGCGAAATTGAAGGGGCGATCACCCCTCGCAGAACGAACAATCAAAACTAAAACATGGAGAAACAACATGAAACTTCCAATCCAAGCTCAACCGATCTTGAGAAATGTCAGCACAGCCAAAATCTTAGATTCTATGCTTGTGCAACCCCTATCTCTACCTTGTTCAAAAAAGGGAAAAATATGTGGAGGGTTTGCTGGTGCGAAATGTTGTTCTGGAGCTAAGTGTCGATTTTTACCGGGAGCCGATTATGGCTACTGCGACAGTCAACCGATAGCCTAACCAATCTCTTTTGTAAATTAAATTAGGAGCAACAATCATGAATCTAGTAGTAAAGTTTAATGAGACTGTTTCCTTTGAGGAAGGGAAACTAACGCTTTATTTTCAGGAAGTTCTTGAAGATAGTCGCTGTCCCGTGGGTACAGAATGCTTCTGGGAAGGAAATGCGAAAATACTTCTCTCTGTTAGCCAGGGAGATAAAGAACCAGTAGAAGTGACCCTAAACACGTCGGGGAAAGCAGGTATGTCTCAAGCAGCGGTAGCGTTTGAGTATTTAATTAAACTCGATCGCTTAGGCCCTTACCCGACTGCGATTGGGAAACCAAATTTAGAGGATTATGTTGCCACATTAGCAGTCACCAAAATGGCCTTAGTCGCTCATTAAGCAAAATCAGTAAACTACCGACTCAAGTTTAATCTGTTGTTACTGCGATCGCTTGAACTGATAGCAATTAAAGTAAAGCGATCGCCCATAGATGATAGTTGATAAGAGAGCGATATCTGTTCCCCCAAGTGCGATCGCTTTGAGCATGAATCGTCTCATAACCAATGCCCTAATCTGAGGCGATCGAAGTCATAACAAAAGTCATCATAAGTCAGTCATTCTCAGGTTTGAACTCAGTTAGCCGTGGAGTTTGATAAATATATCAGGTTCAAACCAGAACTTGATGTTCGACCAAAGTTACTTTCCCATTTCAGCGATTCTCTCTCAAGACATTTTTCAGATTTTTCTTACTAAGGAGACAACAAACTTATGATGACTACAAAGACTCAGCAATTTCAAGTAACTTCAAAAGAAGGGGATTTTCAATCTGCTCTTGAGGAAGCTATTAGTGTAGCGTTCGAGGCTTTGAAAGGGAATATATCAGATTTTCGCATTGCCTGTAAACTAATTGAAATATCAGGTAGCACAGGTGGAATTGCAGGAGAGAAATCGCTTACCGTGACGATCGAAGCCCAACCAAATTAGTGCGATCGCTCTTTTCGTAGGGCGATTAGAACTCGACACCAAGCAAACATTTCTAAATACAGAGGAACACGAGCGTGACTACTACAAATGCAACCCTAGAAGGACAATGGCTACTTAAATCAGGTGTAGGACCCCAACCTCTACCAGATACCAAAATTACTGCCGAATTCATGGATGGCAAGTTGAGCGGCAAAGGAGGCTGCAATCAATACAATGCTAGTTTCACAGTGGAACCACTCGATGGAACTTCTGGCAAAATTCAGATTCAGGGGATAGCCTCTACAGAAATGTTTTGTGGTGATGAGATTAACGCACAAGAGAGCAGCTATTTTCAGGCACTAGAACAAGTGAGGGAATATCGTTTAACCGATGAAGGTTTAGTCCTACCCTATCCATCCCCGGCACGTTATTTACTGTTCACCCGGCAGTAATCGATCGTGCATTCGACTAAACCGCCACAGTGCGATCGGCGATCGCACTGTGACGTAAACGAAAATAACAAAGGAGAAAACCATGACTAAGACACAAGTTTTTGAAGTAAAGCGTATAGAGCTATTTGGAGAGAGGAGCTTAAAGGTATCTGGAACTGTCACTACTGACGGTTGGAAAAATGCCGAATTAATTAAGCGATCTCCATCACCTTCACCCTCCAATGAATTCGATTTTGTAGCACAGTCTCCAGATGGCTCTGTTCCACAAGTCATAACACCAATTGAGGCAATTTATGAGATCTCACCAGTGGATATAATACATAGCAACCACTTTGTAGTTTATGCATCTCAAAATAGGCAGGAAGTTACAATAAATGACTTGCCTATTCCCGAACCAGCCGCTTTAGTTGAGAATTTTTAACTAAAGAAGTAGGGTTTTAGATTGCAGTTTTTTCAGAGCTATTTTTCAATATGCCCTAAAGAAAATTCTCTGGGACTAAGACTGTAATGTAGTGCGATCGCCGACTGGAGGTTAAATATAACCAAATCTTAGGGGCGATCGCTTCTTTTGGACGCTCTGCTCGATCGTAATTTTTCAATTTATATACTAAATTTAATGAATCAGCAGGTGAGATACAGTTTATGTCTCAAAAGGTTGTCATTATTGGAGCGGGTCCGGCTGGACTGTTACTTGCCCAATATTTATTGCGTCGGGGCAAGTATCGCGTAGAGATTTACGAGCGACGTTCGGACTTGCGTTTGGCAGATGGATCGCCAGACCGCACGTTTCCCATCTCCCTTCAGGAACGCGGGAGAAAGGCAATCCGTGAGATTGTGGGGTTAGAGGAAGCGATCGCCTCGAAGAGCGCGTTCTGCAACGGCACGAAAATTTATCGGCAGCAGGGCAAAGCCCGTCAGATTCCGCGTGCAATTCCAATTCTGACGATCGATCGCAATCGCCTGGTTGCGATCCTCTTGCAGCACTTAACCCAAGCATATACGTCAGAACAACTCACCGTTAAGTTTAGCTGTCAGTGCGTCGAAATGGACGGGAGAGCTAAGACCGTAACCTTGAAGCCGGAGCAAGGCGAGGCTTTTACCCTCGCATACGATCGCCTGGTGGCAGCAGATGGAGCGCGATCGTGCGTTCGCGACCAGCTAGTCCGGGATGCAGGTTTGCAATGCGAGCAAAACTACGTACCGGATGCCTATAAGTCGGTGTTTCTCCCTCGAGCGAATCCGGCTCTGGGTTTAGAGTTGGAGCCTGACAAAATTCACGCCTGGAATCGAGACAATAAGACGCGGATGATGATGGTACCTCAACCAATCGATCGGCTCAATGGAGTCATTATTTTTGACGCTCAGCACAATCCGCTCTCAAACTTGTCTACCAAAGAAGAGGTTTTGGCCTTTTTCCAAGAGAACTTTCCCCTGTTTGGGCAGTTAATGTCAGAGGCGGAGGCAGAAGACTTCTTGCAGCGTCCGGTGGGGCGGGTGTTAACGGTACGTTGCGATCGCTTTCATGATGGCGATAGCGTGTTGCTAATTGGGGATGCGGCTCATGCCGTATCGCCATCGATCGGGCAGGGGTGCAATGCCTCATTGGAGGACGTGCTTGTGTTTGAGCGGTTGTTGGTGCGGTATGAGGATGATTGGGCGCTGGCGTTACCTGCCTTTTCTCAGCAACGAGTTCCAGAGGCTCATGCACTCAAGGAATTGTCAGATTATTCGTTTCCGCGCACAAAGCTGTTAGTAGTTGAGTTTTTCTTGCGGTTGACTATCAGCAGGCTTCTCCATCGCTGGTTTCCCCAGTGGGTGAAGCCGTTTGTCTTCGATCTGCTGCTAGATCGAGATTTGTCCTATTCTCAGGTGTTGAGCCTCAGCCAGGGCTGGATTAACAAGGTGAAGCGATCGATCTTGTCGGAAGGTTGATAAGGGTGCGATGTCTATTCTCAAGAGTGCGATCGCGCCTTTATGCAGTCTGGTTTTACTCTCAGCAATCTGCGCCTAGTATCGCCTGATAACCAATGCCCCAATCTGACGCGATCGAAGTCATTACAAAAGTCATTATAAGTCAGTAATTCTCAGGTGGGAAGTCAGTTAGCTGTGGAGTTTGATGAAGATATCAGGTTCGATCGAGAACTTGATGTTCGACCAAGATTAAACTCACAAGGATGCTCCTCATGAAACTCACCTTTCGCGGCAACTTCTACGAAGCTTCTGCTCCCATCGAGCCTGACTCTACAGATCTACCCCAAATTAAACTCGTTTACCGAAGTAACACATACTACTATACTCCAGTCCCTCTGGAGACTTCTGAAGATTTTAGAACATTCGTACCAACTGTAACCCTAATCTATCGGGGAAACACTTACAAACGTAAAATTCAAACTCCTAAATTCGATCGAATACCCCTGGCAAGCAACAGGCGTTGGCATTTTGAATAAGGCATAGTTCTCCAGTTACTTTTGAAAATTGATATTAGCTAGGACAAAATCATGTCTAACAATTCTAAGCCATCTACCAAAGAGGAATTATTTGTAGCTCTCGTTACAGTTATTATTGCCGCTACTATTTGCGGTGCTGCTATTTTTGGGTTTTCTATTCTCTGGAAAGAAGGCTCGCGGTCGATCGCTAACCCTACCACCTACCGCTCGTCTTGGCGATTTTAGGTACATGAATACATATGTCTAAGAATACGAGCGATTTCCTGGTTAAAGATTTACCCATCTCAAACCAAGCCCCAACATTGGTATTTCTCGGTACAGTTAAGATCGCAGTTACTAACCGATCGCTTTAGTTAGGTAGCCAAGCGTTGTTGGAGGATAAATTCGGCGATCGCTAAATCTACTGGTGTCGTCACCTTCAAATTTGTCTCTTCCCCTTCGACAATTCTGACGGGCAAGCCGCACTTTTCAAATAAAGCGGCATCGTCTGTCACTTGCCATCCTAATTTTTTGCCTCGATCGTGACATTCTTTTAATAGTTTTACGTCAAACCCTTGGGGGGTTTGGGCTGCCCACAGGTTTCTTCTGTCGGGAGTATCTTGGATTAGCCCCGTTTCATCGACGATCTTAATCGTGTCTTTGACTGCGATCGCAGCGATTAAACCAGGGCAATCTTGCAACGCTTCAGCACAGCGATCGAGCAAATCTGCTGTCGCCAGACACCTGGCCCCGTCGTGAATCAAGACTCGATCGGCTTCTGGCGGTAGGGCTTGCAACCCGTTATAGACGGATTCTTGCCGGGTGGAACCGCCCGCAATTAATTCCACTGGCTTGGTAAGCGAGACGCTAGCTACGATCTCTTTGATATCCTGCCAATCTTCTGGTTGAGTCATAATCCCAATCCAGTTAATCTGGCGTGAGGCTTCCGCCGCCATGAGAGTCCAAGCCAGCAAGGGTTTGCCCAACAACGTCAGCAGGAGTTTGTTGCGATTAGTTCCCATCCGTCGCCCCATTCCCGCCGCTGGAATCAACAAATACACTGCATTCCTCAAAAAACAAAAGATCGGGACGTTTTTAAAGTTGTCCCGATCTAAATCGTAAACCGCTAGGGGTTCAAAACCGTTAAGTTAACGGGCATGAAAGCCAAAAAGCCCCCACTATATATGGCGGCAAAACTTAGTATCTGCTGAGGTTGGGTTTGTGAACGATAAAGCTCAGCACTTGGCACTGCTTGACGTTATCAAAACCCACTACGCGAATGTAGCAATTGCCATATTCAGAACGGCAAGCTTTAACTTCATTGAGGACTTCATTCACTGAATTAGCGTTAAACAAAGGCAGTTTCCACAAAGTCCAATAGTGTACCGTTGGTTCGGAACTTTCGTTAAACTCTACTCCAGGGATGTAACCTTGGTCGAGCATATACTGAATTTGCTTGGCAATTTGAGCGTCAGTCAGGGGTGGTAAGTAGGAAAGGGTTTCGTAACGACGCTCTTTGGGTAGAGTTTGCATGGCTTTTTTTGTTGGTTGTAATCAGTCTGAGTTGTGTTCTGTTGTCGAGATAAACTATCGAGCGATCGCCAACTAAATCGCAATGCACGATTCACCATTAGCATTAATTGCGAATTGCGAATTGAAAATTGCGAATTGAAATTGACTAATCAGCATCGGTTGAATTTTCGGGATGGCTGCCGGGGTCAATGGCGGTCAATTGGGTAAGACGCTCTAGTTGCTGGCGGCGATGTTCCATATTGGCTTCCTGAATGCTAGCCCGCACCATCTCCGGCAAGAAATCTGTCACTTCCTCAGCTAAATGCTCTCGCACCGTCATGACTCGAAATGCCAGATCTTGCTTTTCTTTGAGTAACTTCTCTAGATAAGCTTCCCCATCTTGGATGCTCTCTTTATCAGAAAAGTCATTCAGCCAATATGCTAGAGGGGGATTGGTTTCGCTTAACTGGGCCAAGACGATCCGCACGGCTTGATAGGTCAGGTAGCTACTCAAGACCTTTGCCGTATCTTTAGCAACTTGTTTTAAGTTCATTATTTGACCCCAGCCTAGAAAGTGTGGAGTGGAATTAATTTAACACTTAACACTCCACACTCCACACTTTTAAAGGGTGTCCATCGCCTCGAACTCGAACTTAATTTCTTTCCAGAGTTCGCAAGCAGTGGCTAATTCTGGACTCCACTTGCAAGCTTCGCGGATGACATCGCCGCCTTCGCGCATCAAGTTCCGACCTTCGTTCCGAGCTTGAACGCAAGCTTCTAAAGCTACGCGGTTGGCAGTTGCACCAGGAGCGTTACCCCATGGGTGTCCCAAAGTACCGCCACCGAATTGCAAGCAAGCGTCGTCGCCGAAGATTTCTACCAAAGCTGGCATATGCCAAACGTGGATACCGCCGGAAGCTACGGGGAAGACACCGGGCATAGAAGCCCAATCTTGGGTAAAGAAGATCCCGCGAGAGCGATCTTGCTCGATGTAGTTTTCCCGCATCAGATCGACGAAGCCCATGGTGATGCCTTTTTCGCCTTCTAATTTACCGACCACGGTTCCAGAGTGTAAGTGGTCGCCACCAGACATCCGCAAGCACTTAGCCAACACGCGGAAGTGAATACCGTGATTCCGCTGACGGTCGATGACGGCGTGCATGGCACGGTGGATGTGGAGCAACAAACCATTGCGACGACAGAACTTAGCTAGGGTGGTGTTAGCCGTAAAACCACCTGTAAGATAGTCGTGCATGATAATCGGGGTCTTGATTTCAGCCGCGAATTCAGCCCGTTCCATCATTTCTTCACAGGTGGGCGCAGTCACGTTGAGGTAGTGACCTTTAACTTCACCAGTCTCGGCTTGGGCCTTTTCAATGGCTTCTTGGACGAACAAGAATCGATCGCGCCAGCGCATGAACGGCTGAGAGTTGATGTTTTCGTCGTCTTTGGTTAAGTCCAAACCGCCGCGCAGACATTCGTAAACGGCACGACCGTAGTTTTTGGCAGACAGGCCGAGTTTCGGCTTAATCGTGCAACCTAACAGCGGACGACCGTATTTGTTGAGTTTGTCGCGCTCTACCGTAATCCCGTGGGGAGGTCCTTGGAAGGTCTTGAGGTAAGCGACTGGAATCCGCATATCTTCCAAACGCAGGGCGCGTAAGGCTTTGAAACCAAATACGTTCCCCACGATCGAGGTCAGCATATTGGTGACAGAACCTTCTTCAAACAGATCCAAAGGATAGGCAACGAAGCAGAAATATTGGTTGTCTTCGCCAGGAACGGCTTCAATGTCGTAGCAGCGACCTTTGTAGCGATCGAGGTCTGTGAGCAAATCGGTCCAAACTGTTGTCCAAGTTCCTGTAGAAGACTCAGCCGCGACCGCCGCACCTGCTTCTTCGGGAGGAACCCCAGGCTGTGGTGTCACTCGGAAACACGCCAGCACATCTGTATCTTTGGGGGTGTAGTCGGGGGTGTAATATGTCAGCCGATAATCTTTAACTCCGGCTTGATACCCAGATTTGGACTGGGTCTTAGTTTGTGCGTAAGCCATGTCTTCCTTACCTTAACGAGGAATTTATTGTATTTGAATGTTGCAACCTACCCGGTCGATACTCAATATACCAGGAATGCAATCGCTTAAAATTCGGATAATTTTAAGAAAAATATAAGTTAGTCTTATTAATTTACGTATAGTTAATTTTTATTGCTTTTAGTTGATAAATGTAAGCCAGATGGGGATCGAAGCGGAAATGCTGGCGAAGCAAGTATAGTAACTATACCTATATGCCAAAGTCTATGCTGACTATCAAAAACAATGCCTTTTCTTTAGAGAATTTCTAGGTTACGATCGAAGCTACGCCAAAAGCGTAAGCCTACCCTTGATGTTGCACCACCCTACCGACTGAAACCGTAAGATAAAGCCTGCGGATAACCATTTGCGCTTGCACTTTATCTAAGTCTCCGACTCCAAATCGTTGTCCTCGTTTTTCTAGGAACGCTTTGCAGTTATAGTCTGAGCTATGGAAATTCGAGCCGAAAAACCAGAAGACGCGATCGCTATTCGCCAAGTCAATGTAGCAGCGTTCGGGCGAGAGAATGAAGCCAATTTAGTCGATCGCTTGCGGGCTGTTGAGTCTACGTTTTCATTGGTAGCGGTGGAGTTCGATCGAATTGTCGGACACATTTTTTTTAGTCCAGTGGCCCTCGAAGGGCAATATCAAGATCCTCTTTTCCTTCTAGGGTTAGCGCCCTTAGCCGTATTACCCAATTATCAGCGCCAAGGAATTGGATCTTTGCTGGTTCGGCATGGTTTAAAAGAGTGCGTGCGGTTAGGCGTGCAGGCTGTTTTCGTGCTGGGCAATCCCAAATATTATCGACGCTTCGGGTTTGTAACAGCCAAAGAAAAAGGGTTGGGTTGCGAATACAAAGTACCAGATGAAGCGTTTATGGTCTTGGAGTTGCAGGACGGCTCGCTAGTTGGGTGTAGGGGAACAGTAAAATATCGATCGGAGTTCAGAGAATGCGAGTAGCTAAACAAATCAAAAGTTAAAAGTCAAAAGTCAAAATTTAGCTTTTAACTTGTTAAAAAAATTTCCATCTACGTTCATGATTCATCATTCATGCTAGCTAGTTTTTCGACTTCTGCCAGCGTCACTTTAGGATCGATCGCGGCCGAACGGTGAATATAATTAATCTTGATTTCCTCTAACCAATCTGACAAGAGAGATTGCAGTTCTGAGGTAATTTTTTCATCTTGAATTTCTTTTATTAAAGTCGTATTGAACTCCTGTTTGAGGCGATCGAACACTTCTCTAACTTCGCGATCGTTATAAGATGCCGCTAAAACGCTAGCTACTGTTTGCATGAAATTGTTCGTAATTTGTTCTGTAACTTCTACTGGCAGGCTGCCAAGCACGGGGATTTTTTGCAATCCTTGATAAAAATTAGATTTTTTTAAAGTTGCTTCTAAACTGCGAACTAGGAGTAATTCTACGTGTGGTTGTACTTGCGGCAAAATTTTATAGACGATTAATTCAGCAAAACGATCGATTATAACTTCGTGTTCGGTAACGTCATTGATGGTAATGTAAGTTTTTGGTTGCAGAAATAAGCGAGAAAGTTTACCCTGTTTAATCGCATTTTGGGTATCATCTACTACTCGTACCATGACGAATTTAGAAACTCGATCGGCTAAGTAAGCAACTGGTTCGTAGGTGATATTGTCTAAAATTCCCAGCAGATTTACCAAACCAGCTTGATGCAATCTGACTGTAACGGGGATCGATCGCAACCACCGCCAAACAGGTAGCAAAAGGAAAAAATCGTACCATCTCTGCCAAATGGCATCGAACCAACTGGTCCCAGGTTGTCGCCAACTAGCTAAGAGCGTGCTGAAGAACAGATCGATCGCGAAAAAGCCAACGAACCAAACATCTAACTGCCAAAAATTATCGACAAAATGACCAGTATCGTCAATATTGCGGAAATAGTTTATTTCCATCAAAGGCCGAATTTGCCGATCGAAAAAAGCTAATACTTTCTCTTGACCTGCGGCCAGTATATAATTAGAATTCCAAAAGCGATCGAATGCTTCTTTGGCTGATTCAGTACCAATTTCCTGCCGCATTCGGTTTTTAATCTTGGCAAAAGTCCCAGCTTTAGAAGCCACTAAAAAAGGATTTTCATCAACCATAGCAACGCTTTGCTGACGCAAATCTGCTAGCAAACTTTCAACCGCAGGAGTTTTGGGCCCAGCTTCAGATAACTGTTGTTCTAACTCATCAACCGTATTGAGATACTTTTGAGTAACCCGATTTGGTTCGACACCTTTGAAGGGATCGTAGAGAGCGACGAGTTGGGGAAATTGCCGATAATAGAGATCGCGCCAGGGAATATAGCTGAGATCGAAGATAACTAAAACGAGGTTGACGATCGCGACTAGTGCTACCAACTTGGCCCACCAGGAACCTCGTCTAGATGTCGATCGAGTTCGATCCATAACAAATTAGCGTTTGCAGGTCACAGTTACTCTATCATTATCTGTTGTCACCTGGCAGTTAAAACGGCAGCTACACAACCAAACTCTACTCATGCAGACTCAAGAATAAACTGTGACGAGTTCCAGCATCTTCCTGACTTATTACTTATTACTTATTACTTATTACTTATTACTTACTTAAAGGTAGCGGTTTGGCAATGCCGTAACCTTGAGCGTAATCTACACCCAAATCTTTGAGTTTGGCTAAAACTTCGTTGTTTTCGACAAACTCGGCAATAGTTTTTAAGCCCATAGCATGACCGACTCGATTGATAGCTTCTGTTAGGGCTAGATCGGTAGGATTATGAACAATATCCTTAACAAAATTGCCATCAATTTTGAGGTAATCTACGGGCAAAGTTTTGAGATATCCAAAAGAAGATACGCCGCTACCGAAATCATCTAAAGCAAAGTGGCAACCAAAATCTCTCAATTCTTTAATCAGTTTGGCAGCTTTACCCAAGTTAGTAATTGCCACCGTTTCGGTGATTTCAAAACAGATTACTTCTGGAGGAATTTGGTAAATATGGAACTGCTCGCGGACAAAGTTGACAAAATCATCGTCGTTGAGGGTGGCACCAGAGAGGTTAATAGAATATAAATAGCGGTCGCGCTGCTGGCAAGACTTCCAGTTTTGGCGGTATTTTGGCCCTTGAGTGGCAAATAGAGTGCGAATTACCCAGCGATCGATTAAGTGCATCAAATGATAGCGTTCGGCAGCGGGAATAAAAGCGATCGGAGATATGACCCCATCAACATCATCTTCTAGGCGCACCAACACTTCATAATGTTCTTGATGGTACTCAACCGGATCGATCGGGACGATGGGCTGATAGTAAAGACGGAAAAGATTTTGCTCTAAAGCTTGAGTCAGGCGCGGCACCCATTGAATTTGCCCGTGATGTTTGGCCGCTTCGACACCATCAACCTGATAAAAACAAACCCGATTGCGCCCGGTATTTTTGGCAGAATAGCAAGCAGCATCGGCAGCATTTAAAGCCGTGAGGAGATTGGATGTAGTAGTACCGATCGTCACTACCCCAATACTGACCCCAATAGTAAAAGTTTGGTCTTGCCAGACAAATCGAAATTCTTGGATCGATTGCCGCAGGCTATTGGCGATCGACATCGCTTGCTGTCCGGGGCAATTCTTCAATAGCAGCCCGAATTCATCTCCTCCCAAACGAGCCAAAATATCGGTAGAACGGACTTGCGATCGCATTAAGGCTGTCACTTGACGCAATAGTTCGTCTCCGGCTGCATGACCGCAAGTATCGTTGACGATCTTGAAGCGATCTAGATCTAAATAGCACAATGAATGCTGCCGATCTTGGGTTTTGGCGATAGTTAATGCTCCTTCCAAAAGCTGCTGAAATTCTCGACGGTTCACCAGTCCGGTTAACTCATCGTGGGTGGCTTGCCAAGCCAAACGCTGCTCGCTTTTACGCAAGGCGTTTTCGATCCGCCTCCGCTCGATAAATTGACCGATTTGAGAGCCGATCGCATCCATCATTTTCAGCAAGTTAGGATCGGTGGGGTGAGTTTCAGAGGCGAAGAACGCCATCACCCCTAAAGTTTTGCCCTCGCTAGAGATCGGGAATCCAAAAGCCGATCGCAGCCCCACTTTAGCTGCACTCCAGCGGCGAAGACAAGAGGTGTCATCCTGCATATCTGTCACCCACATCGGTCGATCGCACTTCCAAATATCCCCCAACAATCCTACGCCTTTAGAAAAGGTAAATTGCCGCGCGATCGCTTCAAATTGCTGCCACTCGCTTTCTCGATCGACGGTTGCAAGTTGATGCCAGCTTTTGCCGTAACGCAGAACTGATGCTTGCCGATCTGCGAGCCAGAATTCGCCCAAATCCCATCCCAAACCTTCACAGACGGTTTGTAGCAGCTTAGAGATCGCCGATGAAATGACTGTCGATTCTGCCAAGATCTGGGCGATCTCGCGATCGGTTTCCAGCATTTTTTGAACGCGACGTTGCTCTCTGATATCGCGGAAAACTACCACCGCCCCACCAATATCCCCTCTACGGTCTTTAATTGGGGCAGCAGAGTCATCGATCGGGATTTTAACCCCATTTTTGGCAATCAGGATGGTTTTTTCGGGGATGCCGCCGATAACCCCCGACGCGATCGCTTTGGCGATCGGATCTTCCACTCTCACCTCGCTGAGTTCGTGAGCTAGTTTGAATACCTCGGTCGATGGTTGGCCGCAGGCTTCTGATTGTTGCCAACCAGTGAGCTTTTCTGCCGTGCGATTTAGCATTTTAATCCGGCCGCGATCGTCAGTGGCAATTACTGCATCTCCCATGCTGCTCAGAATAGTTTCTAGCCATTGCTCTCTTTCTTTTAATTGCTTTTCTAAGCGATAGCGGTGCAAACCGATTTCCACCGCTGTATGTAATTCTTTTTCTCTAAAAGGCTTCGTGATGTAACCAAATGGGGCAGTTTCTTTAGCTCGTTGTAATGTGCCGTTATCGGAATTAGCCGTCAGATAAACTACAGGAATTTTAAACCGATTCCAGATTTGTTGGGCAGCTTGCACGCCGTCCATTTTGCCTTTTAGCCTAATATCCATTAGCACCAAACTCGGCTTAAATTCGCCAGCTTTTACAATTGCTAATTCTCCAGTATCTAGAATGGCAGGAACGCTGTATCCTAATTCTTCTAAAATATCTTTGATATCTTCAGCAACCAACGCTTCATCTTCAACAATTAATATTCGATCTATCTCATTAGTCTTAGTTTCTAACATTATCTGCTCCTGGCATTATAAATGTAATTAAAAATTCCGTACCGTTTTCGCTATTAACTTTAATTTCCCCGTCTAACTGCTTGGTTAAGATTTTCACTATCTTTAAACCTAGAGAGCGCAGATTTTCTAGATCGAAATCTGCTGGCATCCCCACACCGTTATCTTTGACCTTTAACATACAGCGATCTTCTAGATCGCGAGTAAACTGAACTTCGATTTCTCCTCCGTCTCCATGAGGAAAAGCATACTTAAAGCAATTTGAAACCAATTCATTAATAATTAATCCACAATTTAGAGATGTCGAGATATCTAACTTGACACATTCAACTTTAATATGTAATTCGGGAGCGTTGACATTTTTGGTATAAATCTCTAGTAAATTAGCTAGTAGAGATTGAACGTAATCGCAGAAAATAATATTATCTAGATCTTTCGATTGATATAGTTTTTCGTGAATTAGAGCCATTGACATCACCCGATTCTGGCATTCTCGCAATGTCTGAATTAGTTTTGGATCTTCGCTAGAGCGGCACTGATGTCGGAAAAGGCTATCGATTACCTGCAAATTATTCTTCACCCGATGGTGAACTTCTTTGAGTAATACTTCTTTTTCTTGCAAAGAGGTTTTGAGTTGAGCTTCTGCTTGCTTGCGTTTAGAGATATTGCGACAAACGCAAATCAGATGGCCGTTTTCTAGTAAAGTGAGAGAAACTTCTTCCGCAAATGTTTGACCGTCGGCTCTTTTGCCAGTAGCTTCTCCTCGCCAGCGCCCTTGTTGCCACAAAATCGGAAAAACATACTTTTCAAATCGATCGATTTCATCTGGGCGGTAAAGTTCTCTCCAGGTTTTACCTAATAATTCTTCGGCACTTTTGTAGCCAAACATTTCCCAGTGAGCTTGATTGATATAGATAAATTCGCTATCTACATTAAAAATAGCAATGCCATCGATCGCTGCTTCCACAGCCGCTAGCTGGCGCTGCATTACCTCTTGGGTTTGATGGCGATCGCTAATATCGTTGAGCGTTCCAAAAGCACCGACGATCTGTCGATCGCGATCCAAAATCGGTTGAGCGTAAACTTCTAACCATCCCACCCGACCTGTTTGAGTAACGTAGCGATGTTCGCAGCGACAATCTGGTTTTTGCCCTGTAATTAGCTGTTGAAATAATTCTCTAGCTTGTTGGCGATCGCTCGGATAAATGTAGTCGAGAATAGGAGTATTTAAACTGTCAGCAATTGGGTATCCAGTAATTTCCGCCCAAGCTGGATTGAGAAAGGTTAAATAGCCTCGATCGTCTGTTTGAAAAATTACTTCTTTGATATTTTCTACCACCGAGCGATGTTTTTCTTCGCTCTCTTCCAAACGCGCCTCTATCTGGTGTCGCCGCCGGATCTCTCGATAAATCAGGTAGTAAACCCAAGTTAAAAGCGCAAAAGTTACGAAGATACCAGTAAGGAAAGTAATTAAAGTCCAACGAGTATTAGTTTCAACTAATAGCGATCGCTCATTTAACAACTGATTTTCAGAAGCTTCAATACTTGCGAGTGTAGTTTCGATTTGCTGAGTAACTGGCACTGGTTGATATTCTCGCCACGCTTGAGAGCCAGCAGTCAACCCTTTGGTTTTGCGGATGTTACTTAAATAATCGATCTGAGCTAGTTTGCGGTTAATTAAAGAATCTAGGATAGTCACGCGGTGTAGTTGTTCGCTGCGATTGGCAAGTGGGCGATCGCTAGTTAAAATTAAGTGCTGTAACTTGGCGATTTCCCCATCCATCACCTCATTAGCCTCGTAATATGGTTCGAGATGTCTGTCTTCTCCACTTATGAGGTAGCGATGTTGAGCCAAAATGGCCTGATGGATCGAGATGTCTATTTTCTCTGTCTGCTGAAGAACTTGATAGTGTTGGATCTGCCACTGAGAGGTGGCGATAAAATTAGTCAAGCTGCGGTAGGCAACTAAGCCGATCCCTAGCAAAACCGCCGATGCCAACCCAAAGCCCAAGCCAATCTGGGGAAAAAATCCTCGGCGCTGCTGTTTAGCAGGTCGATCCTTCCCAGCGGTGCGAGCGAGTTGACTGATGTTCCGCCGCAGTTGAATCAGCGTTACCGCTTCCCGCGCTAATTCTTGCAAAACGTCTAGTTGTTCTGGAGCCATTTCTCGCGGTACGTAGTCAATGACGCACAACGTTCCCAGTGCTTCTCCAGAAGAGGTAACTAAAGGCGCACCAGCATAAAACCGGATCTTGGGATCTTTAGTTACTAAAGGGTTAGCTGCAAATCGCTCGTCTTTGAGAGCATCTGACACGACTAACACCTCTGAGCGCCCGACTGTATGAGCGCAAAAAGCGATATCGCGGGGCGTTTCGGCAATATCTAAACCCACCTTAGATTTAAACCACTGACGATGAGCGTCAATTAGGCTCACCAAGGCAATAGGGGTACCGCAAATATATGCTGCTAGATGTGTAAGATCGTCAAATGCCTGTTCGGGTGAGGTATCGAGAATCTGACTTTGACGCAGAACTTTGAGCCTGATTTTCTCGTTATCAGGTACTGGAGCCTTTAATGTGCTACGCATTCAAGCAAACCTTTGAAGGTTAATGGCAGCCAGGTAAAGAAACCAATAAATTGAGAATTTACAGTGTCGCCAGAGCGATCGAGTGGGCTAAACTTCTACTATTTGGCTGCAAGCGATGCGATCGAGTTCGAGGGAGCCAACTAGTCAACTGAATATTCGGAAGTTTTGGGATATTGGTTGGATTATCTGCTGAATCTTCTTATTATCGAGCGTAATTTATAAATTTTCTTCCGCGATCTTACGTAAAAACACAAGCTTTACCGAGTTTGACAGATTAGAGATCTGTAAATTTACGGATTACACAGTCAAAACTACCGTATTCTTAAGTATTTTTACTAAGCAGAAGCAACACACCTAAAACCGTGCGTGACGACAGATTTTAGAAAGGAGAAGGGGTGTAGGTTGGGTTGACGGTAGGAAACCCAACTAACCCACCCATAAAGCCTTATTTTAGCTATTCGTTCCTCGCCAACTACCTGGCAGAACCACTTTTCCGTAGGCTAGAGTCGATATAGATCTCCCGCCCGATGCCGAAATGCTATATCCGGAGTCAAAATCGATGCTAAAGCATTTTCTCTTCACTGCAACCTTCTTATCGATCGCAGCTTGCTCTTTTCCTGCTGAGGCTGAGGCCTTCCCATATGGAGATATCTTTGAATTTCCTGAAGCGCAAAAATCGGAAATTCCTGGTTCTGGATATTTTTTAAAAGAGGTAGAGAATAGATGCAATGCCGGACGCGGCAGTTTTTGCAATCGGATTGAAAACCTCAGCGAACAACAAAAGCAATATATTCGACAGCAGGAAGATATCACTAATATTCCCTTCACTAATGCTAATTTTGACGAGACGTATCGGCACGATTTCTCTCCGGATCGATCGAACTCATATCGTAACAATTAATTATTAGATCACTTACTTAAGTTGATAAATCATCAAAGTCATCTGCATTTATCTGCGTTTATCTAGTGTTTATCTGCGTTATATATCCAAATTCTGGTTTTCGTAAGAGGTCTATTATTGTATCTATAAAAAAAGGAGCGATCGCTCCTTTTAATAATCCTATACTTGATGCATCTCACTGGTTTTCACTACAACTTGTCATTTAGAAAATCCCGATTAACAAGAGGCAAGACATCATTAAGCCAACGATAAACAGTACCAAAACGAAGTTAAAGTTTTGCGAGTGATGTACTGCGGGTGATGCTTGCCCCCAATTTTTGTCATTCAATTGCATTTGACGAATGACATCAGATATCTGTTGAGCGTCCCTGACATGGTGCAGAGCCTTCTTTTCGCCATCGGGATATTCCACGATAAAATAAGTCGGAACCTTAATTCGATCGCCCGTAATATCGGGTGCGTCTACCGCTATCTGTTTCGCTTTTTCTTCGATCGTTTGAGGCTCGCGAGCAATTCTATCTCCTGGATTTGCCGTCCAATAACCATTACCAACTGCTTGACTGACCATAACCATACTCCTGTGCGATCGAAGGGCGCATCCCAGCAAAAGTAAAATCCATCTTCGGCTATAGGCAACCAAAAGAGTTATTCGCTCTGAAATAGCAAACTAGCTGCTCGATCGAAGATGTTTGCTTGCAGCCATACCGGGACGATCCCGTTATCAAGTTTTTCTTAACTTCATTCTAAATAAGCCGAGATCTAATTTTGGTTTTTCCATAAACTAGTTTATTAATATTGAGAAAACTTTATAAAGTTTTTTTGAGAAGTAATACCAAGTTGGAGATGAAGGGGAAAGGGTAAAGAATAAATTTCCCTTTTCCTCTTTTGACTCATAGATTTCGTTTCAATAAAAAGGGTCTAATGCCAACGTTTTTAGCACCTTGATAGTCTTCTAGCTTGCTATCGCCGATATGCCACGCAGCTTGAGGAGCACAGTCATGTTTGAGCAAGGCAGTGTTAAATATTTGGGGATGAGGTTTGGCAAAGCCGACAGCCGAAGAGATGGTAATCGAGGTAAAAAATCTTTCCAAATCGAGGGCCGACAAAACCGAGTAAATGCGGGAATCAAAATTAGATACTACTCCCAATTCTATTCCCAGTCGCTCCCACTTTTCTAAGTTGCGCCAAACGTCGCTATAGACAAACCAAGGTTTAGCGGTGGCAAAGTGGGCGTAGAGTTCCTCAAAAAAAGCATCAAAATCTGAGAAGCGATCGAGCAAATCTATTTTTTGGAAAGCGTGGGAGGCGATCGCTTTCCACCACTCAAATTCGTATCGAGCGATCTCTTCGGGATTAGCATCTGGAAATGCCAGCGAGCCAGCAGAACTAAATGCTTGAAAAAACGATCGATTCAACTCTTCAGGAATAGCTCGAACGCCAAATTGCCGAGCAATTTCATTATAAATTTGACCCACGCTACCTCGAACGCCAAATAGCGTGCCAACAGCATCGAAAAAAATTACTTGGGGGCGTTTCATTTTTTGCTATACCATTTTATTAAGATAAAACCAACTAAACCACCAAATAAATTAATCGCTCGATCGTAGATAGTATCCCAATAATAAGTAGTATTACGCTCTATGCCAGCGATGCCAAACATTTTTAACCTGATAAGATATTCAAAAAATTCATTTAAATTACCGAGAAAACAAACTAGACCTATTATATAGGTTAAAGATTGCCACCAGCGCAACTTTTTCCAAAAATCTGTGTAAGTTGGTAAAAATATAATTGTCACGGCGATCGCCCAGATAAAATGCTCGATTCGATTCAACAAAAACCAAGAATGAGGAATAACCTCTTCGACGATCGCCCATTTGATGGCACTTGCCACAACAGGGTATATCAATACTGTAGCCAGATAAATCTGATGCTCTTTGACCGAGAGTTGAGATTCTAATTTAGCTAGCCTAAACCCAAAGAAAAGACCGAGCCAAATACATATCATTAAAGTCCAGTTAGAAAAAATCGTAAATGAAAACGCGATCGTCAAGACAGCAAATAGCATCCAGAACCAGTTGGTTTTCAAAATCTTAGGCATTATCATTAGTGGTATCGATCGGGCTGAGCATTTTGCCTCATGGGACAGGGACAGGCTGGAAGCCTATCCCACAAGATATGTACTTCACTTGAAGAGACTACTGTTATATCAATATATCAAGCTCAAAACTAGGCTGGACTTGCTAGGATTAACACTGAGCAAATGTCAGTGGAGCTTTTGGGAGTGGTTGTTAAACCAGAGTGGTTGCGAGTTAGAGCACCTCAGTGGGAAAGAGTCGGTAAAGTTAAAGAGATATTGCAAGATTTAGGCCTCAATACCGTGTGTGAAGAGGCATCTTGCCCCAACATTGGCGAATGCTTCCATGCAGGGACAGCAACGTTTTTAATTATGGGGCCAGCTTGCACGCGGGCTTGTCCCTATTGCGATATCGACTTCGAGAAAAAACCAAAACCGCTAGATCCTACCGAACCGCATCGCTTAGCAGAAGCCGTCAGGCGGATGAAGCTCAACCATGTAGTGATTACCTCCGTCAACCGCGACGATTTATCAGATGGGGGCGCATCGCAATTCAGACGTTGCATCGAAGCCGTGCGGGCTATTTCTCCTCAGACGACGATCGAGGTATTAATCCCCGATTTGTGCGGCAACTGGGCGGCGTTAGCAGAGATTATCCAAGCTCAACCGGAAGTATTAAACCACAACACCGAAACCGTGCCGCGCTTGTATAAACGAGTTCGCCCTCAAGGAGAGTATCAGCGATCGATCGAACTTTTACAGCGTACCCGCGAGTTAGCCCCTTGGATTTATACCAAATCTGGTTTAATGGCGGGATTGGGCGAAACCGATGCCGAAGTGGAAGCAGTGATGCGAGATTTGCGCCAAGTCGATTGCGATATCTTGACCATCGGGCAATATCTCCAACCATCTAGCAAGCACTTAGCCGTGAATAATTTTATTCCACCCGATCGATTTGCTGCTTGGCAGGAACTAGGTGACTCCTTGGGATTTTTGCAAGTTGTCGCCTCTCCCCTTACCCGCAGTTCGTATCATGCCGAACAAGTCCAAGAACTGATGCAGCGATATCCCAGAAGGGAGAGGGGGTGATGGGGTGATGGGGTGATGGGGTGATGGGGTGATGGGGTGATGGGGTGAAAAGCAGAGAGACACGGGGACGCGGAGAGACGGCAGAAACAATATGACAACTGACAACTGACATTCTGAACTCCTGAACTCCTAAACTCCTGACTTCTACACTTCTAAATTTTTTTTTGCTACAATCCGGAAAGCCCTCACTTCCCCTTGTAGACTCCCATATCCCTACAAAAGTGAGATGCACCCTCAAAGCAGTATGACTTGTTTATCTAGTTGGTTTTTTGGCTTTTATTTTTGGCCCCGAAACAGTTCTGGGTAGATAAAGCCATGCTGCTTGATTACTTAGCCCGGAACTATGTCAAAGTTCCGGGTTTTTTGTTGTTTATATTTTTTTTAAGGAGTTGAAACCCATGTTAGACGCTAAATTGACCTCTAAATCTCACTCTCACCACCAAACGATAATCAAGCTGACGGCAGATATTACCGTCGGCGGCGAAGATCTGCTGATTATTGGCGGTCCTTGCGCGGTAGAGAGTTTAGAACAAATGGAAGCCGTCGCCAGTCAGCTAGCAACAGCACCAATACAAGCATTACGGGGGGGTGTCTACAAACCAAGGACATCCCCCTACGCATTTCAAGGGTTGGGATTGGCAGGATTAGAGATTCTCAAGGCCGTTCGCAGACGCTACGGTTTGCCAGTCGTAACTGAGGTGATGTCAATCGACCAAATTGAGGCTATAGCTGAGAGTGTAGATCTGCTGCAAGTCGGCAGCCGCAATATGCAAAATTTCGATCTGCTCAAAGCTTTGGGTGAAGTTAACAAACCAGTATTGCTCAAGCGCGGTTTAGCCGCGACGATCGAGGAATTTGTCTGCGCCGCCGAATACATCTTGAGTCACGGCAATTCCCAGGTGATTCTTTGCGAACGAGGTATACGCAGTTTCGATCCTTATACTCGCAACGTTCTGGATTTAGGGGCGGTAGTAGCACTCAAACAAATTACCCATTTACCAGTCATCGTCGATCCATCTCATGCCGCTGGCAAGCGAGAATTAGTGCCAGATTTAGCTAAAGCTGCCATAGCGTGTGGAGCCGATGGCTTGATAATTGAATGCCACCCAGAACCCGAAAAGTCGGTTTCTGATGCTCGTCAAGCCCTATCTTTAGAGGAAATGGTGGAGTTGGTTCAAAGCTTAAGACCCATAGCAGCGGCTGTAGGGCGTAGGGTGTTAAACAAGTCAAAAGTCAACGCTTCGACCCTTCGGCAGAGCTTCAGGGCATTGCAAGCTCAGCGTCCAGTCAAAAGTCAAAAGGGGAAAACTTAGATCGATCGAGTCTTTCTAATGCGGTGGCAATGCCAGTTAAAGGTGAGGCAGCTTAGTCGTGCTTACATGGCTGGAGTTTCAGCTACATATTGCTAGGGCAAGTGGCGCTCGTAAATCGGATCGCCGTCTCCACCACAGCCATCCCCGGAACGCCAATTAGCGTCCAGATGTGGCGGCTATTGTTCTGTTGCTCCTAATGCTTTTAAGGTGGCTTTTTGGGCTGCGGTTAAACCTGTAACGCCTGTGATGTTCGTGCCTTCGTAGGGTTTAGCTGCTCTCAAGGTTTTGCGGCACTCACCTGTCTTGACATCCCACAGCATAATCGTCCCATCTTCACCAGCACTCGCTAGCCAGCAACCATCAGGACTGAAATCAACGGTCCAAATTCCACTCGCGTGCCCTTGCAAAATGCTGAGGCATTGACCAGTGCGCACATCCCATAACCTGACTGTTCGATCGAAGCTACCACTGGCAAGTATTTGACTATTCGTCGGATTGAAGACAACGGACAAAACCGGGTTGGTGTGTTCCTGTAAAATTTTGAGGCACTGACCAGTACGAACATCCCAAAGTCTCACCGTTCGATCGAAACTACTACTGGCAATTGTTTGCCCATCTGAACTGAAAGCAATTGACTGAACTCCAGTGGTGTGACCCTGCAACGTGTTGAGACACTCACCCGTGCGTAGATCCCAAAGCTTCACAGTTCGATCTGTACTAGCACTAGCAAGGATATCGCCTTGGGGATTGAAGGCAACGGACCATACCCAAATAGTATGCCCGTATAGCGTGTTGAGGCACTGTCCCGTCCTGATATCCCAAAGCCTTATGGTTTGGTCATCACTCCCGCTGGCAAGAATATCGCCTTGGGGATTGAAAGCAACTGCCCAAATCCCGTTGCTATGACCCTGCAACGTGTTGAGACATTGACCCGTCTTAACGTCCCACAGTCTTATTGTTCGCTCGTGATTCCCACTTCCGCTAGCAAGGATTTGGCCGTTCGGACTGAAGGCAACGGCTCTCACCGCATCGGTGTGCCCTGGCAAATCGAGATAATGACCACTTCTGATATCCCATATCCTGACTATGCGATCGTCACTAGCACTGGCAAGGAGTCGAACATCCTGACGATTTCCGACCTCCCCTTGGCAAGATTGCTGAAATGGAGAAACTTCGCCACTGTTCGCAGAATCCCGTGAGTTTGCAGGTATTTCCAAAGGGGACAGATCGCATTGGGGAGCAAAGGCAACTGACGATATCCGATTAGAATATCCCGACAAGGTTTTCAGGCATTGACCCGTGCGCACATCCCAAAGTTTTACCGTTTTGTCTTCACTGCCACTGACAAGGATTTGACCATCTGGACTAAATGCAACTGCCCAGATCCAATGCGTATGTCCTTGTAAAATTTTTAGACACCGACCAGTGCGAACATCCCAGATCCTCACTGTTTGGTCTGTACTACCACTAGCAAGCAGTTGACCATCCGGGTTAAAGGTCACTGACCGTAACGAGTTGCTGTGTCCCGAAAATCTTTTTAGGCACCGATCGGTGCGAACATCCCAGAGTCTTACAATTGAATCGTCACAACCACTGGCAAGCGTCTGACCGTCAGGACTAAACGCAACAGACCACACCCAATTTGTGTGTCCCAATAGATTTTTCAAGAGTCTACCGCTACTGACATCCCATATTCTGATTGCTTGGAAGGCGGTGCCACTGGCAATTGTTTGACCATCTGGGCTGAAGGCAATTGACCGGACGATATTGGTTGGCTTTGATAAAGTTTTCAAGCACTCTCCGGTGCGCACATCCCAAAGTTTTACCGTTTTGTCTTCACTACCACTGGCGAGGATTTGGCTATCCGAACTAAACGCAACTCCCCAGACCCAATTGGTGTGCCCCTGTAAAATTTTTAGGCATTGACCCGTGCGCACATCCCAAAGCCTTACCGTTTGGTCTGTACCGCCACTAGCAAGTCGTTGCCCATCCGGGCTGAAGGCTATTGTATGAACCCAGTTGGTGTGACCAACACAAGTCAAATGATGTCGGCGATCGGCCATCTGCATCAGGCGAATTTCGCCATTAGCATCACCCGTCGCCAAAAGCTGACCCGTTGGGCTGAAGGCGACTGTATGGATGGAACCAAAGGTTTCAGTAAAAACAGAATTAGCCAGATCGGTGTAGGCCAAGTTGACTTGGTGCAGATTCACATCCTGAAGATAGGCTTGCCAGATATTCAAATGAGAGAAATCGTAGCCGCTCAAATCGATCTGAAGTTGATGCAACAAGTTGATAATATTCCCGCCTGCATATCCAACTGAGTGCGGAAACTCCGATCGCAGCTTGCTAACTATGCGATTCAGGCGTTCCTCGATCTGCTTTTTGGATCTAAAGTAGCCCATCAGTCTGGCTGCCAAGGGCGCTAAAATCGTGCGGATCTGACTTTCTCGGATGTAGTCTTGGGCTTGGGCTTGAGTGAGGGCGTGGCTGAGAAATAAGTTAAGCTGCCCAGTCTCAATTTCCTCAACTACTCGATCGATTAGCCGTTCGGTAACGAATTCCATTACCACAGGCTGCAACCCGAACATTCCGGTGCTGGTTTCAATTAGCGATCGCCCTGTCAAAGATCGCAAGGTTTCTAAAAGTTGGGGCAGCGGTAGCTGAGGGACGATATCTGCCTGTAATTGAGCCATAGATACCTGCTCGCGCGCGATCGCCAGCCAATACATTACCTGTTGTTCTAACTCCGATAGCCGCTGGAACTGCTGGCTCAGGAGGACATCGATTTCGCCAAAAGCGATCGCCCCTTGTTCTAAGAATTGGCTGAGGTTGCGATCGAATAAGTCTCGCACGGTGGTCGAGACGATTTTTAACGCTAGAGGATTGCCAGCATAGAGTTCGATCGAGCGAGTCCAATCGGCCTCGGATTGGGTAACGCATCCCGCAGCTTGCAAAATTTTGCGGGCGGCTAGGGAGTTCAACCCTCCTAGCTGGAGCGAGCGCACGGGTAAGAGATCGCCTTCTAAGGAAATGAGATTTTTCGGTTTCTCCCGACTGGTAAGTAACAAACAGCTACGGTGGCGTTCGGTTCCGACTCGTTCTAAGAGTCGGCCGTAATCTTCATAGCCCTCTCGATACTGTTTGAGCAGATCGCTACTGCCAAGAATGGCATCGAAATTGTCTAAAACTAGCAAGCAGCGGGCGGAGCGACAATACTCCAGCAGCCGTGATAATTGAGCGTCGAGGGTTTCTGGCAGTCTAGTTTCCTGGCGATCGGAGAGAATTTGAATCGCATTAGCTAAAACCGATTCCAGGGGTGGTGCGTTGCGTAAAGATTGCCAGATGACATACTCAAACTCCCCTTGGAGTCGTTCGACTACTTTGGCGGCTAGGGCGGTTTTGCCTATTCCTCCCATCCCCAGGAGGGCGAGTAGGCGGCAGTCATCCCGAACCACCGACTGCTCTAAAAGTTCTAGTTCTTCCTGGCGACCGTAGAAGTTTGAGACATCGATCGCTTCCGTCCAGTATTGCTTGTCAGGGTTTTGGGTCTGCGGTTGGGGGCGATCGATCGTTGGCGGGGCAACAGATCGCTGTTGGAGTAATATCTGAACGTTTTTCTTCGTTACTTTTTCCCCCAGCGCTTGGCTGAGATGCTGCCACAGTTCCGAGCCGATATCGCGAATGTGACTGGTGTTGTAGCCTGTTTGCTTGGCAATTTGAGGATAAGTGCATCCTTGCCAAGAGTAACGAAATACCAGTTCGTGAATATCTTTGAGCTTCTGTTGCGGCAGAAGGGTATCGAGCAGTTCTAGGGCTTCTTCAGCATTCATAAGCGCCAGCGGTTGCGTCTGATGCTTTGAATTTTAGCTTGTCCGCCGAGAGAGCAACGCGCTCTATTGCTGGCAATGAGCGTCTCTCCTGTTCTCGATCGAGTGCTAGCTGCCAAATAATTTTTTGGGGAGGTTCGAGGTGTATCATTATGCTGATTGCCTCCAGCACGCGGCGCAAACGCCCGCCCAATAGTCAAGAACAACGGACGATCGACAATGAACAAAGAATTTTCCATAGGCGATCGAGTGCGGGTAGTAGCATTGCCTCCTTATGTCAAAACTGCCGAACCCATGCCGATGCTGCGTCCTGCTGAAGTCATTCAGGTGGGTGAAGAGGGGATAGTAATCGATCGCCGTCCAGGGGGCTATTGGAGCGTTCGCTTCACTAGAGGTGCTTATTTAATCGACAGTCAGTATATCGAGTCTGTTGTCGATTGTTGATGGTTAATTGCTGACACCTTTGCCGTTTTTATTGAGTGCTAAAACAATTCTCCATATTATGCTGCGATCGCACTGAAACCTAGTGGGTAAGGATTGCTCCAGCAGGTAATTCAGGGCACTAATTCAAAATAATCGCAATGCCTGGGACGGATAATCGAAAAATCTCGCCGATCGAGCGTGTAAACGCGAGTAATAGATAGCCTCTCAGCTATACAAACGATGGCGGCATCGGTAAAATCAAGCTGACTGTCTGCATATTGCTCTAAAATCTCGCGTACTCGTACCAAATCCTCTGCGGTTACAGATTCAACCCGAACAGCTTGAGCGGTCAAGCTAGAGACAAAGTGACGCATGACCTGATGTCCCAATCTTGAAGCCAGCAGGTAACAAATTTCAGGTAAGACGATCGCAGGTAGCACAAACGTCTCATTGGTGCTTTGGGCAATAGCCAACACCCGCTGATGGTGGCGATCGCTTCGGTCAGTTAATGCAAACAAAAAACTGGTATCGAGGATCGCTGTCATCTAGGATGGCTCGATTTGAGATTCCAGCCATAAATCGGCTCGATTTCATGGCTGAGAATCTCCTCATCGCGTTCTGAAACATCTGGTTGACCGGAGTTGCCCAAACCTGCAACTGCTAAGAGAAAACTAGTAGCGTTATTGTTAGGCTTTCTTCGTTGGACTGATTTGTAGCGAAGATAGTCGAGAAAATTAGCCAGTTCGAGCAAAGCCTCATCGGGGAGGTTACTGACTGCTTCAATTAGCTTTTGGCGTTCTACAGTAGTTCCATCCATGGTTAAAACTTGAGGAAGCGATCGATCCTATTCTAGTCCTCGATCGAGTAATGGGGATGAGGCGATCGCGTGCGGATAGTAGCATTGCCTCCTTATGTCAAAACTGCCGAACCCATGCCCATGTTGCGCCCTGCTGAAGTCATTCAGGTGGGGGAAGAGGGGATAGTAATCGATCGCCGTCCGGGGGGCTATTGGAGCGTTCGCTTCACTAGAGGTGCTTATTTAATCGACAGTCAGTATATCGAGTCTGTTGTCGATGGTTAATTGCTGACACCTTTGCCGTATTTTATTGAGTGCTAAAACAATTCTCCATATTATGCTGCGATCGCTTCTTTAACCGGAATTAGAGGCGATCGAACTTCTATTTATCTACTATTAAACTAGAGATAATGTCAGATCTACTAGAAGAGTAAAGCCATCGTTAACTTGCTTAGGATTTCTTATCATAGGCTCGATTATCAAAATCAAAAATATGAAACTAAAATCTATTAATCCTGAAGAACTCATAGCCCAATATGAAGCCGGAGAAAGAAATTTTCGTCGAGTTGATTTGCGGGGGGCAAATTTAAGCAAAGTCAATCTCCGAGGAGTTGATTTGAGTTATGCAGACCTTCGTGAGGCTGACTTGAGTAGGTCAATATTAGCAGAAGCTAATCTTCGTAACGCTTGGTTGTGTCGAGCCAACTTCAGGAGGGCAGAGCTAAGTCAAGCAGTCTTGTATCTGGCAGACTTAACCAAAGCCGATCTCAGTAATGCCAATCTCTATGCCGCCGATCTGTGTGAATCTGGCTTGCAAGAAACTAACCTGAGTCGGGCAAATTTAAGCTGTGCAGAATTCTTTGAAACCAGTGCTAGTAAAACTAACTTCAGTTATGCCAACCTTCGTTATGCCCGTTTCGAGTTTGCCTGTCTGTATCAAGCTAATTTAAGTCGCGCTAATCTGACGGGAGCCAAGTTACACGGTACCGAGTTGACTGAAGCTAACTTAACTAGTGCCAATCTGACTAATGCCTACCTCAAAGATGCCAGCTTGAGAAGAGCTAATCTAATTGGCGCTTGCCTTCAGGGAGTCAACTTAGACGAAACTGAATCCTGGACGGATGCCATCATGCCTGACGGCATCATCTGGAAATTAAGTCAGGGAGAGGTTTCTAATAAACCTGGAAACGGAATAAATTGAACTTTAGGTGGTGTCCAACCCCAACGTCTGTTTAATTCATCGGCTGTTGCCTTATCAGAGGCAGCGTAGCGGAAATTGTAACCACATTTACCAGATACATAGATAAAATTAACCCTTTGACTATCCACTCTATCCATATCGTCTGATATGCCTGTTTTGACTTCCCACACATTTCTGCTACTTCCTTGAAGCCCATCGTACTTAGCAAAATCTCCCTCTGGAGTGAGTACGCCGAATTCAAAAAGCGATCCTGTGATATATGTGGCGTATCTGTTGTGTCGCGAGCTAGAAGCTCCTTCGCGCGGGAAATAGCCACTCTTGCATCCTTTTTTGTCAGGTTTAGCACGCCGCTCTAATGCCTCTTTGCTTTCATACGGTTGGTTGGTCGTTGGATCTAATCGAGGACGGAAGACTTTTCTAGCTGCTTCTTCAGTAGGAGGAAACCACACGCCTGGACGTACTTCCTCTTTTTTGGGAATCAGAGACGATGGTGTTGTGGGAGCAACAGGCAAAGTATAAGAAGGCGTGACTACTCTGGGCAAACGCTCATCAATCAGCGGCGTATTGGGATCGTCAGTATCCGCACCAGGGATGATAATTTCGGGCGCTCTCACCGTCTCCCCAGGATTTAACTTGCCTGCCACTGGCATGGTAGAAGCTAGCTGTCCCCAATCAGCCGCCGTCAGCAGATCTACCGCCTTTTCTCTGTCAGCTTCAGGCCAACTTTCCCAAGAGGGAGCATCAACCGGGTTGAGAAATAGGGTTCCCAGATCGATCCAAGGTCCGCCGCACTCTGGAGTCCAATTCCCAGTAGCAACAAAAGGTAGAAAAGTTGGACCGGAATATTGGGTGCCCCAACCATAAGCGATTGAAGGACAATAGCCTATTTTATAAGCTAGATAAAGTTGACCGTAACCAATTCTGGTAGAGACTAGCTGATGGTTAGGTAATTGTTGAAAATAGACATCAATCTGCGAACCGCAAAGAGGATTGTTTAGAGGATTGGTGCAGTTTTGTTGATAAAACCTTTGTTTAGCCAGATCTTGGGCAGTTTGATTTTGAGAGAGATTCCAGTAATGAACGTTACCTTGACCTTCAACTATCACTACAGGTGCGACGGCATCAGCCACAGGTTGTGCCGTGCTACCGATAACTATGGGAGTTACAACGCCTGTAGCCACAGTGGTGTTAATAATTGCCTTTTTTAATTCTGGAAAGACAACAGCTTGGCAGACAGGATCGGCAAGACACTTAGCGGTACTTTGTGCTGTTGCTGGAGCCAGAGAAAAAAACTTAGGCAAAGTTGCCAAAAATAAGGAGACTAAGAAAAATTTAGCTAGTGTTTTCTGAGGTTTTTGACGCACTGATGTTACTCCTAAAAATTGATGGGTAGCTGTAGGAAAATTCAAGTCGATCGCACCTTCTCTTAACCCCGATATTTGATATCAGAGCTAAAAAAAACGATCTAATTTGTAATTGCGAAAATAAAAAACCGCAGGGAGTTTAACTTACGGTTAAACTCCCTGCGGTTGGTAAAGAAATTACACGCGCTTTGGCGTAGCCTGTGCGGAGCACGTATCGCCAATAATAAAAACTTGAAATAGCAGCTTCTCACCCCATTAATGGCGATGAGTTATTGCCTGCTATTGCCTAACAAAACTACAAATCTCTAAATTTAGATTGCCCAGAAAAACTGGTAAAAATAACATTGTCAAATAGAAAATTTTGAGTTATAGTGCTATCCCTTAAGAGTGCTTGATCCTGACGACAGCAATCGAGAGCGATCGCCCTTGGTTCCTAACGGTTTAACTAAAGGAAGCGGCTATGTCTGAGGAAAATGTTAAGTGTTAAGTGTTGAGTGTTAATTTAGGGGGCAGGGGTCAGAAGTCAGCAGTTCAGAAGCGATCGCTGTGCCTTCACGCCCTTACATCTTCCTCATTTCCTCTCTTACCTAATGACTTGGGCTGGATCTCGCTTTCAGTTTCTCCATCGATGGTTGCGACCTAAACCGCTAGCAATTCTAGAAGCCTGCTCGATCGGTTTGGTTTCAGCCTTGGCAGCAGTGCTGCTCAAAGCATCTATTAGCTGGCTGGAAGGATGGCGCGAGTATGCGGCTAATCTGTTCCCTGCCTGGTTCGTGCTACCAGCGATCGGATTGGTAGGGGGATGGCTGAGCGGTTGGCTGATCGAACGCCTGGCCCCAGAAGCATCTGGCAGTGGGATTCCGCAAGTGAAAGCGGCTTTAGCTTACGCTCCCATGGCTTTAGATTTGCGCGTGGCAGCGGTCAAATTAGTCAGCACCACTTTATCTTTAGGCAGCGGATTGGCGATCGGCAGGCAAGGACCGACCGTACAAGTAGGAGCCGCCTTAGCAGGGCAACTGAGTCGCTGGGTAGAAACTTCTCCGGCCTACCAGCGGCAATTAGTAGCGGCGGGGGCAGCGGCTGGTTTAGCCGCAGGATTTAACGCCCCGATCGCTGGGGTATTATTTGTGGTCGAAGAGTTGCTGCAAGATGTCTCTGACTTGACGTTAGGAACTGCGATTCTGGCGGCGTTTGTGGGGGGAGTAGTTTCTCGCTTGTTGGGCGGACGTGGCATCGTACCCGACTTAGGCTACATTCAAACTAGCTTTTCACCCTTAGAAATCCCCATTTTTCTAGCTTTAGGAGCGATCGCCGGAATTTTAGGAGGATTGTTCAGTCGCAGCATCCTGTTGAGTTTGGCAGCCAACCGGAATCGGCTTCGAGGGGTGGCACTCCCCGGACGCATCGGACTGGCAGGAGCCGTTAGCGGTTTGGTAATTGCCCTATTTCCTCACGTTTTACGCAGCAGTAGCGATTTGCAGGATTTTTTGATCGTGGGAAATGGCGGCTGGCAAATTCTTGCGATCGTCTTGGTGGCTCAATTTTTCCTCGTTCCCATCGCCTTCGGTTCCGGGGCCCCAGGTGGATTATTTGCCCCCTCATTGGTCTTAGGAGCGGCTTTAGGAGGATTGGTAGCCACAGCAGCCCAAGGTTTGCACCAGTGGCTCGGACTCCCAGAAGCGATCGCCATTAGTTCGCCGACAGTCTATGCCTTGACTGGGATGGGAGCCTTTTTTAGTGCCGTTACTAGAGGCCCGATTACTGCGATCGCGATCGTGTTTGAGATCAGTGCCGATTTCAATCTGGTATTGCCCCTAATGATCGGTGCAGTAGTTTCTTACACCATAGCCGATCGAGTTTTTCCAGGCTCGATTTACAAGCACCTATTAGAGTGGGGTGGAATTCAGCTAGAAGGCCAAACCCCAGCCGATCGCAGTTGGGCGGGGCTGACAGCCGCCGATATCATGCAGAGTCGGGTGGAGACGCTTTCGAGTCAAACGACCATTGCCGAAGCGATCGAGGTCTTTTCTCGTTCCCACCATCGCGGGTTTCCGGTGGTCGATAAGGGCAAGTTGATAGGGATAGTAACCCAAACCGATCTGACTAACGCCGCTGCCAAGCAGGTAGCCGCAGACTTACCCGTAAGTCAGATTGCCAGCTTGCGATCGATTACCGTCAGGCCTACCGATCCTCTAACTCACGTCCTGCATTTGTTCGATCGCTATCGAGTCAGCCGCTTGCCCGTCACCGAGGGGCGCAAATTGCTAGGGATTATTACTCGCGCCGATATTATTCGCGCCGAATTAGATCGGTTAAAGGGATCGGCCAGCCCTCTAGGTCCCAAACCAGAACCTTCTTACGTCGTTTACCAAACTCGATCCCCAGCCACGGGAGAAGGGAGATTGCTAGTACCGTTGAGCAATCCCGAAACGGCCGACGCGCTATTAAGACTAGCAGGAGCGATCGCTAAAACCCGAAATTACGAACTCGAATGCCTGCAAGTAGTCACCATTCCCCGCCACCAGCCCCCAGCAGAAACGACGGTTGACACTACTGCCCACCGACAGTTGTTAGAACGGGCGGTAGAACAGGTGCAGAGTTGGCAAATTCCGGTACACGCCCAAGTGCGCATCGGTCACGATATCGCTCAGACAATTTTAGAGGCGGTCAAAGAACGACATATCGACTTGTTATTGATGGGTTGGAAAGGAACCACATCATCTCCAGGGCGAATTTTTGGGGATGTGGTAGATACAGCCATCCGTCAGGCTGGTTGCGATGTCGTGTTGGTGAAGTTAGGAGAAGATTTAAAACTCGATCGCCAGCAACAAGAAGTATTATCCGCCCGAGCCTCATTTGCCGTGCTGCGGAAATTCAGGCAATTGCGCCGCTGGTTGCTGCCCATTGCAGGCGGGCCGAATTCTGAGTATGCGATCGAACTGTTGCCCGCCCTCGTTTCTCTGTCTTGGGAACCGGAAATTCTGTTGTGTCAAGTCTTTCAACGCAGCGATCGCTTCTATGACACCAGTATTTTAGAGAAAAATGTTAGTTGGTTGCGGCAAGAGTTACCCATCTCAGCGATCGCTATTCCCCTTTGTGCCGATGCAGTAGCGGATGCCGTTATCGATGTCGCCCAAAAAGCTCGATGCGATGCGATCGTCGTCGGTGCTAGTCGAGAAGGCTTGCTCCAGCAGGTAATTCAGGGCAACATTCCAGAGGCGATCGCTCGTAACTCTAACTGCACGGTGATTTTAGTCAGAAAAGCTTTGGTTTAGAAAACGAAATCGAGCGACAATTCCCCAAAACTACCCTTTTGTGTAGGACACCTTCTCCGAATTGCTAGTTAAAAAGGAAGCGATCACTTGCTGTCAATGAAAGCATTTCCACCACATCAGCTAACAACAGGAGAACATTATGTCGCAAGAAAATATCATTCGCGCTTGGAAAGATGCGGATTTTCGCTATAGCCTGAGCGAAACCGAACGCGCGTTGCTACCAGAAAACCCAGCAGGATCGATCGAATTAACAGATACCGAACTGGCTAAAGTAGCAGGCGGTATTATCCCCATAAGCTACGAGCCAATCTGCTCTTTTGAGACTTGTTAGCAAAAAGAAAATCAGGAAATTGCTTTAATCTAATGTATTTTCTTGAAGTTAGTGCGGGTAAACTTCGATTGTCTGCTCGATCGTTTGAAAATTAGCGTTGATGCTAGCGCCGATCGCCTTCTTTCTTTAATTAGATAAGAGGGCGATTTGACTTTTGACTTCCGCGTAGTGGTATTAGTCGTTCCGCTTCAACCAGCCCAACAGCTTTTCCATGGGGCCATTTCTCTGTTTCTTCAATAAGGTTTCTTCCGGTGGGATGAACTGCTTGATAAAATTGAGGTATCCTTGCCGTCCACCCTTTTTTGTCCACAGTTTGACTGAAGATTTGAGCCGTTTGAGACAAGCGACGATTTCAGTGGGAGACAGACTTTCAATTTCCAACTCCACCGGATTGCCTCGCTCGTCGATCGCAGGCAACGCCTCTAGCCCCAGCCGCCATTGACAGATGGCGAATACTGCTGCTGTCACTTCCCCAGTCATTCCTCTGGGCATTGAAGCCGCACTGCTTCGACCTGGTGTTGGACGGCTATAATTTTTCGCCAACCAATCTAAAGCCGAATCAACTTCAGCATCAATCAAATCGGGATGCTCTCGATAATACCTCACGATCGCACTCTCAAGATTGTGCAGCACATCTTCATAATCTTTTTCCACATTCATCTGAAACTCTCCTTCTCCAGCGATCTATGGCTTCGAGATCGGGCAATTTGGTTTTCTCGGTCATACCAAATTCAAATCTCTCTTGGTTTCTTAAATAATATATTGAATCCCATTTGGGAAAATCTGAGTTCTCTTCACTGTGGTAACAGGAACATCGTCAGTCATTCAAAATGTTTAGTTCGTAACGCAATAAGGAACCGATTCAGTCCTCTTTAGAGAACTTTAGCTATGAGACAGGGGTTTTGAACCCCTGGCGGATGAGAGGTTTGGGTATTAATTTGACGCGCATTCTAGCAACCTTTTCTAATGCAAAAAGTGGCGAATCCCCGTAAATACCATCACTAAACCCAATTCATTAGCAGCTTGAATGGAATCTTTATCTTTCACGCTTCCTCCTGGCTGTACTATCGCCTCAATACCAGCCGCAGCGGCGGTGCGCACCGAGTCGTCAAAGGGGAAGAACCCATCGCTAGCTAGCACTGCACCTTTAGTTTTTTCTCCTGCTTGTTCTAGGGCTATTTTTACCGAACCGACGCGATTCATTTGTCCGGCACCGATCCCGATCGTCGTACCATTTTTAGTTACTACGATCGCATTAGATTTAACGTGTTTGCATACTTTCCACGCCAATAGCAATTCCACCATTTGTGCTGGGGTTGGCGTTTTTTCCGTTACCACTTGCCATTGACTGCTATCTTCTACCAAATCGTCTGCTTTTTGCACTAAAAAACCGCCAGCGATCGCGTTTACTGTGGGGGGAGACGTTGCCTGCAACGTCTCTGCATCGGGTAAAATTAACACCCTAACTTTAGATTTTGCTTGCAAAATTGCTGCCGCTTCAGCATCGCAACCAGGGGCAACTATACATTCTAAAAACGTCTGGGTTAAAGCATTAGCCGTGGGAACATCGATCGCACGGTTTAAAGCGACAATTCCCCCAAAAGCTGAAACTGAATCGGCATTAAAAGCTTTTTCGTAAGCTGCTAATAAACTGCTTCCCAAAGCCACGCCGCAGGGATTGGTATGTTTGATAATTACTGCGGCTGGAGTATCGGTAAATTCAGCAATTAATCGTTTAGCTGCTTCTAAATCGACTAAATTGTTATAACTGAGTTCTTTCCCTTGCAGTTTTGTAGCTGCTGCCCAACCTGTGGCCATTGTTCCAGTTTGATACCAAGCCGCACTTTGATGGGGATTTTCTCCATAACGGAGAGATTGCAATCGATCGCCAGAAATAGTAAATTTTTGGGGTAATTCTTCGCTATTAACTGGTGACTGCTGGTTTTGAAGATAATTAGCGATCGCACTGTCATAATTGGCTGTATGACTGAATGCTTCGCAGGCGCAGGTTTGACGAAACTCTAAAGAAACTTGCTCTCGATGGGTTCTTAATTCTTGTAAGTAAGAATCGTATTGGTTTGGATTCGATAAAACTGTCAGATGCGCGTAATTTTTGGCAGCGGCGCGAATCATTGCCGGACCGCCGATATCGATTTGCTCGATCGCCTCTGCTAAGCTGACATGAGGCTGAGCGATCGTTTGTTGAAATGGATAAAGATTCACCACGACTAGATCGATCGGGCGAATCTGATTGTTCTCTAAATCTATGGCATCTTGGGGGACATCTCGCCGCGCTAAAATCCCTCCATGAATTCGAGGGTGCAGAGTTTTTACTCGCCCTCCCAAAATTTCGGGAAACCCTGTATAATCGGCAACTTTAATAACTGGTAATCCCGCCTCTTTTAAAACTTTTGCCGTTCCACCACTACTAACAATTTCAAACTCAAATTCCGCCACTAGTTGACGGGCAAATTCGATTAATCCAGTTTTATCAGAAGTGCTTAGCAGTGCCAGACGTGCCATAATTGGCTATTCTCCCCAAACAATAAACCCCATCCTAGCATTTAGGACAGGGTTTGTATCCAAACACAGTTAGTATTCAGATGCAAATGTTTCAGAGATCCGATCGACCTATAAAGGATGGAACAAAAGATCGGGATGAGCGTAATTAAAGACAATCAGCCATATGGCTGTTTCGATCAGCCATAAAAACAGGATCACAGGAGCCAAAGAAAGAAACTTAGTCATGAATCATTACTCCAAACAAGATACTGCGATCGGAGAATTAAAATTTCCGAAAAGAGCGATTAACGAGGGGAAACAGGAACATCTGCATCTTTGGCGAGCAATTTACCAGAAGTAAATTCGGCAAGGGCTAAGGCTGGCCAAGCACCCGCAGATATCATGCTTTTAATTGCCAAAGGAACATCGATGATGACTTCCTTCATTTCTGGATCTTTTCCGGCTCTGGTAGTCATCAAATAAGAGCGACCAGCCCAGCCGATACAGCCAGTAATATAGAGGAACAGCACGCTAGGAATCAGAAAGTCGCCAGCATGACTGTAGCGACCGTCTACAATTAAACGGGGTAGACCTTCAGGACCGCAGAGAGCGCCAGAATAACGCTCGAAGCGCGCTCTGCCTGAATTGGGGTCGCTAGTCGTGGCGCGGGCATTAGCCGCCCGTTGCTGGAAAGCCTGAGACTCGCTACAGGGAGTGAGTCCGGCAATATCAGCAGAGGCGCTGGGAACCACAGTAAACCAAATAGTAAAGGCGAAAATTACAGCCAACAATCGTCGCATAGGAGTGTTTCCTTTTGTTACGAAAGAAAAATCTTTTTGTCCCAAACACTTATCGTGTTCGTACCAAATAAATTACGTATCGATACTTTAAAGTACCAGTGAATGGCAACCGTTTTAGCAATTGAAACAAGTTGTGACGAAACTGCGGCGGCGATTGTGAATAATCGTAAAGTTATTAGTAGTATTGTTACATCGCAGATTCCGATCCACCAGCAGTATGGGGGGGTAGTGCCGGAAGTGGCTTCGCGGCAACACCTGGAAACTTTGAACGAGGCGATCGCTCGCTCCCTGGAAGAGGCGAATATCGGCTGGGGAGAAATTGAGGCGATCGCGGCTACTTGTGCCCCAGGATTGGTAGGGGCGCTATTGGTGGGCGTAACTGCTGCTAAAACCCTGGCCCTCGTCCGTCAAAAGCCTTTTCTAGGGGTACATCACCTAGAAGGACACATTTATGGCACTTATCTCGCCGAACCCGATTTACAACCGCCTTTTTTGTGCCTGCTGGTTTCCGGCGGTCACACTAGCTTAATTTACGTCAAAGATTGCGGCATTTACGAAACTCTAGGAGAAACCCGCGACGATGCTGTCGGGGAAGCTTTTGATAAGGTAGCGCGATTGTTACATCTCGGTTATCCCGGCGGTCCGATAGTAGACAAATTAGCTTCAGAAGGGAATCCTAAAGCCTTCCCCCTCCCAGAAGGTAATGTTTCTTTGCCCGGTGGGGGGTATCATCCCTACGACTCTAGTTTTAGCGGTTTGAAAACTGCTGTTTTGCGGTTAGTCCAAAAGCTAGAAGGGGAAACATCCGAATTGCCAGTGAAAGATATTGCTGCTAGCTTTCAAGAGAGTGTCGCCCGCAGTTTGACTAAAAGAGCGATCGCTTGCGCCCTCGATTGTGGTTTAGACACCATTGCGGTTGGCGGTGGGGTAGCGGCTAACACTGGGTTGAGGAAACATCTGCAAGCTGCTGCCCTTCCCCACAATTTGCGGGTGATATTTCCCCCGATGAAGTATTGCACGGATAACGCGGCGACGATCGGTTGTGCCGCTGCCGAGCATTTCGATCGAGGTCATATTTCGGCTTTAACTTTAGGAACTCAGTCTCGTCTTTCTTTAACTGAAGTGATGCAGCTTTATTCATAGCAAAAGGCAAGAGGCAATAGACAAAAGGCAACCTTAATTAAGTGCAATACATTCTTGTGGGATAGGCTTCCAGCCTGTCCCAGTGCGGGGGCTGAAGACCAACAATGCCAAAAAAAGCCAGCTTATTAGAAACGATCGCCCTTCGGGGTTTAGAAATCGCTCCCTCGCAAGTTTGGGGGGCAATTCGGATCGTGCCTCTACTGCGTCGTCAGGTACGCTATGACTTGCGGTTGTGGCAGCGCCAGTATCGAGATGATGCTGCGATCGTTTCCCTGAAGGGAGATCTCAAATATATGTCTTACGTCCCCCACGGGTTGGTGCTGAGTTGGAGCGATGATGGTTCTCCACTAGCAGCTTTTGGAGGACAACTCGTAGCATCTGAAGGCAAACTTCTCGCTACGGGTTGGCACAGCGCCCGCCTGCTCCACCGGATGGCAAAACGGGAACGGGGGAATAATTTGCGCTTCTTGCCCCTACATCTGGCGATGGAAGGTTTCTTATCGATGTTCTTTTCCGGGCCGGATATTGCTTGGAGCGAATATTCTCGTCAGGTACTCTCTCGCGGACTGTCTCCCCGCTGGGAAATGTCTGTAGGCGGGCGGGCGATTGATGGATTAGAAGATGCTCTTAGGGTATTCGAGATTCACGAACAACAAGTAGGAGTATTGCTGTTTGTGGCTGATGCTTTGGCTTCGGCGTTTGTTACTCCTACCTCAGAAGATTATCGCGCTCTCCATCGCAGCTTGCTAGAAGACTTTTATGGCGAATTGCTTTACCAGTATGGCTGTCTGTATCAGACCACTGCACCCATGAGTTTATCTGTAGATGAATCGAAGATCGATAGTCTAGCAGACCTCCAGCAAGCGATCGCCCAAATGCGATCGGATTGGGCAGCGTTCCAAGGATTTATGGCCAGTAATTTGTTGGGATGCCAATTAACTGCCCAACGAGTTTATACCGCCGGGCCTTTTAGCTTGCAGCGTTTTATCACTGACTTGCACCTCAAAGATGAAAACCATATTGGCGAAGCGATCGTGCGAGATAACGGCGAACTAGAGTATTTAAAAACCTACCGCTTATCTGCCGCTCAAACTCGTCGGGTTTACCTCCTCAGTCAGCTAGCTGCTTGCGGTTGGCAACTCGATCGCGCTGCCGAAAGGTTGGGCAATACTCGCGAAGATTTTGTCTTGCGTCTAGAAAAAGCTGGATTTGGCTACCTACTCAACAACCAGTTATTAGAAAAGGCGCGGAAATACCAACGCCAATCTCATAGCAGATAGTCGATCGATTTAGGCCAGGGCGATCCTGTTAAAATCCGGTTAACTATCTAACGATAAGCAATATGTCGATCGCCTTGCAGACCCGATTCGTTGAAAGCATAGAATAGTAGCATCGATCGCCTCCTCTTAACGTTTCAGTTCTCCCTCATATATTGCTAGCTATGACCGATCCTATCCTCGACGTTCGCAACTTACAGGTGCAATTTTCGACAGACGAACAACCAGTTAAAGCAGTTGATGGCATATCTTTTAGTCTCCAGCCAGGACAGACTTTAGGAATCGTGGGCGAATCAGGATCGGGAAAATCGGTGACTGCTTTAGCAGCTATGGGCTTGGTTCCTCCTCCAGGCAAGATTAGTGGTGGTGAAATTTGGTTTAGAGCTACGGACTCGCAACCAGTGAATCTGCTAACCCAAAATATGCAGTCGTACCGAGGCGACCAGCTCGGCATGATTTTTCAAGAACCGATGAGTTCGCTCAACCCGGTTTATACAATTGGGTTTCAAATTGTCGAGGCCATTAGGGAACACCAAAAAATTTCTGTTGCCGAAGCCCGCCGCCTTGCAGTTGCCCGCTTGCAAGAAGTGAGATTGCTGCCCAGCGATGATAAGTTCAAAGAAAGCTATCTGGCATCTCTAGGATTATCGCCCACAGACGATCGCGCCGTCAGCCAGTCAGAAATCGACAAGTATGCCAACGAGCAAAAACAGGCAATGCTCAAACGCTATCCCCACGAACTATCTGGAGGACAGTTGCAGCGAGTAATGATTGCCATGGCTATAGCTTGCGACCCGAAAATTTTAATTGCCGACGAACCCAGCACCGCCTTAGATGTCACCGTGCAAGCAGAGATCTTGAAGTTACTGCGACAATTGCGCGACAGCCGGGGAATGTCGATGTTGTTTATCACCCACGACTTAGGAGTAATTGCAGAAATTGCCGATGTCGTCGCCGTGATGTACCGAGGCAAAATCGTCGAGTACGGCCCGGTATTGCAGATCTTCTCCGATCCTCAAAGCCCATATACCAAAGGCTTGCTAGCTTGTCGCCCCCGACTCGATCGCGTTAAAGGAGAGAAACTGCTAACGGTATCTGAATTCATGGAAGTTGCAACTACTCCCACTGGTGAATGGGAAATTCGAGAAAAACCCACCGCACCTGAGAAGCTAGAGGGCGAAATCGTCTACGTCAGTGAAAATGAGTCCAATGGAGATCGATCGGAAAACTCTCAACCCGATGTGTTATTAGAAGTTCGCAACCTCAGAGTGGGCTTCCGCCAGGGGGGAGTATTGGGCCAAACTAAACGCTATGTTTGGGCAGTTAACGACGTTTCCTTTGAGGTTTATCGAGGTGAAACTCTGGGGCTAGTAGGAGAATCTGGTTGCGGCAAAACCACCCTGGCGCGGACATTGCTGAGACTAATCCCACCGATGAGCGGTACGATCGTCTTTGACGGTCAAGATCTGGCTGCTTTTAGCGGTAAACGCTTGCAATCGTGGCGACAAAATATCCAAATCGTTTTCCAAAACCCTTTTAGTTCGCTCAATCCCCGGATGAAAATAGGAGAAGCGATCGCCGAACCGTTGTTAATTCATAAGCGGATTAAAAATTGGCGACAAGCACGCGATCGAGTAGTAGAACTATTAGAAGATGTCGGCTTAAATCCTAGCGCCCTCAACCGCTACCCTCACCAGTTTTCCGGCGGACAAAGGCAACGGGTTTGCATTGCTAGAGCATTAGCTTTATATCCCAAATTCATCATTTGCGACGAATCGGTTTCAGCCTTAGACGTATCGGTGCAAGCCGAAGTGTTGAACTTGTTAAAAGAATTGCAGCAGAAGTTTAAGATGACCTACATCTTCATTTCTCACGACTTGAGCGTCGTCAAGTTTATGAGCGATCGACTGATAGTAATGAATCAGGGCAAAATTGAGGAAATGGGATCGGCCGAACAAATCTACCGCGAGCCTAAAAGCGATTACACTCGCAAGCTGATTGCTTCTATTCCCAGTGGTAACTTAGAACGCATTGAGGAATTACAAGGGCAACGCGCTCGATAGATATAGCGTTTCTCTGAGGTACACCGAAAGACCTAACCCCCCTTCCCCCCTTCCCTCGCAGGGGAGAGGTCAAAGTCGATCGCATTTAATAATAAATTACCGCTTTGCTGGCACGAAACCGCGCAAAGGCTTCACGGCAGCATTGGGAAAGACAACTTCGGCTGAAACCGATCGAAAATTAGGGTAGTTAATGATAAAAGGTTGAGGCGGGGGCGTGCGATTATCCAAAGGGATAAATGCGGTTATTTCTCCTTCACCCAATCCTACCGAATCGAGATCGATTTCAACCTTGGCGGCTAAGGGATCGGCATTAAAGGCATACTCTAACTCCTCAATATTGCAACCGATCGTAGATGTAATTTCCCCGTTGACTCCGTTGAGTTGAGCGGCAGTAGTAACAGGTTCGCCATTTGTTTGTACGATCCTAGTCGTGTAATCAGTAGTACAACCATCGAAAGTAAAAACGACTTTCAATGTGGCAGTCGGTCTGTTTTCTTCACAGCTACTTAGTAGCATCCCACACAGACCAATTAGTACAATACCAAGTAAGCGATCGAACATAATTAATAATGAAGACATAAGTATCAAATTACTTATTACTTATTACTTATTACTTACTCCGGCGAGAGTCCCTTAGATGCCAACCATTCTCGATTAAATAACCGCGACTGATAGCGAGAACCGCTATCGCAAAGAATAGTGACAATAGTATTTCCCGGTCCCATTTGCTTTGCTAATCTCATCGCAGCGGCGACATTAATTCCAGTCGAGCCGCCTAAAAATAATCCTTCCTCTTTCAACAGGCGATAAACTACTCGCACGCACTCAGCATCGTCGATTTGAATGGCATCGTCGATCGCTATGCCTTCTAAATTAGCAGTAATGCGGCTATTACCGATGCCTTCGGTAATCGAACTACCTTCTAGTTTAATTTCCCCTGTTTTGACGTAACTATAGTATCCGCTGCCCATCGGATCGGCAATTACGGTTTTAATCGCTGAATTTTTACCTTTTAAAAATAGCGACATCCCCGCAAAAGTGCCTCCAGTACCGATAGATGTCACCCAAGCATCGATCTTGCCCTCAGTTTGCTGCCAAATTTCCGGCCCGGTGGTTTCGTAGTGCGCTTGCCGATTGGCTAAATTATCGAACTGATTGGCCCAGATGGCATTCTCCATCTCATCGGCGATTCTGCCAGACAGCCTGACGTAGTTATTCGGGTCTTTGTAAGGTACGGCCGGAACCGGGCGCACTTCTGCCCCTAAAGTTCTCAAGGCATCCATCTTTTCTTGAGATTGGGTTTCGGGAATGATAATCAGGCATTTATAGCCCTTAGCGTTGCAAATATGAGCCAGACCGATTCCCGTATTGCCAGCGGTGCCCTCTACCACCGTTCCCCCAGGTTTGAGCAAACCTTTCTTTTCAGCATCTTCAATAATATAAAGTGCGGCTCGATCTTTAACCGAACCCCCAGGATTGAGAAATTCAGCTTTACCGAGGATTTCGCAACCCGTTTCTTGACTGATTTTGTTTAATCGAATTAAGGGCGTATTACCCACCGTGCCGACAAAACCGTTTTTAATATCCATCTGAGATTTACCAAATTTTCGTCATATCTAAGACAAATCCAGGCAATACTGGCTCGCCGCTTACATTAGCAGGATTTTCTAGACATTCTACTGGCATTTGCGGGCGATATATATAGACTTGGCGGTGCTTGCGGTCAATCAGCCATCCTAGTTGTACTCCCGGCTCCTGCATATATTCTGCCATTTTGACCTGCAAAGGTTTGAGGTTGTCGCTAGGCGATCTGAGTTCGACGACAAAATCCGGGCAGATGGGGGCAAATTTTTGTTGTTGTTCTGCCGATAAAGTCTCCCACTGTTTCCGTTTGAGCCAAGCAGCGTCAGGAGATCGCGCTCGATCTGCAAATCGCGATTCAACTGACAGAACTCGAAAAATCGATCGTCTGTCATTTGCAATTCTGGAGATAGGCGCAACACTAGAGGCGATGACAGCATAGAGATCCCTTAAAGATGAGAAAGTAGAGACAGGGCATAGCTACGTCTCTACTTTGGTTTAGGTCGAGCTACAGTTTGGTTTCGTCTGGTAGAGGTAAAATTATCTAACCAACTTCTCCAAACTCCGAACCCCGAACTCCGAACTCATTTTATTTGTTGGGTTGAGGAGTCATCCGCAAATAGGGTTTGATCGGGTTGTAACCTTTGGGGAATTTCTGCTTCAACTCTTCTGGATCGGTAATCGAAGGGACGATGACGCAATCATCTCCATCTTTCCAGTTGGCTGGAGTAGCAACGCTGTAATTGTCTGTTAGTTGCAAAGAGTCGATTACTCGCAGCAATTCATCGAAATTGCGTCCCGTGCTGGGAGGATAAGTAAACGACAGGCGCAGTTTCTTGTTCGGATCGACGACAAAGACAGAACGCACCGTCAGCATGGCATTAGCATTGGGGTGGATCATGTCGTAGAGGTCAGAAACCTTTTTATCTGAGTCTGCCAAGATCGGATAGTTGAGCTTGACGCTTTGGGTTTCCTCAATATCGCCAATCCAGCCTTGATGGGAATTGACATCATCGACGCTGAGGGCTAAAACTTTGACATTGCGTTTGTCAAATTCTGGTTTGAGACGGGCAACTTCCCCTAATTCGGTGGTGCAAACTGGTGTAAAGTCCTTGGGGTGCGAAAAAAGCACTACCCAACTATTTCCCGCCCACTCATAAAAGTTAATATCTCCTTCGCTGGAGGCTTGAGTGAAGTTGGGTACTGTGTCGCCTAATCTGAGAGTCATAACCGATTTCCTGTGAGACTTGAAGAAAAACGCTCATCTATACTTCCATGTTACTCCGATTTTCCGGTCGGATTTTGGGTCTTTTTCAGACTCGTGATAGATTAGTTCGAGCGATCGCTCTTTATGGTACAACGATTTATTAAACGAATCTTCGCCTATAGTGCAGGAATCTTCACCTACAACGCACGAATCTTCGCCTATAATGCACGAAACTGAAACTATCTGCGTCGCACGCTAGGAGGCTAATTAACCAGTGTTGGGTTTGCTGATATTTGCTAATAATTGCTTACTTTTGTGAGAAAGCTTATCTTCGAGAGATCGAACCAACTCTCTGACTACATCAGTTTTGGTTCGATCTTCCTGTTGGCAATATACAGCCAGGATAGCTGATTCCTTATCAGATAAGCGAAAGTTTTCTCTAACGGACATCCCTCTGTACGCATATTTGATGTACAATAATCATATGCTACTAGGATTCAAGACGGAACTCAAGCTCAATAACCAACAGCAAACTCAGTTGTTAAAACACGCTGGCACAGCCCGCCATGCGTGGAATTGGGGACTAGCGTTAACTAAGCAGATCTTGAGTCACAACAAAGAAAACCAGAACGAAAAAATCAAGTTTCCTTCTACCATTGATTTACATAAATGGCTGGTAGCAATGGTGAAGCCAGAGCGCCCCTGGTATTACGAAGTATCAAAATGCGCTCCTCAGTATGCGCTGCGCGACTTAAGAACAGCATGGGATAGATATTTCAAGAAAGTATCAGGTGTTCCAAGGTTTAAACGTAAAGGACGCGATGATTCTTTCACCGTAGACGGCTCTAATCGTTCTTTCTCGATCGAAGATCGAGCAATTAAAATCCCTTTTATTGGCTGGTTGCGTACTTACGAACGATTACCGCAGGCAACAGTCAAAAGTGTTACGATTAGCCGCACGTCTGACCGCTGGTTCATTTCTTTCAGAATGGAAATCGAACCAAAACTAGAGGAAAAGGGGGAACCAGTAGGGGTAGATTTAGGTCTACTGCGGTTTGCCACGTTCTCGACTGGGGAAGAGATCGACTCGCCGCGTCCATTTAAAGCATGGCAGCAGCGTTTGGCTAAGTTGCAATACCACAATCGAAACAAAGTCATCGGCTCGAATAACTGGAAGAAAGCCCAAGTTCGGATTGCTAGACGGCACGCTCGAATTGCCAATATCCGTAAAGATTTCATTCACAAAGTCACGACGCGGTTAGCTAAAAACCACAGCCAAATCGTTATCGAAGACTTGAACGTCACTGGGATGATGGCAAACGGCAAGTTGTCTAAAGCTATAGCTGATTCTGGGTTTTACGAGTTTCGCCGCCAATTGGCATATAAAACCCAGTTGTACGGATCGAGTTTGGTGCTGGCGAATCGTTGGTTCCCCAGTTCAAAAATGTGCTTTGGTTGCGGCACAAAAAAAGAACATCTGCCTCTTTCAGTGCGAACATTCCAGTGTGAGTGTGGCTATGAAGCAGATCGGGATGTGAATGCAGCTAAAAATTTACTACGGCTAGTTCGGCCGGAAGTTACGCCTGCGGACAAGAAGATGCCGACATCCTTGGTTGAGGCAGGAAGTTTCCAATTTGTAAGCAAATGTTAAGTGAAATAGGAGCGGATTACTTTGACCTACTTTCAAGAAGCTAAAGCTCACTTTGAGGCTAGCCATCAGCATCCGATCAATCAGATGTTGCATCACTTGAATATCATTGTCGGTCTAGCCGGAATCGTTTTATTATTTTACAACTGGCTGTTAGCTGTGGCTTGCTTTGCCACTACTCAAGTATTTGCCATCGGCGGGCACAAGTTTTTTGAAAAGAACGAACCAGCATTTGTCAAGTATCCTGGCATCACGATTTTAGTTTCCATCCTGTGGTCTTTCGAGAACTGGTTGGGACTGCGCCAAGTTTGGCAAGCATTGTCGAGTCAGAAAGTAGAGAATAGAGAAAAAATAGAGGGTTGAGAACCGATCGATATTTCCTCCTCAAAGCGATCGTTGCCTGTCTTCTTTAATTTTCGTTTTTAAGCTCAGAACCATCCCAAATTATATGGTTCGAGCTATTTCTGTTGCGAATTTAGCAGAAATTCTTCGGGTCCAGCACCGAACGATTCGATCGAATGGCAATCGAACCAGTTCGGTAACAAACACCGATCCCACTATTGAATCGATCTCGTAACTCTACTCGACCTCAGAAATCGTAGGTTTGGGTAAGCGATTGCTGGCAGCCGTGAAGCATCTGCCAGACAGTTCATCTTACCAGCGAGGGAATTTAATGTTATACCTGTTTGTTGACAGGAAGACAAAATAAAAATTGATTATTATTTATACCCTTTCTTTTGGTAGAAGCTGCGGGAATTATTATTAGTTAGTAAGCCGAACTTTTAAATATTAAAAATCTAATTCTAAAGACGATCGCCATAGTTATCTAAAGACTGACTTCAACGACTGAGTACAGCTAATAGGATGAATCGTAGTTAGAACGAGTCCGATTTTAAAACTCTCCTTTCAACTAGCGGTTGTAGGTGCAAGCCTACTCGCTTTCTTAGTTGCGCCTGCACAATTTTGCGTCCACCTGCGCGAACTTCAAGCAAAAAGGATTAATTAAATCGGATTTGGTATTAGCCAGCTTTAGAGCCTCAAATTTGATGTCAAACCAATTCGCAATCAGCAATGAATGCCTCGGCTAGAGGTATCGATCGTGAATTGCTCTGATAACAATTGTTTTGTTCTGTCGATCGCTTTAGCCTCAGCAAGTGGCTTAAATCTATTCAATCGGGAAATAAACATGATATTAACTACACCTAATTCGGCGACTTTTCAAGTTATAGAAAATAAAGAATTGCTGAATCATAAAAATACAGTTTACGGCCCGCTCTTTGCCTTTGGCATCATTAGTTTATGGGCAGTCAGTCTCAGCATTTTTCTGGCCACCAATCTAGCGAAATTTCCTGTTTACTTCATCCTTCCTGCCATGCTTTGGCAAATGTTTCTCTACACTGGTTTGTTTATTACAGCCCACGATGCTATGCACGGTGCCGTCTGTCCTCAGTCGGTCAGAATTAATCGCTTTATTGGTTCGTTAGCTGTTATTATTTATGGACTTTTCTCATATAAAGAACTGTTGCAAAAACATTGGTTGCACCATCATCATCCAGCTAGCGATCGCGACCCTGATTTTCATGATGGGAAGCATACAAATTTTATTGGGTGGTATCTATATTTTATGCGTCGATACGGGAGTTGGAAACAGTTTATTGGACTGACAGTAATATATCAATCGGCTCATCTCATCTTTCATATTCCACAATTAAATCTAATTTTGTTTTGGATTGTTCCTTCAATTTTGAGTTCCATACAATTATTTTACTTTGGCACTTTCTTGACTCATAAAGAACCAGTAGAAGGATTTAAAAATCATCATCGCGCTCAAACTAACCCGCTGCCAGTTTTATGGTCGTTAATTACTTGCTATCACTTCGGTTATCACGAAGAACATCACGCATACCCACAACTTGCCTGGTGGCAGCTACCAGCAATCCATAAAAAGTTGAACTCCACCTGCGAGCGGGTTTGATTTGACATTTGTGGTCTGTCCAAAACCTGGCTGGCAAAACTCGCCCCTACTCCTAAACTACTAAACTACTTTTTTATATGACTCACTTTGGTATTATTTGTCCGCCTTATCCGGGGCACTTGAATCCTTTGTCGGCTCTAGGGAGAGAACTGCAAGGACGCGGACATCGAGTTACAGTTTTACAAATTTCCGATTTAGAATCGAAGGTGCGATCGGAAGGATTGGAGTTTTATCCGATCGGACAAGGAATCTATCAGCCCGGTTCGCTGGCAGCTAGTTTCAAACAGTTAACTCAATTTAGCGAAATCGAAGCTTTACGCTACTCGGTCGATTTTTGTCGCCACATTACCGAAATCATCTGTCAGGACGCTCCTACAGCCATAGAAGCGATCGCGATTGATGCGTTATTAGTAGATCAACTCGAACCAGTCGGGCAAAGCGTCGCCCAATATTTGGAACTGCCGTTTGTCTGTATCAGTTCCGGGCAAGTCATTCATCGACGAAACGATGTTCCTCCCTTCTTTACCCCTTGGAACTATGCCCATACTTGGTGGGGGTGCTGGCGCAATGCCGTAGCTTATCAAATCTTAGATCGCAGTTGTCAACCGATTTTGCAAGTAATTAATCGCTATCGCCAGCAATGGAAATTGCCGCCTTACCAGAAGATTTACGAGTCGATCGCTACCTTAGCTCATATTTGCCAACAACCTGCTGCCTTTGAGTTTCCGATTCCCAATTTACCCAGTCATTTTCATTACACCGGGCCGTTTCGGAATGCTTCTCCTCGATCGATCGACTTTCCCTTTAACCGCCTCACGGGACAACCTTTAATTTATGCCTCACTCGGCAGCGTCCAAAATACCAAGCAAGAGATCTTTCAGTGCATTGCCGCCGCCTGTGAAGGGTTAGACGTGCAGCTAGTAATTACTCACGGCGGGGGAATGAGTGCCGAAGCCGTGCGATCGCTACCTGGTTCTCCCTTAGTAGTTGAGTATGCCCCGCAGCTAGAAGTTTTGGCCAAAGCTAGTTTAACCATCACTCATGGAGGCATGAACACTGTCCTCGATGCCCTTAGTTGTGGCGTTCCCCTAGTTGCCATTCCCATCACCTTTGAACAACCTGGAACCGGGGCCCGCATTCGGTGGACTGGAACGGGAGAAGCGATCTCTCTATCTCAATTAAATGTTTCTAGATTGCGAACTGCCGTTCGACGAGTGCTGGCAGAAAAGACTTATTCGCGCAATGCCTCAAGATTCCAGCAAGCCATTCAGGAAGCTGGTGGAGTCAAACGAGCCGCTGACATTATCGAACTAGCAGTTATTCCTGATAGTCAGGCACGAGCGCCTCAATTTTTGCAACCTCTTTCACGATAGAAAGTTAGAGTAGAGGCAAACTGCGAACTTTGGCGATCGCGCGATAGCATTCTTGAGTCCATAGTTCCCAGGCTTTGCCATAGCGAAAACCAGGCGGGCAATGCTCCATCAGTGATGATAGAGTAGGCTCTGGATTATCTTCTACAATTTCTAACAGTTTTTGGGAAAGCAGATCGCGAATCTCAAATAGAAGTTGTTTTTCTAAGGATTCCTTCTCTAATAAAGTTAAGTAGCGAATTTTTAGATCGTGCAGGTAAGCACCTGATAAAAAGCCAACTCTATAACACATAAATGCCAAAATTATGCCATTCATATAAAGTAGCATTTGTCTGGTGTAGTTACTATCTCATAGTGGTACTAAAGAGGATTCTGCCACACAAACACTTGCGCTTCGTATTCCCCAAGATCGACCTGCAACTGACCTTTACCAGATGGCACGGTGTAATCTTGAGTCCATTCATGCCAGATTCCTGGTGGTTCTGGAAGGTTGGGGATAGTATAGCCTGCCAAAAAGCGATCGCTAAAGTTGGCAACGACTACCACCCTCGATCCTTCATCGTTCCACCGCACGTAGGCGATTACCTTACTGTCGGGATTTTCGTGAAAAAACTCAATATTGTCGCTGCGCAACGCCGGGTTTTGGTGGCGTAAAACAATCAGTTTTTGGTAATACCTAAATATCTCCCGATTGGGAGCTTTCTCTAGCAGCGGCCAGGCAATCTTTTTCGGTTGCGTCACGCTTTTGCGCTTGTGTTCGCCAAACTCTTCTCCCATCCAAATCATCGGGATGCCCATAGCAGTCAGCAGCAGCACAACACCCAACTTAACTCTGCGAAAGGCAGCTTCGTCAAAGATACCGCGATCGCCTAATTCTCGCAGCAACCGCTCGCGATCGTGGGTGGCAATATAATTAATGACGTTGGTGGCGCTGCTATAACCTTGCCGTCTGGGGTCTAAAACCGTTTTGAGATTCTCTAAGTCAAACATTTTGCCCGCCAAGTGCGGCACTACAAAATAGCGAAAACTTTCGTGCCAGCAAGCGTCCAGCGGGCCGGTGGGTTGCACCACTTTACTGGTATCGGGGATGTGTTCGGCAATGTTGTAAAACGGCTTCGGTGCAGTGGCTTTTTTTGCCGCTTCAGCCAGCCAATCTAAAAATTCAAAATTTGCCAATTGACGCACGGCATCGTAGCGAATGCCGTCGATGTGATACTCCTGAATCCAAAACCGCACCACATCGCCGATGTATTGCCACGCGGGTTTGACATCGAGTTTTTCGTCATAAGTATCGTACTTAAATTCAGGCCCCCAATAATTTTGGGGATCTTCGGGATAGTGTTGGTATTCGTAATACCAGTAGTTGCGATCGATCGCCAGTAAGGGGCATTCCTCGTCGGTATGGTTGTAAATGCCATCGAGAATGACGCGCATCCCTCGCCCGTGACACTCATCGATAAATTGCTTTAAATCTTTAGTCGTGCCGTAACTAGACTCAGTAGCAAAGAAGTGGCGAACTTTGTAGCCCCAACTGTAATCGCCAGGATATTCATTGACGGGCATTAACTCGATCGCATTTATTCCCAAATCGTGCAGGTAATCTAGCTTTTCTATTGCATCTCGATAAGTACCGCGCCGATGGGGATCGTTCTCTCCTCCAGAAAAGTCGGCAACGTGCATTTCGTAAATGACGAGATCGCGGTTTTGAGGTAGCGGCACGTCGTCATGCTGCCAGACGTAATCGTCAACAATTTTCTCGCCCTCTTTAATCTGCACCAACCCGATTCGATCGACTTCAATGACATCGGTAGCATAAGGATCGATGACATCAACCCATTCGCCAGACTCAAAACCGGGACTGCGAGTTTTAACCCGAAACTGATAATGATAAACCCCATCTTCTAACTCAATTGATGTCCGAAAATATCCCTTTTCATCTAATTGCATCGGGATTTCGTTCCAGTCTGACAACGAGCCTATTAAAGCGGCCGCTTGATTGTAAGGTGCAAATAGTTGGAATTCTATTGGATGGCGATCGCCGTGCATATTGAAAGACTCGTTAATATCGGCTTGTCTTCCCACGGTATCGGCCGAGTCTAATCTTCACGTCTGGCTTCGGAATAAATTAAATGTGTCGAAAGGAATAAATTTAGGAGTTCAGAAGTTCAGGAGCTATGGAAGTGTTAAGTGTTGAGTGTTGAGTTAAAAATTCTCCCCTGCCTCCCCTGCTTCCCCTGCCTCCCCTGCCTCCCCATCACCCCATCACCCCATCACCCCATCTCCCCATCACCCCATCACCCCATCTCCCCATCTCCCCATCACCCCATCACCCCATCTCCCCATCACCCCATCACCCCATCACCCCATCTCCCCATCACCCCATCTCCCCATCTCCCCATCTCCCCTCCCTTTCTTACAAATCTTCCTTTAGAAGTTCGATAATGGTAATTACGCACAGATCGATATCGATCGGCTTTCTTAAAAAAGCTTGAACGCCAATCTGCATTGCTTCTTCTTCTACCGACTCGCGCACGTCTCCAGAACACACCACGATTGGAGTGACGCGATCGATCGCCCGAATCTGTTCGATCAGATCGAACCCGTGGGAGCCGTTGGAGAATCGTAAATCTACCACATAAAGGTCGAACTCGTCAGTTTGAGACAATTTCCAGGCTTCTTGGACGCTTTGTGCCGTCTGAATCTGGTATTTGGCCTCGTCGAGAATGAAACTTAACAACTGGGCGTTATCGGGTGAATCATCTACGCACAAAATCCGTTTTTTAATGGGAAGATTCATAAAATTATTTTCTCTTCCTAAAGTCAAGTCTTTAAATCCTGCCTGATACAGACGTAACTTTATTAAGCTTCAGCCTAGACTGTCAGTTAGCTGGAGAACCGACAAACAAAGAATAAGTATGTAAACTCCATTTTGCACCCTTAGCGATGGCGGCTAGGGGCGCAAAATACCTGTCTTATAGCGAAATTACTCTAAAAAGCAGTTCGCGGGCGCAATGCACCCGTCATAGCTGAGAAGGAATTTGCAGTAATTTCAGTCCGCTTTAGTGGGCTTGAGCTATTAGCTCGGCAATCGATTGCCGAGCCTATTGTGTCCGCAGCCCGCACTTTTAACGGTGTTGTCGTCAGTTCTGCGGACAACGCGGCGGTAAGCTTAGCGTTTCCGCAGGAGATAGCTTGTCTTGCGGACATAAGCACTCCGTTGGCATCGGCTGTTTGCAGAACATACTCCGAACTTTGACTTCTACATCAGGTACTTATAAGGATGAATTTTGGCGAGCGTCGGCAGTTAGGGAACTTTATTCTGGATTCGCTGCCTCAAGACGAATACGATCTGCTATATCCCCATCTGCAACGAGTCGAGTTGCACCAAAATCAGGTGCTATTCCGCGCCAGAGAACCATTAGTCGATGTCTATTTTCCCATAACTGCCCTGCTTTGTTGGGTACATTCGACTACAGAAGGAGAAACCCTAGAAGTTTGGGCTACTGGGTTTGAAGGGATGCTGGGAACTAGCTTTTTATTCGATCGAGATTACGCTCCATGGGAAGTGAACGTTCAGCTTGCTGGTGAGTCTTTAAAGTTAAGCGCTGAAACTTTTGCGGATATTTTACCCAAAACAGTAGTTCTGCAACAAAAAGTAAAAGATTTTAGCTATCTCAAACTGGTGGAACTGACACAATCTGCGGTTTGCAACCGATTTCATCCGGTCGAACAACGCCTTTGTCGCTGGTTGTTAACAGCTAGCGATCGAGTCAAAACTCCCAAGCTGTTGCTTACCCATGACCTTTTAGCCACCATGATCGGCTCGACTCGCCCAGCGGTAAGTCTGGTCACTGGGACCCTTCAGACTGCCGGACTAATTCGCACTGCTAGAGGTAAAATTACTATCCTCAATCGCGAAGAAATGGAACGATCGACCTGCGAGTGCTATCACATTATCAAGCGCGAGTACGATCGCTACCTCCAAAGCCGATCTGGCCTATGATGTAGGGATAGCCCTGCGTTGCTATGTGGGCGTATATTATCGAAGTTTTCTTTGCTCTCGAATCTATCTTAGGTAGGACTTGGGATCGCCATGAGTATTGTCAGAAGTTGCAAAAGCCTGACGGTCGCCAGTTAACCCTGTATAGCCGCTATCCGATCGCTGAGGACATTAAGGCTACCAGCCCCAGCAACGAGCCAATTCAGGCTAATCTGCACCTACGCTGGCATTCATTACGGGGCAAGTGGGTAGCATATGCCAGTTATCGTCAGGGGCAAACGTTGGCTCTTCCAGAGCGTCTACCGTGTATACATAAGTTATCGGTTATACGGTTTCACATCTAGATCCCCCTAAATCCCCCTTAAAAAGGGGGACTTTGAGAAGTTTCCCCCCTGCTTGGTGCAAGCTGCATGGCGACCCCGACCGCTAACCCACCCTAGGACATTTAATATTTTTCGATCGCCACAGATATGGGAGAGCCTATTTGTCGCGATCGCAATCGAAAGAAGAACTTAAGTTTATATCCGATCGCTTAACAGTGATGTCATATTAGATATTAGAAAAATGCCAAAAAAGCTAACTACGAAATACCAATTTATCATCTGAGACAGTTGGCCTTCTTTTGAGAAGCAACGCTCAAACTTTAACTATGTTCAGATCGATTATTCAACAACTGAAAAATTCAGTCTTCATCGTTCAGCCGCTCGAGAGCAAACAACCTCAGTTTTCTCTAATTAGCACTCTTAGTCGATTAAATAGCAAGATCCAACTGCTCGATCGACATCAAAAGCAGGCCAACTTGAGGAATCGCGAATATATTCGCATCGAAGGAACTCAAAAAGAGCGACAAGCTTATCATCAATTAGCGCGAACTTCAAAGCAGGAGATTTTTGCCACCAGAAAAAAGCTTGGCGATGAATATGTTGCCAAACACTTAGAGGGTGTTATCGATAAGAATTTAACCATCGATCGCGATCGAGGAATTGCGATCTCTGCTTTAAACGGTTATCCTCTCTTCGAGGCTGCGTTATTAGAGGCCAGAGAAAAGATCGATCGAAGGGCAAAAGATAAATTACTTTCCAAGGGAAGTCTCGATTTTGTTGCTAGCTCAAAAAAAGATTTTGGTTCTGATTCGGCACTGGCTAAGTTAGCGATCGATCCAAATTTGCTCGTTCCGATTACCCGCTATTTTGGGGTTCTCCCAATTCTTTTGGGATTCGACATCAACCGAGCTAGCAGCCAAGAAATTTTAGACTGGTCATCGCACCTATACCATCTCGATCCAGAAGATACTACTCAGATCAAAGTCTTTATTTATCTCACAGATGTAGATGAAGGAATGGGGCCTTTTACGGCGCTACCTGCCGACTTATCTAAAGTGGTAGCTAAACGTTTTAATTATAAACGTCAGCGCCTCAAAGATGAGGATGTCTATCGAGCGATCGGTTACGGCCATCAAAAAGTTTGTCTGGGAGCGACGGGAACTACCATATTTTGCGATACCAACCGATGTTTTCACTATGGAGGTCGAATCGAAAATCGAGAGCGTTACGTACTAACAATTTACTATGGACTGCCAACATCTACTTGGTTTCCCCTATTCCCTGGAGACGGCGAAGGTCGAAATCTCATACCTTGGTTGCAGCCCGATCCCAACGATAAATTCCAGAAAGCTTTATTAGGTCGCGAACTCGTCATCCCTAACTCAGCTTGATTAATCCTTAGTCCCCAAGAGCTTCTAACTTCAACGATTTCGGGCGTAAATAAGGCGAACAATGTTGGACTAGATAGTAAGATTTATTTTTCAAGATCGTCGGTTCGATAATGCTGATGTATCGACCAGTCATAATATTATGCCAATCTCTAGGGATGTAATGTAAAAAAATTGGACTGCTGGAATTCAATAACTTTTGCACTCCCAATCCTTGACGGACAAACAACCAAGTAGTTTTTTTTAATTTCCAAAACCAACCTCCTTGGCGATATCGATCGTATTTTTGTAAGTAAAGTTCTTGATATTTTTTCTGTTTCGCCATCATTTGTTGATAGGCTGGCGAGTCAGAATCGCCTCCCCAATCGCGATAGTGGTGGACGGCAACTTCTTTGGTATAAACAATATCGTGACCTGAAAAAAGCACCTTTGCCGTTAAGTCAGGGTCGATGCCATAATCTCGAAAAGTTTCGCTAAATCCACCAACTTTTTTCAGCACATCAGTTCGCAATACACCTTGATTGACGTTGAGAATACCGATTGCAGATACGCCGCCAATGTAGGGAGCATCGACAAAAGGACCTTGAAGATCGCGAGTTTTGAGGCCCACCATGCCGATCTGAGGATTTTCCTCTAGAATTTGCACGGCAATATCTAGTCCTCGGTTGACAATTTCATTATCATCGCTGAGCCAACAAACATAGGGAGTATCGACTATTCTAAAAACGTCGTTATAAGCTTTAGCTTGACCTAACTTTTCGCCGACGAATAAAGGTATGACTGCATCTGAAGCCATAGATTTTAAATATTCGATCGTACCGTCGGTAGAACCAGCATCGGTAATATAAATTTTTGCTAAATTTTTGGTTTGTTGCTTAATACTATCGATACATTTTTTCAGGTTATCAATTCGATTATAGGTACCAAGCACCACAGAAAGTTTCATAAAGTAATAATATTAGTGACGTAAATAAAAACAGTGAGCGAATAAGGGTTGCCCTTCGCTAGAAACAATTTGATTTTTAATGCCAGCAAACCGAAATCCTAAATCTACTAACAGGGAATGAATTTCTTCAAATAGAGGTTGTTCTTTATACATCAGGGCGAATGACATTTCGATCAGAACGCACCTAGCTGAAGAAAATATCTTCTTTCCCCCTTGAATTACTTTATCTTCTACTCCTTGAACGTCTATTTTAATAAAAACATCGGGCTGTAAAGACTCGGTTTCAATTAGTTCGTCAAGCGGAGCAACATCGACAACCAGCTTAGTTTCTCCAGCCGTCTGAGGAAATTCTTGAATCGATACGTCGTTGACTCTCAAAAGAGAAGAGGCAGGACCGTAAGAATTTTGATAAAAATCTTGACTGGAGCGCTCGTTAGATAAAGCGACATTGAAAATTTTTAAATTGGCAATTTTGCCGGTCCGGCTTTCCAATTCAGGAACGTATAACTTTAGCGGTTCAAAAACATAGGTTGCCTCGGCGTGGAAATAACCCGCTAAAAATTCGGCAAATTCTCCGTTATTGGCTCCGATGTCTATAATAGTTTTAATCGAAAAGGTTTCGCGCAACCAACCCCATACATCGCGACTAACATTATTGCTACTCATAGAACTAATTAAAAGATTATTAGCTTGCGTGCGGCATTATCTCCATTAAGCTATTAAAGTAAAAATTGCTCTGCTGTTCTGCTGGCATCGTCATACAATTTAGTGATTTTTGTCCTCAAATCGGGGCGATCCATATGGTAGTAAATGCCTGCCCATCGTTCTAGATAAGCGGCGCGATCGCGATCTAAAACAGTATTATTAGATTGACGAACTGCTTCGGTGCGATCGTAGTAGTGTTCGACGTAAGCATCGGGGCAGTCTACAATTTCATAGCCAATCTGCCACATTTTTAAACAAACATCGCCATCAGCTTTATAAAACATATACCGTTCTTCGTCAACCCATCCTACTGCCTCTAGGGCTGCTCTTAAATACATTCCATGATTGACAAATAGTTTACCTCCTAGAGCGCATTGTACGTAATATTCCTTTTCTTCCGGCCAGTTGCGAAAGTAAAAGGCTACCCCGCCAACTTTTCTCCCAGCTTTTTCCATTTCAGCAAACTTATCGAGTCCTGAGTTTACAGCATTGGGCAGCAACAGACAATCATCACTAATCATGAGGATATATTTTCCTTGTGCGGCTTTAAATCCTAGATTCATGAAATACCCCCAGCTTCGGCGCTTTATCTGCTTACCTTGAAATTCTCCTCGATTGTGCTGAACGATCGTGATGATATCTTTTTGTTCTATCAGCCATTGTAGCGACCCATCAGTCGAACCGCCATCGATGACAATTATTTCATAAGGAACGCGAATTTGATTGGAGCGAATGCTGCCAATGGCTTTTTCGAGTAAAGCTTTGCGATTATAACTGCCAATGACGATCGAAAGTAAATTCTGGCTTCCTGTCGTGCTTGTATTGGCTAATTCAGTTTGGCTGTTTTCTTCGGATTTACCTTTGGTTTCATTACTCGAATCCATTTCGATTCGATCGGACTGTTCGAGCAGAAGATCCAATTTATTATTAATTTCTACAATTCTGAAATTAATTTCGTTATTCCTTCTAATTATTCCGTCTAACTTTTCAAAAACTAAATTTTTAATATGTTTGATTTTAGTCAGAGGCTTAAACATAAATTACGAGCTTAATCGAAAATTATTTAGTTTTTATCGATTCCCAACTTTTCGGCTGGGTAAATAAAAGCAGAGCCAGAAAGAATGCCATCGCAAATCAGATCTAAACCGGGATCGGCACCAGGGAGCAATTCTTCTAAGTTAGAGATGTTAATTTTAAACGGAGGTTTTCCCGAAAATGGCTCTAGAGGGCGAATCGGCATCATGCGTCGGAAAAAGAAATGATAGGCATACAGGCGAGCGCGTTTTAGGGTTTGTTCGTCAAGTCTTTTCCTTAAAGGCAGCCGATCTAAAAACTGAAAATATTCTTGCGGAGTTGAGGCATCCATGGTGATTCCTTTGCCGCGAATCCAGGCTTCGCCGCCAACGATCGTCGGAATGCCGATACTGGTTAATTCCACTCCAGTTTTAGTACCATAAACGATCGCCGAGTCGCAAGCAACCATGGCCGCGTAGGTGCTAACCGGGCTTTCTGGAGGCACGATAAAAATATTGTCGGGCAACTGGGGCCAGACTTTCATAATTTCTGGCAACAATGGTTGGCGAGATGGCACCGTGCCGCGAATTTCGGCCGGATGAATCCGAATTAAAAGCTGTAAGTCGGGACGTTGAGAGAAGTATGCGATCGTTTCTAGCACCCAGGCGAGCATATTGGGAAAGGCATTGGCTCGATAGTGCAGTTGTGCGTCCCACATGACATTAGTAAGCAGTCCGATAATTGGTTTGTCGAGATCCAATCCAATTTCTCGCGCGATTTTGCCAAATTCTTCGTCGGGTTGTTCGTGAAACCAAATCCAGTCTCGCGTTCCCTGCCATCGACTTTTGAGATATTCTAAAATCTCGCTTTCCATCGCCGGAGTCCAGGGCAGATTTTCCCAGACCTCTACTGGCTCGGATAGCAGGGTATGGTGATAGGTGTCTTCGTGGCTGAAGATAAAACAACGCTTGCGATAGGCAACGTTCCAGTTGACAACGCGGACGTGGCGATCGCGGCATACCTCTCCAATAATGCCATGGGGAGAGTAGATCCCGTGATTGAAACAAGCAACTCGAAAATCGTGCTGTTGCAGGAGGTTGTTAGTAGCGAAAGCCGTCAGCAGCGCTCCTTCAAAGTAGCGACGGAGGATAACCTCGCTGTCTGGTTCGTTACTGAGATTGCCGCTGGCGTAGTAGCGCAAAGTGCCAGCATAAGCGTGTTCGCCCACCCGCCAATTGCCGATTTGATAGTTTTCAATTTCCGCACTAGGAATTTGGGCTGCCAAAACTTTAGCTTTGGCTCTTTCTTCGTCGCTGAGGAGTTCGCTAAATAGGTGGTTGGTGAGTTCTAAAGGCTCGTATAAGTAGCGGCCGACTTTCAGGCAGTGCTGGCACTTGAAGCCGTCTAATTCATAATTAGTTAAGACGGTTTCGGGAGTATCGAGCTTGAGGGTGTAGAGGCAAGCAGGCAAAATGCGATCGCATAACAGGGTATGCACTTTCGCACCTCGGAGGGTTAAAGCCACGGCTAGCAGGCTTTCTGGCAGGGATAGAGGAGATAATCCGCCTACTGCCGTTGCCATCAGCACTTGAGGTCCTCTTTGGGCTTTTTTCTTGGCTTTCTCCCACAGGGGGCGGTTAGTATCGAGCAGGGATTCCCAATCTGGAAAGTTGGGCAAGTTTTCGCGGGTGGATGGTCCCCGCTGGTTCTGCTTTTGCGGCCTGACGCTAGTTACTAGCCTGTTCCACCAAGACATTAATGTTGACTCCTCGATCGCCATAGCTAATCAGTTTACTCTGGATCGCTAACAAATTCTAAACAAGCCACGGCTCTAGCAGCAGCGGCGCGATCGCTGGCTGGTTCTGGAGTTGAGTGAATATTATAATACTCGCACTGGGAACAAGCTTCGCGATCGGAAATTATCCATCCTTGGGGTAAGTATTGAAAGAAAGTGGTGTCGATCGGTTCGCTCCCAAAAGAGGTGATAATATCGGTTAACCCTTCAGCATCGAATTGCTGCATCCAGCCGAAATTTTGCTTTAAACCAAAAGGTACTGTCAGTAACAACCGCCCGCCTGGTGCTAAGACGCGCCGCAATTCTGATAAAACTTGGCGATAGTCTTGGGAGGATGTTTCTTGGTATTTACTGTCGTCTGTATAGATGCTGTTATCGAGTCCGATATGTTCGAGGGTGCTAATACAAACGATCGATGCAAAAGTGCGATCGCGAATAACTATATCTCGCAGATCTCCATATAAATAAGAGACGTTAGCCCTTTTTTCTAAATGTTCGGGGGCTAAAGTCATGATAATAATCGATTTTGGTGCTAACTGAGGCAGATCCAGTAAGTAAGGGTAGTTGAGGGTAGAACCAGCATCTAGTAACCGAGATGGCTGTGTATTCAGCCGAGAAAGTACCCAAGGATATTCGACGATTCTTTCATCGATACCAAAGCCATAATTTGGGGGCAATGCTTCTCCTCGCCTAAAAGTCTCTAGCAGCTTTTCATTCGTTACCGCTTGCTGCAATAAGTTCATCCGGTAAGGCTTGTAACCCGCAGACCAAGGAATTCGACCGTTATCTATATATTGCTGAATTAAATTGTTAGGTTGAGGGCGAATGTTAGTAGCGATCGAGCCATTCTCTTTACCTATTTTTCCTTGCACTTTTTGCCAAAACTGCTTCAACAATTTTACCTCCTCTTAAGTACCCAAGCAGAATAAATGATAAATGATATATAGCTTTTCTCTCATGACTTGTGGGATAGCCGTCCCGGCTGTCCCAGTGGGCAGGCTGGAAGCCTACCCCACAAGACTATTCACCAATGATTTAGACTCGCTATAGCTATGCTCCTTGCCCTATGCCCTACTTATATAACCGATCGATAGCCGTCGAGAGTTTGCCGGGCCGATTTCTCCCAGGTAAATAAACTAGCCTGTTGGCTGCCTTTGGCGATCGCAGACGATCGATATTCCAAGTCTCCTACAATTTTCTGCATCGCTGTTGCCAGATCTTCAGCTGAGTCTGGATCGACGAACGTTGCTGCATCTCCTACAACTTCTGGCAAGGAAGAAGTAGAACAGCAAATCACTGGGCATTGACACTCCATCGCTTCTAACGGCGGCAAGCCGAATCCTTCATACCTGCTAGGATAAAGTAGCGCTAAAGCATTACTATAAAGAGTTTTTAACAGCGAGTCGTCGCCTCTAAGATAAATAAAATTTTCTCGCATATGATATTTTTCTATAAACTCGATCTCTGGCTCCAGAAAATCGCTGCTGCCGCCAAAACATACCAAATTAAAGTTATTACTCAATTGAGGCTCGATCGCAAAAGCTTGCATGACTAACTCAAAATTTTTATATTTAGAACGAGTCCCCACGTATAAAAAATAAGGCTTGTTTCGACACGGTTCGGGTAATTCAGCTAAAGGAAAATCTTTAATCCGACTTGCTAAATAGGTAACTTGGATCTTTTCTGGTTCGATCTGGAGGATGTCAACGACATCTTTTTTGGTGCTTTCAGAAATAGCAAAAATGATATCCGCTTGCCGTGCCAGAATTTTCTTGCTCTCAACCACATTTTTAAACTTACTGGCAAGTTGAGGATTGCCCGATAAGATTTTTTCTGGAATCATATCGCAGATAGTAACTGCCAACTTTTTGGATTTAGCAATTTCTAAAAAAGTAGCATCGTAATAGCTAGGATGATAAATATCGTATTGACGATCGAAAGTTTGAATAAAATATTTAAAGAGCGATCGATTAATATATTCTCGATCTAGATTTACTAATTTAAAAAGCAAGTTGGGAATAGACCAGTAGCGTTTCAGCCTATGGCGGTATTCTGAGATATCATAATCGTCTGTTTTGATGCCGCGATACCAATGAATAAAACAATCAGAATTTTGAGAAAACTCTCGCATCAATTCGATAAATATGCGCGATATCCCCCCGACTTTCTGAATCGCAAACATTTGATGATCGTACAAAATGTGCATCGCAATTATGTATATTTTTTAGCTTTAAAATACGATAATAAGATCTTATCCAGAATAATTATCCAGTTTTTTTCAATTTAAATGGCAATTTTAGATTTTGAAAAAAACGAGAGATGGGGGGGACATCTAGCTCTTGCTTCAAAAATTCTACTTCAGCTTGCAACTTAGCGATCGCTTCATCTCGCTGGCTAATAGCAGCTAATCGTTCTTGACTCTCTCGTTCGAGGTTGGCTAACACCTCATCTCTTTGGGCAGTTTCCCGATCTCGTTGGCTAATTTCCTCATCCCGTTGGCGGATTTCCTCCTCCCGCTGGCCGAGTTGCCGTTCGATTTGCTCTATCCTTGACTGAGAGTAGTCGATCGTGGCATTGCGATCGCGCAAGAGGCGATCGAGAAAAGCACCATATAGATTAGAGTATCTCAGTGGATCGCTGATATGGCGATGTAATAACTGTCTCTCTGGTAAGCCAATCTCGCGGGCAATTTTGGTAAAAGCCTGGGTTTGCAAGTCTTTATAGGCAGCTATTAGCCTCTGTTCTCGTTCCGATCCTCCTTGAGTTAGAAATACGTTAGCAGAGCCGAGATTAACTGCTTCTTGGGGAGTATTTAATAACTTCAACATCTCTGGGTTAGAGTCTACTACCCAACCGCGAAAACCCAATTGATAAATTTCGGTAAGTACAGAAATTAATTCTCCCCGCCGCTGTTCGTCTAAATTTTTAGCAGAAACCTCCATCATTATGGCAGCATTTGGGGATATTTTTAAAGTTGCTATTGCCCCGCGCAATACGGCAAATTCATATCCTTCCACATCAATTTTCATAGCATCTATCCGTTCTAAACCCAACTCTAATAAGAGCGAATCTAGACTGCGGACTGGAACTGTAACTTTTTGACGCAATTTAGCTCTTCCCGTCGAACTCATGCTGCTAAAAGAAGATTCTTCTGATACGTAAAAATCAGTTTCGCCATCTTCAGCCCCAGCACAAACTCGATAGCATCGCACCAGTTCCCGAACTCCGTTAATTTCTACATTAGCTTGTAATAATTTGTAAGCCTCTTCATTTGGCTCGCAAGCAATAACACTACCCTTAATTCCCGTTAATCTGGCAGCAGCAGTAGTATAATAACCGAAATTAGCACCTATATCTAGAACGATACAGCCTGGATCTATGAGGCTAAAAAATAACTGAGAGTCAAAATATTCTTGATAATAGCCATAGTAAATATCGCAGCCCAATCGATCGCCCAAATCTACTTGAAACTTGAGTCCAGCATTCATTTCTGCCAGACGGATTTCGCTCGTTCCCACCGGATGAAGTCGTTCTCGTAATGCGCGTACAAAGCTAATGTAAGGAACAGCAAAACCTGTAAACCCGATCGCTTCATATAACAAAGAGTGAAGAACTCTAATCTCTAGTTCTCTAAGTTTTGTTCCCTCGGCGCGACTGAATTGCTGTTCCTCATTCATGAGATAGTTGACTTGTTTGAGAAATTGTATTTTGGAGTTGAAATTTCAGGCACTTCAACTAAGTTATTGACCCCTAACTGAACTAGAGAAGCTAAAAATATTCTTCGCCTTTGATGCTTAGTATCTGTTGCTTTAAAATCTTCGTGATTTACTTCACCATTATATTCGTAAACGTATTTGAAGCCAGCAACTCGCAGCATTTGGATCGTACAAGTTCGGCTGGGAATTAAAGCATAATGGGTTAAACCTTGAGTTTCATTTTGCCCTTCTTTTACCAACCAAGCGATCGGATTATCTCCAGGAATAATTATACTTTCAATTAATAAGACTTTTTTCGTTAAGGCATAAAGATTGCGAATCGCCCTAAATGGATTTTCAGTATGGTATAATAATCCAAAACAAAATACTAGATCGGCCGCAGAAAAGCTAGATATTTGGTTTTTCGATTCTAGATCGCCACAATAAAATTGAGCTTTTTCAACCCGCTTTCTAGCTAGTTCTACCAATTCTAAACGACCATCAATACCAGTAACCGAAAGCCCCAAATCTATAAGTTTTTGCGAAAACCATCCAGGACCGCATCCCACATCGAGACAACTGGATAGATCGATTTGAAGCTTAATCTCGTTGAGAATAGTTTGGGCTACAATCCATCGAGCTTCATTAATGCTGAGATAAAAAGGTTGGTCGAATAGCATTGACATTTCCAGATCGATTAAATTAATTTCTGTCGGGCGTTCGTCGCTGCCTCAACACATTTAGTTTCCCAAGTTAGTAACGGCCTGACAACTCCAGGAAAATCTCGTGCGTACAATCCTCTAGCTGTATGGCTTACCCCTTCAATTTCGTGGACGTTAAAAGAAATAGCTCTTTCAATTTGAACGTATCTCTCTAAAGGATCTGGTGTCGCCATCGCCACGGTAACGTGCATTAATCCGACATTCAAAACATTTGGCGGCATCCAGACGGTGGCTGTATAACGACCGATTTCAGAAACGCCATGAAGGTACTGGGGATCGGTATAAGCGACCACAAAGGCAATCAGGTCTTTATTAGTTTTAAAGTAAAGGGCTGGCTGAACGTTTTTACTGATATTAAAGATATCGTAAACAATTTCGATCCCAAAGGGTTCGTGAACTGGAACGGTTGTCACCGCTACTCTTTGAGAATTAATGACTCTAGCAGCGACTAATCTAAAATATTCATTTTCATAGAGATTAGCAGTTGACGATTTTTGAGGTCGATCGAGATTTGAGATCTGAGGCTCTAAAGGTCGATCGTTGCTAGATATTTTAACAGATTCGTCCGCTACCCATTGTTGCTGAGATTGAATTCCCATCGTCTTTTCTACATAGCTAGAAATCACTGCTTCTGTCGGGCCATCTTCAACTATTTTGCCTTGTTCTAGCCAAATACAGCGATCGCAAAATCTCACAACAGCATCCATACTGTGAGAAACAAATAAAACCGTTCTGCCTTCCGAAGTCAGCCCCTCAACTCGCTGCAAGCACTTTTGCTGAAAAGACATATCTCCTACAGCTAGCACTTCGTCGAGCAAGAGAATATCTGGATCTAAATGTGCTGCTACGGCAAAAGCTAGCCGCATATACATTCCACTTGAGTAATGCCTCACAGGAGTATCGATAAATTTTTCGATCTCTGAAAAGTTCACAATATCATCAAAAATGGCAGAGATTTCATGATGCTGCAATCCATGCAAAGAAGCATTTAAAAAAATGTTTTCTCGTCCGGAAAGATTGGGATTAAAGCCAGTTCCCACTTCCAATAAAGATGTTACCCGGCCGCGAATTACTGCTTCTCCTTCGGTTGGATAAACTAACCTCGAAAGAATTTTTAGTAGCGTTGATTTTCCTGCCCCATTCTTGCCGATAATCCCCACTCTTTCACCGCGATAAATGTCAAAATCAATCCCTTGTAGCGCCCAGATAATTTGTTTTTTACTTCTAGCCGATTTTTGAGATTTGCCAATTAACTTTCTAATTGGCAAACTAACTAGATTAGCCAAAGCTTCACCGACAATGTTGTAATTTTCAGATCCCAGATAGTATTTCTTAGAAAGATGGCGTACTGAGATCGCTGACTGGTTCGTTGAATTCATAGTTTATCGGCTAGAAAAGCTTCCACCTTCTGATAAATAACCAGACCGATACTCATCAATAAAAACGTCACTGCGATCGAATACGTCCACTGCCAAATGGGAAAACTAAACTCGTCGAACAAGCAAGAGCGAAAAGCTAGTAAAGTGCCTGCCATAGGATTGAGGAAATAGATAATTCTGGCTTTTTCAGGAATTAGCTCTGGAGCGAAAATCACAGGAGATATATATAAACCGATATAAAAAATCTGATTGAGAAGTTTATCGAAATCCTTACTTTGCAGCGATAGAACGGCAAATATAGTGCCTACGCCCAAGACTAAAAGCATACACTGTAACAAGACCGCTGGCAAAATAATGACGCGCCATCCCGGATAAACTCCTTGCCACACCATCATACAAAAAAGAGGCAGCATCGCTACCCCCAAGCCGTACAAGCTCGCGATCGCCGGAACGATTAAATTAATAATGCGGGGAAAATATATTTTGGTAATCAATCCTGCATTGGTTTGAATTGCCTTAGAAGTGGCGCTGGTGGCTTCAATAAAATAAAACCAAAGGATCAATCCGCTATAAACATAAGTGGCATAGGGAATATGGACGTATAGATTTGCCCCCGATAAATCCCTAAATAAAGCAAATAAAGTTACCATCAACAGCGGTCTGACAGTCGCCCAGATCGCGCCTAGATACATTTCATCAAATTGCAGACGGATATCTCGCCAAACGAAATTCCAAATTAGGTAGCGATACTTATATAGTTCTTTGAAATTGAAATTTAAGGCATGAGAAGGAGGCTTGATAACGATCTCTTGCGGGTGAATTTGGCGATCGTAGTTCTTGGATAATCCTCTGGGCATCTGAATTATGAATTATGAATTATGAATTATAAATTATGAAAGTCATTTGGCAGAACATTATATATTCTAGGCTGCTACAATGCGATGTCGATAAGCAGAAGATAGTATCGTTGGAGTTGAGAGTGGTTATTCCCAAAGTAGTTACCAATTGGATTGACGGCACAGAGCAAACAGCGATCGCAGATGAAGTCTTTCCCAAGTTAGATCCAGCGACAGGCGAACTGTTGTGCCAAGGGGTTCGATCGCAAACGGCCGATATTGCTCGAGCAGTGCTGTCAGCTAAATTAGCTCAACAGGATTGGGCTGAAATTCCCCCAGTGCAAAGAGGGATGCTACTGCACGAGATCGTTTTGGGCATGAAGGCTCATCAACCAGAAATTGCCGAAATTGTCGCCGCCGAAACGGGCAAATCTTATCGAGATGCCTATGGAGAAACCGGAGGAGCGATCGCTCTAGGGTTATTTTACGCTAGCGAAGGACAGCGTTTGTACGGCCGCACCACCACCAGCGGCACTCCCAACAAGTACGCCATGACCGTGCGGCAACCCTTGGGCGTGGCTGGACTGATTATAGCCGCCAACACTCCGATTGCCAACGTCGCTTGGAAAGTATTTCCCGCCTTAATTTGCGGTAATAGCGCGGTGTTAAAAGCTGCCGAAGATACCCCTGCTACTGCTTGGATTTTTGGCAAAATCGCCCAAGCAGCAGGTTTGCCGCCAGGAGTCCTCAATATCGTGCAGGGGTACGGAGAAGAGGCAGGTGCTCCTCTAGTAGCTCATCCAGACGTGGCAGTAGTCAGTTTTACGGGTTCTACCGCCGTAGGACGGATTATTCAACGAGTAGCAGGCGATCGCTTTGCCAGGGTATCGCTAGAATTAGGGGGAAAAAATCCCCTAGTTGTCTGCGACGATGCCGATTTAGACAATGCCGTCAAGTGGACGCTGCTTTCAGCTTTTAGTAACGCCGGACAGCGTTGCGCCTCCGCCAGTCGGATAATTATTTTTGATGCCGTTTACGAGGAATTTCGCGATCGCTTAGTCGAGAAAACCAAGCAACTGAAAATCGGCACCCAAGATGACGACGATCTCGGCCCGGTAATTAACGAGTCTCAACTGCAAAATATGCTCGCAGCCGTGGCTGAAGCCAAAGCCGGAGGTGCAACTATTTTAGTAGGAGGCGAACGCGTTAACTCTCCAGGTTTCTACATGGCTCCTACTTTGCTCGAAAACGTTCCCCCCGAAGCCGAGATTTCCCAGTGCGAACTCTTCGGCCCGATTGCCATTCTCTATCGCGTTAAAGATTTTGCTGAAGCGTTAGCATTAGCCAACGATTCCCCCTACGGTTTAACCGCATCCATTCACACCCGCAGCCTACATCGGGCAGTAAGATTTTGCGAAAAAGTTCAAGCTGGCGTGGCAGTCGTCAACGCCGGAACTTATGGCAGCGAACCCCATATGCCCTTTGGCGGACTCAAGCGGTCGGGCAACGGCACTCGCGAACCGGGAACAGAAGCGATCGATGTTTACTCCGAATTAAAAGATATTTACATCAACATCGATCCAAATCGACTGTAAACTAAAGCCTGCTTCTTGGGAAAAACAAATTAGGTAATTTATGACAGATGAAGCGCTCTATCCCGATATCGCCCGCGATTATTTAGTCGAAGACCATCTAGCGTCAGGAATTCCCGTGTTAGAGCGACGTTGGTATTATACGATCGAGGTCGAACCGGGAATTTTTACTAACGGCAATCAATTTGATAGCGTCGCTTTGACTCGCGCTGCCCTGCGTCATATTGACGTGGCTAATTTAGAATGTTTAGACATTGGCAGCATGGAATGCTTAGTGCCAATTTTGCTAGCGCGACGAGGAGCAAAAAGAATCGTTGCTTACGATCGACTCAATTTGGCAGAACGGGTAAACTGGCTGCAAAGACAACTCAACGTCAATTTTCAATATTTATCCGGTTTCCCTTTGGCAGAACTATCTCATCGCCTGCCAGCAGAGGGCAAGCTTTTTGACTTAGTAGTCTTTTCTGGCGTTCTTTACCATATGTTCGAGCCGTTAGCAGGACTTTTAATGGCTCGCAGCTTCTTACGCCCTGGCGGGATAATGTTGCTCGAAACAGCAGCAGTTATTAGCGAAGAAAACTGTAATTATTTTAATGCCGAGGGACGCTTTTATCCAGGAGATAATTTTTGGTTGCCATCGGTAAAGTGCCTTGACTACCTGCTAAGATTTGCCCGATTAAAACCGCTTGATTGTTATTACTTGAAACAACCTCTAGTTTCAGATCTGCAAATGTGCCGCATTTGTATACCTTGTTTAGCTGTTGACAACCCGGTTAGGGCTGCCGAAGACAAGTGGCTGGAACTGAAGCAAAATAGAGATTTTCAGGAGTATATCGACTGGGAAAAACTAGCATTAGCCGCTAGACTTCCTTTGTCATATCCCGATACTCATACCGAAGACCATCCCCTAGTCCGATATGGCGATCGCCTCGTCGATGTGCTGGAGTCAGTCAAACTACAATCGCCTTTATTGATTTCTGACCCTCTCGATCGAATTTCACTCAAACTTGATGCGATTTACTAAAGGGGAAAATTTGCTCTTAGTTTAGAAGAATTATTAATAATTATTGCAAAAGCTTTCGATCGATGATAAGGTGGCAGTTTCCCAAAGCTTTAACTTGAGGTATTACTCATAGAAGAATACCTCTCGATCGTGTACCTACAAAGGTCAGGAGACGGAAAGAGCAAATGAGCAAAGCAGATAACTCAGCAGTATCATTTTGCACGCTTCCTTTTACTCACCTCAACACTAATGCAACTGGTGACGTGCGAGTGTGCTGTTACGTAGAACGACCGATTGGCAATTTTCACGACTCTGATTTCGATAGCATTTGGCATTCAGAATTTGCCAGCGAATTAAGAGAATCGATATTCGATCAAACATTTAGGTTTTGCAATAAAGAATTTTGTTCGATCGCAGCTAAAGGCGATCCTAACGCTCTCGAAGATGCTGCATCCAAGCAAGAAATCGAATCGCTTCGCGATCGCTACTCAGGTCGGCCGCGCCCGGAATTGTTATCCCTTCAGCATGACGATTCTTGCAATCTATCTTGCCCGCAATGCCGCAGCGGTTTGATTTATGCCGATGCGGAACGGCAGCAAACACTCAAGGATATCCAAGATGAGTGGCTGAAAAGTCCGATATTTAGATCTGCTCAGCGGATATTGCTTTCGGGAAATGGCGACCCATTTGCTAGCAGGGTTTACAGCGACTTTTTGCACAAGATAAAAAAAGCAGATTTTCCAGATTTAGAAATCACGATATTAACCAATGGACTTTTGCTCAATCAAGCTAGATGGGATAGTTTGGCAAACGCTCACTATGCTATTCGTCACATCCTAATTTCTGTAGATGCGGCATCAGCAGAAACTTATAGTAAGGTGCGCCGGGGCGGAGATTTTGCCAAGTTAATAGAAAATCTGGAGTTCGTCAGTCAACTGCGGAAATCTCAGGCAATTGAATCTTTTGCCATCAAATTCGTCACCTCCGCCGAAAACTTTATGGAAATGCCTGACTTCGTGAGGCTGGCAAAAAGATTGGGCTGCGATCGAGTAAAGTTTCAACTGATTGTCAGATTCAATCACCTTTCGGTAGCAGAGTATTCGGCCGTCGCTATCCAGCACCCCAAGCATCCACGGCATTCGGAATTGTTAGCAGTTCTCAAAGATCCGATCTTGCAAGATGATATCGTTAAACTTGTTAACTTTCATTCCGTCGGAGAAGAGAACTTTTCGTTTGTCGAAGACTATGAAGCGGTAATGGCCAGCAATAATATTGAGGTCGCCGATGTCGATAAAAAGGAAAACGCCATCGATCGCATTCTATATCGGTTCTTAGGCTTGGTTCGGCGCGTCGGTCGGCGGTTGCCAACAGCCGTAAAAACCCCGCTCAAACAAGTTTTCAAGAGAGTATTGACTGCCGCTTAACATTGGTGGTTAAATTTCCTTCGTCATCGACTCTCTCGATCGGATTTCACATCAAATCCGGTTATTAAAACCATGAATCCAGCCCTCACCCCCGTCCCCTCTCCCAAGCTTGGGAGAGGGGTGTCCGCTAGGACAGGGTGAGGGCAAACCAACTTTTGCTAAGCGGATTTGGTATCACTCAATTCATTATCAAAAATTTGGCGAAATCTGAAAATCTGACAGCTATTGCCCTGATCCCAGCTAGGGCAGGTTCTAAAAGAGTTCCTGGTAAAAATATCCGGCAGCTAGGGGGGCATCCTTTGATGGCCTACACTATTGCCGCAGCCATTCAAAGTCAAATCTTTGCGGCTGTCGTGGTTTCCACCGACTCGGAAGAAATCGCCGAGATTGCCCGCTACTACGGTGCAGAAGTGCCATTTTTGCGATCGCCTGCCTATGCTGGCGACAACTCCCCTGATATCGAGTGGATCGTAGAAATACTGCAAAAGTTAAAAAGTAGCGATCGCTTCTACGATTGCTTTAGCATTTTGCGTCCGACTAGCCCCTTTCGGCAGCCAGAAACGATCCAGCGGGCTTGGCAGGAGTTTCGATCCCAGCCAGATCTGGTAGATTCTTTGCGGGCTGTGGAAAAATGCCAGCAGCATCCCGGTAAGATGTGGGTGATGCAAGGTAATTTGATGAAACCACTATTGACGAATAACGATTCTCCAGTTCCCTGGCACAGTACGCCCTATCAAGCTTTACCAGAAGTTTACGTGCAAAATGCCAGCTTAGAAATTGCCTGGTGTCGAGTCGCGTTAGCAGGCCGTACTATTGCGGGAGATACTGTGATGCCGTTTTTAACTCAGGGTTATGAAGGGGTGGATATTAATGATGCTAAAGATTGGTGGTATGTAGAATATCTGCTCCAGCAAGGGGCTGTAAGATTACCTGTTGTGTCCCAATTGCCGATCGAGGCGAAAGAATAAAAACCACAGATGCACACAGATAAACCTTGCCCTGAGCCAGCCGAAGGGACAGATGCAATTGATGGTTTATTAACTCTATTTAGCCTTTATAAGCTAACAAACATTGAAATTGTGTATCGCTAATTTTTACCTACCTCCTAAACTTCTTAGTAATGATAGATTTACAGTTCGTACCCCAGTCAGAATTCGATCGCCTGCAAAATTTACAGATTAACCCTGAAGTTCGGACTGCTATTTTTGCTACTTGCTGTCGCATCAATACTTTGTATGCGATTAAACGGGCAGGATCGGGGCATATCGGCAGCAGTTTCAGCAGTTTGGATATTGTCTCTTGGCTATTTTTAAACGAACTGCGCCGCCCCCAAGATATTTACTATTCCTCTAAGGGGCACGATATACCTGGTTTGTATGCCGTCTTAATCGGTTTAGGATTGTTAGAGAGCGATCGCCTCCACGCTCTCAGACGCTTAAACGGACTTCCAGGACATCCAGATGTATCGATTCCTTATATTGCGGCCAATACTGGCTCTTTGGGAATGGGTATTTCTAAAGCTAAAGGGATGGTTAAAGCCAATCGCCTGTTGGGAAAAGAGAGCCAGATTTACGTGCTGACGGGGGATGGAGAATTACAAGAAGGGCAATTTTGGGAATCCCTGCAATCGGCGGCTAACGATCGCCTGCACGAAATTACTGCGATCGTTGACCACAATAAAATTCAATCCGATACTTGGGTGGAAAAAGTCAGCGATTTAGGAGATTTAGAACGCAAATTTGCCGCTTTTGGTTGGTACGTTGCCCGTTGCGACGGACACGATTTTAAAGCTTTAGCGGAGGTGATGACAAAATTAAAAACCGTGCGCGATCGCCCTAAAATTGTCATTGCTGACACGATTAAGGGCAAGGGTGTCTCTTTTATGGAGCATACGGCGATGACACCCGACCAACGGCTGTATCGCTTCCATAGCGGCGCACCTGACGATGAAGCTTATGTCAAAGGCTTGTCCGAACTCATCGCCGCTGGCAACGAACTTTTACAGCAAGTCGGGGCAAAACCTTTAACTTTAGAAAGTTTACCTGTACCAGAACGTCAGGCGATCGCCGAACCGCAACGATTAATTCCAGCTTATTCCCAAGCGTTGCTAGAACGAGCTTGCAAACATCCTCAATTAGTGGTTCTCGACGCTGACTTAGTGCTAGATTGCGGCTTGATTCCCTTTGAAGAAAAGTTTCCCGAGCGATTTTTTGAGTGTGGCATTGCCGAACAAGATATGGTCAGCCAAGCCGGGGGCATGGCGTTAAGTGGTTTGCTGCCAGTGGTTCATTCTTTTGCTTGCTTTCTTTCTACTCGGCCGAACGAACAAATTTACAACAATGCCACCGAAAAAACCAAGATTATTTACGTCGGTTCTCTGGCAGGATTGTTACCTGGAGGCCCCGGACATTCTCACCAATCGGTGCGGGATATTTCGGCTTTAGCCGCCGTCCCAGGCTTGCAAATGCTCGAACCTAGCTGTCCGGCAGAAGTGGCTTTAGCTGTAGATTATTGCGTCGATCGCACTTCGCAAAGCAGCTATTTGAGGCTGGTTTCAATTCCCTGTGAAATTCCCTATCAATTACCGACAGACTACCAGTTGGAATGGGGTCGAGGCATTGCTTTAACTGAAGGTGAGGATGCGATTATCTTTGGCTACGGTCCAGTGCTGTTGCCTCAAGCCTACTACGCAGCAGGGCTGCTAAATGAAAAATCCAACTTGACTTTAAAGGTAGTGAACCTACCTTGGTTGAATTATGTGGATTTAGATTGGCTCAAACAAACGGTGCAGGGATACCAGATAGTATTTACTTTAGATAACCACTACGTTACGGGCGGGCAAGGAGATAGAATCGCCAGTGGTTTAGCCGCACTCGGTTTGTCCGATAAAATCCAAGTCAAACAATTTGGCGTGCGAGAAATTCCCCAATGCGGTCAAAACGACGAAGTTCTCAAGGCTCATCGTCTAGATGCTGAAAGTTTAGCCGCAGATATCGCCCAAGCGATACGTGCTACGCACACGCTACGCGAACGCCAATCCAAAATCTAAAATCCAAAATCCAAAATCCAAATGACTACCGTTTTATTTTGGGATATTGATGGCACTCTATTAACCACCGGACGAGCGGGGATATTCGCTTTAGAAGAGGCAGTCAATGAAGTAATTGGCACCCAAATAGATTTAGCTAATTTAAACACAGCAGGAATGACCGATCGCCAAATTGCGGCCGACATTTTGCAACTTGCAGGCATCAGTCCAGAGCCAGAAAAGATCGATCGCTTGTTGCAATTGTATGGAGAATACTTACCCGCCAGTTTGCCTCGCCGACAAGGCTGCGTTTTACCGGGAGTGCGAGAGATTCTCGATCGCCTGCAAGAGCGAACCGATACTGTTTCTATGTTATTGACGGGAAATATCGAGGCTGGAGCCAAAGCGAAGCTGGCATACTACGGATTAGATAATTATTTTACCCATGGTGCTTTCTCCGATCGGGCTGAAGACCGCACTGCGATTGCCCAGCAAGCCCTAGCCTTGGCACGAGAACTCAAAGGAGCGATCGAAAAAATTTACGTCATTGGCGATACCCCTCACGATATTCGCTGCGGTCAAGCAATTGGCGCTCGCGTTGTGGCCGTTGCCTCTGGTAGTTACTCTGTAGAAGCACTAAAAGCACATCAGCCTTGGTGGACTTTATCTTGTTTGCCAGAACCAACAGTATTTATGGAAAAAATTGGATTAGAAATCGCTTCAGGGACAAAGGTAGAGAGCGATCGAGATTTGTATGATTAAGAAATGGCTCAAACAACAAAAGTTATTCTACAGTCAAGTCAAGCTTTATCAACGTCGCCAAAGGCTAAAACGCGATCGCCCCAACTGGGATCGGATCGTCCAAACTAACCCGACTCTGTGGGCAGCGGCGCTAGAAAAAGCCAAAAATGGTTCTAAAATCCTGATTGCTACTAGCATTGGCGGCGACATTCATTCCATCTCGGTTGAGAGTTTGCTGGCAGTCGCTCTCACTTTGAGAGGTGCTGAAGTCCATATCTTACTATGCGACGGCATACTCCCTGCCTGTTCGTGGTGCGATGCTACCTTTTATCCCGACGATCGCATTTTTGCCAACAACGGGCCGAAAAAAGATCTTTGTCGATCTTGCTTTCCCTTTGCCCAAAGCGTCCTGCAACCATTAGGATTAACTATCCATCGTTACAGCGAATGGTTGACAGACAACGACTACCAGCAAGCAGAAACCATCGGCAATACTCTCTCAGTATCTGAGATCGAGAATTATACACTCGATAGTTTAGCCGTGGGGGAACACGCTTTAGCAGGCGCTTTGCGCTTTTTTGCCCGCGCTTCCTTAGCAGCCGAACCCAATGGCGAACCGATTCTGCGCCGTTACTTCAAAGCAGCCTTGCTGACTGCTTTAGCGACTCGTCGATTGTTGCAAACCCATAAATTCGATCGCGCCGCGTTCAATCATGGGATCTACGTTCCTCAAGGGGTAATTGGTGAAGTAGCGCGTGCTGCTGGAGTGCGAGTAGTTAACTGGAACCCAGCCTATCGCAAGCAGTGCTTTATTTTTACCCACCACGACACTTACCATCACCAACTGATCTCAGAACCTACGAGTAATTGGGAAAATATGCCTTGGAATTCCGAGATGGAAGAAGAATTGATGGCTTATTTAAAAAGCCGCTGGCAAGGAACTCAAGATTGGATTTGGTTTCACGAAAGCCCCCAATTCGACCTCAAAGCGATCGCCCAAGAAATTGGCGTAGATTTTACTAAACCCTGTATTGGCTTGCTGACAAATGTAATGTGGGATGCCCAACTGCATTACCCCGCCAATGCTTTTCCTAATATGCTCGAATGGGTATTGCAAACCATTTACTACTTTGAAAAACGCCCCGACTTGCAGCTATTAATTCGAGTGCATCCAGCAGAAATTAGAGGGACATTGCGATCGCGCCAACCCATCGTTGAAGAAATTCGCCAGGCCATTCCCAAGCTGCCATCTAATGTTTTTATTATTCCTCCAGAAAGCCAAGTAAGTACCTATGCTGTAATGCTGCAATGCAATACGGCACTGATTTACGGTACTAAAATGGGAGTAGAATTAACTAGCATGGGCATTCCCGTCATTGTCGCTGGCGAAGCTTGGATTCGCAATAAAGGTTTAACCTTAGATGCTAAGTCAGTCGAAGAGTATTTTCAACTTTGCGATCGCCTGCCTTTACCGCATCGTCTCGATCCAGAAACAACGCAACGGGCCAGGCAATATGCCTATCATTTCTTCTTTCGGCGGATGATTCCTTTAGAATTCACCACAGCAGCTAAAAACCTTTCAGAATACAAACTAAAAACCTTTAATTTAGCAGATTTAATGCCCGGTAAAAGTTCGGGATTAGATACGATCTGTAATGGAATTTTAACCGGAGATGAGTTTATCTATCCGGCTGAATTGAATAGATGATTTCTAAGAGGCGATCGACTGTTTTGGCGTAATCGAATTTCTTGACTCTCTCCAATCCTCGATCGACTAACTTTTGCCGTAAACTTAGATCGTTAATAACGCGATCGATTCCCGCACAGATATCGTCGATATCGTGGGGATTGACATAATAAGCAGCATCGCCGCACACTTCTGGCAGAGAGGCAACTTTAGAGACTACTACCGGACAACCGCAAGCCATCGCTTCTAGAGGAGGTATACCAAAGCCTTCATAAAGAGAAGGAAAAACAAATGCTTTGGCTCTGCGATACAAAACTGCTAGTTCCTCATCATCAACTTCTCCAGCAAAGATTACTCGATCGGCAATCTTTAGTTCTTTGGGCAAATCGATTAAAGTCGGATCTATTTTACCGATCTTTCCCACAACTACTAATTTAAGCGCATCTATATTGAGTCGAGCAAAAGCTTGAATCAGTTTTCTGGTATTTTTATAAGGTCTGGTTTCTCCTACAGATAAAATAAATCTATCTAAGTTATATGTATTTTTAAATTGGTTAACTGTTGTATCTAATTGCAGACTAAAAATATCTTTTCGATAGCTAGGATTAGCAATATAGATAGGTTTGTCGCCAACATTGTAATATTTTTGAATATCTTGCTTAGTAGATTCCGAGATAGTGACGATCGCAGTCGATCGCTGGATTAAAATCGGTAATATTCGTTGAAAATAATATCTCAGTCTGGGGTAAACCTCTGGAAATAAAATTGGCAACACATCGTAGACAGTAATAATCTGAGGACAAACGGGAAATAGCATTCCTTCAGGAACGGTAGAATATAAAATAGAGGCGTTTTCTCTTTTTAAATTTACCGATAATGGTAATTGATGCCAGATAAATCGCGAAAGATTGCCTTTGAAATTGTTGGCACTTAGCATCGAATTAGCGATCGCCTGGATTCGTCGATCGGGAGTTGGAGTAATTTCTGAGGTCGAAGTATAGACAACTAAGTCTTCTAAAGGTCTTTTTAAGAATTCTTGCAAAATCTCAAAACTATATCTATTAATGCCATCTTTTCTAGATGGACTGTAACCAGTGACATCAATTGCTATCTTCACTTTTAAATTCCCAGTTCAAAGTAGATCCTGTTTCCTTCTATCCCTAAATGCTGACAATTAATCTGGCCTTTCTCATGCAGCGTCCGACAGGAACGAGTATCTATGCTGTCAATTTACTGCCTCATTTATCTACCCTGGCACCGACGTTATTAGTTTCTCAGCAGATCGATTCGTATGCTTGTTACCCCGTTCCTGCAAATCAAACTTCAGAACAAGGTTGGCGGGGACACCTGCGGCGCTTGAGGTGGACTCGGTTTCAACTGCCGAAGATCTACCAAGAGCTTAAAGCTTCCTTACTTTTTTCTCCCATACCGGAAGCACCGATCGCTTCTCAATGTCGTTTTATTGTCACCGTTCACGATCTCATCCCTTTACGTTTTCCCAAGCCCGGTTCTCCCTTGACTTGGTATTGTCGGTATTATCTTCCCCAAGTCTTGGCTCGATCGCAACATATCCTGTGCGACTCCGAAGCTACGGCTAGAGATTTGCGAGAATTCTTCAATATTCCGATCGCTAAAATTGCTCCGATTCCCCTAGCTTATGATGCCAGCCATTTTCGTCTGCTCGATCGCACTTCTCCTCAGCCTTCTTACTTTCTTTATCTCGGCCGTCACGACCCTTATAAAAACTTACACCGATCGATCGAGGCTTTCGCGAAAATCACCAAGGGTGACTGCGAACTTTGGCTGGGAGGCTCTTACGATCGACGCTATACGCCGAAATTACAAGTACAAGCTAAAGAATTGGGTGTGAGCGATCGCGTCAAATTCCTCGATTACGTGCCCTACGATCGACTACCGATCTTGCTAAATCGAGCGTTAGCCTTAGTTTTCCCAACTTTGTGGGAAGGTTTTGGACTGCCAGTTTTAGAAGCCATGGCGTGCGGTACTCCGGTTATTACTTCTAATCTCTCTTCTATACCAGAAGTAGCCGGGGATGCGGCGATATTAATCGATCCCTACAACGTGGAGGAAATGGCAGCAGCGATGCAAGCCGTAGCTGAAGATGAAAAGTTGCGATCGAGCTTGAGTGCGCTCGGACTCCAACGCGCCAGCCAGTTTAGCTGGGCAAAAACCGGACGATCGACCGTAGAAATTCTGCAAAAGTATCTTTGACCCCTTACACTTTCACGATCTAGAGGAGAAAATAGATAATAAAAGATGTTCGGAATCCAAAGACTCCTGAACTTCTCGATCGTCAATCACTTCAATCTCAATATTCTTTATGGATCGTTTTACCGTTAGACTTAGCCGCAGCTTGCTAGCTGTTACCACCTTATTAACTCTAGTCCTAAGTTCTGTGCCAGTTAGAGCGCAGAAGCAAAGCGTTTATACCCCTATTACTCTGACAACCGATAAAGAAGTCGCCGATAACCTCACCGAAAAAGACATTCCTACAGGCGATGGTGGTTTTGCCCGCGATTATGTAGTGCAGCTAAACGCCGGAGATCAAGTAGCGATCGATCTGACCTCAGATAACTTTGACAGCATGGTAACGCTGATGTCAGCCGACGGGGCGACTATCGGCCAAAACGATGATGGTCCCGATGGCAGCAACAATTCTTTACTGTTTGCCAGGATTAAGGAAACAGGTACTTACATCGTTCGCGTCCGCGCCTTTGGAGAAACTGGTAGCGGAGCCTTTAAGCTCAAATTAAGCAAGCTGCGAACGACTAAGTGAGAGAGGGAGATGGGGAGATGGGGAGATGGGGAGATGGGGAGATGGGGAGATGGGGAGATGGGGAGATGGGGAGAGAGAAGAGGGCGAAGATTTTTTAACTCAACACTTCTTCAACTTCTCAAATTAAAACAAATAAGCAGAGCAAAAGAGCCTCTGTCCACTCGACAATCGCGCCGTAGGTATCGCCCGTGTGACCGCCTAATTGCCTGTGAAACCAAGCGCCGACTGATAAAGCGATCGCCCATCCTCCCAAACAAATGACGACTACCACGGGCCATGACTGAGGCTGGTAGATTACCTGTAACCCACCTACACCCAAGAGCAATAACAATCCCAGGATAATGTCTAGAGGCATCCGAATGCCTTGCTTGTGCATGGCACCTTTGCCCGTGGGTTTGAGATATGGGTAGCACGCGATCGCTACTACCTGCCCCCATCTGCCCCAGCCAGCAGCAGCCATCAACGCCAACCAACGGTAATGATGAATGTCGGTGAGGGCGGAGGTTTTCAAGAGTAACAAACAGCAGGCGGCGATCGCTCCAAAAGCCCCAGTAACGCTATCTGTCATCACCTGCAACCGACGTTGCTTATCTTGAACTGCCAGTCCGTCGGCGGTATCCATGGCTCCGTCTAAGTGTAAGCCTCCAGTGAGGGCGATCCAAGCTACAACTATTAGAGCCGATCGAGTCAGAACTGGCATCCCTATTCGTTCCAGTCCGAGATCGGCCAAACCCAACAATCCGCCAATTAGCAACCCCATTCCTGTCGCCCAGCGAGCCACGCCCTCAAACTCTAACTTCCAGCTAGCTGGAATCGGCAAGCAGGTGTAGAATAGCACCGCCGCCAACAGAGAGCGGTAAAGCTGTTTGATGCGTAACCCTAAAATTCGATCGATCGATTTCACAGTAGATAAATTATTTCGCAAACTATAGGAACAATAGAGAAATGTTGAGTTAAGATTGACTCGTATCTAAAATTACATCAACTGCGGTTGTTGCTTCTGGTTGGCTAGGGATTGCTCCCTAATATTGATAATCGTTATCAACAAGATTAGATTAGTTTAAATCAAGGGGTTATTTTTCCATGAGTTACGATCGATCCCCATCCCAACTCCCAGCACCTTGTATCATCGACTCTGGCATCATCGTCAACAAGCAGGATATGCAGCGCTTGCTGATAGATTTAGGTCGGGTTCGCTACATTCACAGTTTAGATGGCAAGTTGCAGTGCGAAGGGGAAGGTTGCATCCTAGAAGTCTTCACTGACTCGCATCAGTCTACGATGATTGCTAACCACGCAATTTATCTTAATGTTGACAGCTTTGATTATCTCCAATTGACTCCTGGGGACGATCGAGAAACCTACTTCGACCTGATCCAGGATAACCGTCAACTGCGTTTAATTTCTCTATCCAACCCTTTACAAGAGCCAAGTATTCGCAATTTTAATGCTGATGCTTTAGAAGCTGTAGTTACCCAAGTCCTATCGGCTCAGTTAGACGTGCAACTCGACAACGATGATTTCTGTTTTTAGGTAAGAGATTACTCAAAGTTTTATCTCTTTTTTGACAAAGGTACGCGCAATGTTGAAGAGAGAGGAGTCGCTCGTTTTTCCTCATAGTTCTTCACTTTCTTGCAAGATTTGGGTCAGTAAAGCGGGCGCAATCCGAAAATTAGCTTCTTGCTGTAAGCGATCGGTTGCAGCTTTCATAGAGGGTACAGCACCTTCATGCCAACCTCTGAGCAAGATGCCCAAAACCCCTACGATCCTAAGACCTAATGCTCTGGCAGCTTGTCGAGCTTCTTTTTCATCAAGCAAGATCTTGTCAGCAGAGAGTTCTACAGCGAGGACAATAGCTTCTGATTCCCCTTGGTGAAGGTCTTGCCGCAATAGGTTGACTAGGGCTGAATTTTGCACGGTTTGGGCGACTAGCCAACCTTCATCGATCGCAGTTCGTAGGGCAGTGGAACCGGGTAGGTTTTCATTTATCTTTAATTCTGTCAGGACGGCTACAGGAATATAGATTTGTCCGAACTGCTGGGGTAACAGAAACAGGTACTCGATAATTGCTAGGTTGAGCAGGGGCGAAGTATTACTGATGACGGCCATAATCGAGATCTTCTGCCAGTTCGGTTTCTGAATAGTGCCGCAGGATATTACGCTCGCCTAAAAGCTGGCTGAATTGGCGACTATCGAGGTTGGCTAGCTCGCAGGCTTTGCCAAAAGATAATAGTTCTCGAACGTAGAGGGCTAGGGCTAGTTCTTTCAGTAGCTCTGCTTCGATGCAGTTTTCGGGTAGACGAATGGATCGAGCGATCGATTCAGGAATGGATAATTGCATGGGTTTAATCCTCTGGGGTTCTATGGTTGAGGGCGATCGTTAGAGATATCGATCGTCTTGTCTTACATACCGAACACATAAATACATCATTTTTAATGATATTGATTTGGGAACAATAACAACAACGCCGAAAAGTAAATTCAACTGTAAATTGAGAAGGACAGGCGAGCGCGATTTTTTTTAGTGCTATTTCAACACTTCTGGCCAAGAGTCTATTTCAGGACAATACCCTGTAGACTGATTGGTGATATCGCAGACTTAAAAACCAGTATTATCCCAACTAATAAATATTTCACCAGCAGATAGTACCGCTTCTCCTCCGGCACAGGCGATATGCTCGGAATGACGGTCTGCTAAACGTAAATTTCCATTTAAATCGATAACAAAAGTGGCAACTACTAAACGAGCAGCTATTGTTTGGCGATCGCAGTTATTATCGATCCATTTTTGTAAGTCGGCGATCGAACAAATCTTAGTACCTATGGGAAAATCGCTCGCTGATAATCTGATTTCTTCCGAGCCAACGTAATTATATTTTTTATTGATGCTCATGATTTCCAATAATTCGCCCGGCGAATGAATTCGCAGCTATACAACCAAAGTCCGCCTGCGCGGACTCAGGAAAAAACAGCTTTAAAACCTGATTTGGTATCATATGGAGCGGTCTAAGAATATAGGTTAATACTTTTTTGAGCGATCGATTTACATTTAAGTGTCAAGCATCCTGTAGCCAGACGCAGGCGCGGGCGGGTGTATTTTCCACCCCTCACGGAGAGGTAGAAACCCCCTGTTTCATGCCTGTAGGGACGCTGGCAACGGTGAAAACTCTCACCCCAGCCCAACTGGAATCAACTAATCCCCAGGTGGTGCTGGCAAATACTTATCACCTGCATTTGCAGCCAGGAGAAGCAATTGTCTCTAAAGCTGGAGGATTGCATCGGTTTATGGGGTGGAAAGGGCCGATGCTGACCGATTCTGGCGGCTTTCAGGTATTCAGCTTGAGTCAACTGCGGACGATCGCCGAAGCTGGCGTTACCTTTCGTTCTCCCCGCGACGGACTGCTAATCGAAATGACACCGGAAAGATCGATCGCGATTCAAAACGCGCTGGGGGCAGATATCATCATGGCTTTCGATGAATGTCCCCCCTATCCTGCCGATCGCACGGCTATAGAAGCAGCTACCGATCGCACCTATCGCTGGCTGATTCGCTGTCTCAACGCCCACCAGCGCCCGGAAGAGCAAGCTTTATTTGGCATCGTTCAAGGCGGCGTTTACTTAGATTTAAGGAGATCGGCAGCCCAAGCTTTAGCCGAGTTAGATTTGGTTGGTTATGCGATCGGGGGTGTCAGCGTCGGGGAACCGCCAGAACTAATTCATCAAATCGTTGAAGCCACAGCCCCCCTGTTACCGGAATCGAAACCCCGTTACCTGATGGGCGTGGGAACTTATCGAGAAATGGCAAAAGCGATCGCATCTGGAGTTGATATGTTCGACTGCGTGATTCCTACTAGGTTAGGTCGTCACGGGGCGGCGCTGGTTCGCGGGGAACGCTGGAACTTGAAAAATGCCAAGTTTCGGGAAGATTTTCAACCTTTAGATCCTACTTGTCTGTGCTATACCTGTCAGAATTTCAGCCGCGCTTATCTCAGCCATCTAGTGCGATGCAAAGAAGTGTTAGCTTATACGTTGCTTTCTTTACACAACGTTAACGAATTGGTGCGATTTACTCGTGAAATTAGAGAGTCAATTTTAAGCGATCGCTTTACCTCTGATTTTGCTCAATGGTTGGATATTCCAGTCAGTAGCGATCGCTAGATCTATGCCAAAAACTGAGTTTACGCTCGAAACGCTACAATTATTCACAAGTGGTTTGCCGATCGAGGATATATAAAATGCTACTTGCACCAATTGAAGAAAAGATGTGGGAAAAGTCTCCCTACAAATCTCGCGCTCGAATGTCTGATGATGAGATTAACGACAAATACGAATCAAGAGAGAAAAGAATACTGACTGAAATTAATCGCGAAAGGCTTCCCAGTTTTGCCCAATCTCTAAAAACACAAAAATATATGGATTTGCGGCCGTTTTACCAGAGGCGATCGCGTTGGGATGCCAAAATGCAGTCGCGTCTGATTGAGTCATTCCTGATAAATATTCCTGTCCCACCTATCATTTTGTTTGAAAGAAAATATAATTATTATGAAGTAATGGATGGTCAACAAAGAATTACCGCTATTCAGGATTTTTACGAGAATAAGTTAAAACTAACAGGGCTTAAAATTTGGCCGGAACTAAACGGACGTAAATATGCAGATCTACCTTTAAATATTAGAGCAGGAATCGATCGTCGCTCAATATCATCTATAGTAATTGTTGCCGAATCAACCTCGGACTCCAATGACGAAGAAGCTCTATTTCTCAGACAGGAGACATTCGAGCGTTTGAATACTGGAGGAGTAGATTTGAGTCGTCAGGAAGTGAGAAACTGTTTGTATTATGGTAAGTTTAATCTACTCTTACTCAAATTAGCACGTTACCCAATATTCGCCAATGCTTGGGGAATTCCTACAGATGACAATAGTGAAGAACTTCTGACAAACAATCTTTATAAAAAGATGGAAGATGCAGAATTAGTTCTGCGTTTCTTCGCTCTTAGGAATGTCGAGCATTTTACTAGAGGGATGGAGGGATTTCTCGATCTTTATATGATGAAAAGTGTAAAATTTCCCGATCGAGATATTGATTTGTTGGAAAAAATATTTTTGCAAGCCATCGATTTGGCTTTTCAAATTTATGCAGAGCATTTATTTAAACCGTTCGATCCCAAATCTAGAACTTGGAAAGAAGACTCCTATAAAGCATATTATGATGCTGTTATGGTTGGATTTAGCAGGCATTTAGATAAAGCAGAAATATTGCTTGCTAAAAAATCTAGAGTTATTCAAGAGACACAGAGACTTTTTGAGACACCAGAAGCGCGTCTGTTGACAGGAGGTGGAAAAAGTAAAGCTGAGATTCAAGATAGAATCCGAATATTTGACGAAATGCTTTCTCAGGTTATTGGAGAATAACTTGGGATGTTTGCTAACCTTTTAAAGACTGTAAGTACAAACATTAACGCCGTCCGCGCAATAATCAGTATTAACGACCGACTCAGAAGTATACTCTTAGGAAAGAGCGATCTAGAAAAGGAAAGATTGGAACAAAATAACGATGTTATCGCTTTGTTCGAGGAGAGAATTCCCAGTGAAAGAGAATGGCAAGTCTACGATCGCTCTGCTGCCGTTACAAGGTTGTATGCCATTTACGAGCACTTTGTCGAACAGCTAATTTCAGAATGGCTAAGACTTTTACCAGAAATAGTTTCAGAATATTCAGATCTAGCAGACAAAATTCAAAATACCCATCGAGAGGGTATAGGACGCTTACTGCTGGATTTAAATAAAAATAGGTTTCAGCATCTTTCGATCGAGAAAGTAGTTCAAGGCTTAGTTTCTGGTGTTAGTGGTACTAAACAGTACGAGCTACTACCTGAAGCTTTCTTATTGCACGAGCAAAATTTACGTAAGGAAATGCTGGAAAAGTTGTTGGCAGATGCAGGTATTGAAAATGCTTGGAAGTCGATTGTTAATCACAGAAGTATCAAGGAATTTGTAGAAGAAGTTCGAGGAAGCCAAAATACGGCTGAAGGAGAACTAAAACAACTAGTCGATTATCGCAATGAGGCAGCACACGGCTTGGTGGATGAGATATTAGGAACTCAAGAGTTGCTGGATTTATGCGATTTTATTGAAGCTTTGTGCCAAGCTTTAGTTGAATTAGTAAGTTGTCAGATAATTCTAAAAAAAGAGCAAGTAGGGCAAGTAAAGCAAATTGGAAAAATTACAGAGTGGTTCAAACAGCCAAGAGCAGCGATTGCAAAAGTTAAGGAAATTACATTAGCAGAAGGAGATAACCTCTGGCTGGTTAGTGAATCATATTGCTATTGCCAAATGGCAAAAATCCAAAGCTTGCAAATTAATGGTATTCATAAACAGCGGGAAAATATAACTTTTGAAACTGAGATTGGCTTAAAGTTTGACATTGATGTGAGAAAAGGTTTAAATGTTTACGCAGTTGAATAAAAGACAGATAAAATAGACGAACTGTTAGATTTTACCTAAATTATATTAGTTAGCAATGAGTGCAGAAATTATTTGTGTTGGTACCGAGTTACTTTTAGGTGACATTCTTAATAGCAATGCTCGATACTTAGCCCAGCAGCTAGCTAGTTTGGGTATCCCTCACTACTATCAAACGGTAGTAGGAGATAATCCAGAACGGTTGAAACAGGTATTGAAAATTGCTAGCGATCGCTCTCAAATCCTGATCTTCACTGGCGGCTTGGGACCGACACCCGACGATCTGACTACCGAAACCATTGCTGATTTTTTTGGGGTTCCCCTGATAGAAAAAGCAGAAGTTATAGAAGACATCGCCCAAAAATACGCCCAGCGGGGGCGAAAAATGACTCCTAGCAATCGCAAACAAGCATTGCTGCCCAAAGAGGCTGATATCTTGCCCAATCCCACTGGAACTGCACCAGGAATAATTTGGCAACCTCGTCCGGGATTGACTATTCTCACTTTTCCCGGCGTACCCAGAGAAATGTATCGGATGTGGCAAGAAACCGCCGTTCCCTACCTCAAAAGTCAAGGTTGGGGTCAAGCCACCATCTACAGTCGGATGCTAAGGTTCTGGGGAATTCCAGAATCGGCTCTAGCAGAAAAAGTTGGCTCCTTCTTCGATTTGACCAACCCTACGGTTGCCCCCTATGCGGGCGAAGGTGAGGTGAGACTGCGAATTTCCGCCCGCGCCAGTTCGCAAGAGGAAGCGATCGCACAGATCGAACCAGTAGAACAACAGCTACGGCAAATTGGCGGTTTAGACTGTTACGGTGCTGACAATGACAATCTATCCTCGGTCGTCGGTCAACTGTTGCTGGAGGCCAAACAAACCCTCAGCGTCGCCGAATCTTGTACTGGGGGAGGATTGGGGCAAATGGTGACGAATATAGCTGGCAGTTCCGACTACTTTCTCGGCGGCGTAATTTCTTACGACAATCGGGTCAAAACTGACGTTCTGGGAGTGAATCCAGCAGATTTAGATCAAAATGGTGCCGTCAGCGATATCGTCGCCCAACAAATGGCTGCTGGCGTGCAAAAGCTGTTGGGTTCCTCTTGGGGCTTGAGTATCACCGGAATAGCTGGTCCTGGAGGGGGCACGGATACTAAACCTGTGGGTTTGATTTACATTGGTTTAGCTCATCCCGACGGTACAGTGGAAAGCTTTAAGTTTCAGATGGGTTCCAGTCAAGAGCGATCGCTCATTCGGCATTTCTCAGCTTGTCACGCCCTCGATCGCTTGCGACGAAAATTGCTAATTGGCTAAATACGTCCTACGGATAAATTCCCTGTAGGGGCGCAATGCATTGCGAAGGGGCTGTGTCCGTCGTCGCACGGCGGACTTCATACGCCCCGTCCCCTACCCAAGATATGTTGGTGACAACTGAACAAATAGCAATAATGTCAGAATGGGCATAGATGCCGCATATAAAGTTTGAACCTTGATTCAATCGGAAACCCTAGAACTATTAGAATGGTCGCGCCTGTGCCAGCATTTAGCTACCTTTGCTGCCACGAAACTAGGCGCGATCGCTGCTCGTCATCTGCCAATTCCTACCACTCAAGCTGAAAGCGTGGAACTACTAGAACAAACTCAAGCAGTTTACCAGCTAGAAAGTTCTCTCAGGAGCGGTTTATCGTTTGACGGCATTGAAGATATCGGCGACTCTTTAGAGAGGGCGGTCCTTCAAGGCATCTTATCGGGAGTAGAATTATTGGCGATCGCTACCACTCTAGCAGGCATGAGACGGCTGAATCGCACCATAGACGAACATAGCGATCGCCCAGTGCTGTTAGATTTAATCGCTACCGTCAGAACTTACCCCGAACTAGAGCAAGAAATTCACCACTCGATCGACGATAGCGGTGAAGTTGCAGATCGAGCTAGTCCGAAACTATCTGGGATTCGCAGTCAGCTTAAAGACGTGCGAAACAGAATACAGCAAGCATTGCAAAGCATTTTGCAACGTCAATCTAGCGCCATCCAACAACCCCTCATTACTCAAAGAGGCGATCGCTTCGTCATTCCGATCAAAGCCGATCGCAAAGACGCGATTCCTGGAATCGTCCACGATACCTCTAGCAGCGGGGCAACTCTGTATGTCGAGCCTTATGCCATCTCCTCTCTAGGGAATCAACTGCGGCAATACCAGCGCCAAGAACAGATCGAAGCTGAAGCCATCCGCCAGGCCCTCAGCGATCGAGTAGCAGAAGTGAAGCCAGATTTAGAGCAACTGTTGGCAGTAGCGACTACTTTAGATCTGGCAACCGCCAGAGCACGCTACAGCTTGTGGTTAGAAGCCAATCCCCCCAGATTTATCGACCCCCAAGAAAACGAAAGAATTACTCTCAGGCAACTGCGCCATCCGCTGTTAGTGTGGCAACAAATTCACGAACAAGGCGCGGCAGTAGTACCTGTCAATTTGTTAATTTCGCCCCAAATTCGGGTAGTAACGATTACAGGCCCCAATACTGGCGGCAAAACAGTAACGCTCAAAACCTTGGGTTTAGCAACCCTGATGGCCAAAGTCGGTTTATTCGTTCCCGCGCGAGAGCCTGTAGAATTGCCGTGGTTCGATCTGGTATTAGCCGATATTGGCGACGAACAATCGCTGCAACAAAACCTATCGACATTTTCCGGTCACATTCGCCGCATTAGTCGAATTATCGAGGCGATCGAAATTGTAGGGGCGAAGCATTTGGGCGATAACATATCGGTTGAACTTGAAACTTTTTCACCAAATGCTAAGTGCAAGGCACAGGCTGCGCCAACGCCCGCAAGTGAAGTTGAGGATTCAGAAGAGCAAAATTCTCCCCCCATCTCCCCATCTCCCCATCTCCCCATCTCCCCATCTTCCCTAATATTGCTCGACGAAGTAGGGGCGGGAACCGATCCGGCCGAAGGCAGCGCCCTGGCGATCGCTCTATTAAAACACCTCGCAGATAGCGCCCGACTTACCGTAGCTACCACTCACTACGGCGAACTGAAGGCACTCAAATACGAAGACGATCGCTTTGAAAATGCAGCCGTAGAATTTGACGATGTTAGCCTTGCTCCCACTTACCGCATCCTCTGGGGCATTCCAGGGCGTTCTAACGCTTTGAGCGTCGCTAGGCGCTTGGGACTCAAATCGGCAGTCGTCGATACTGCCCAAACTTTAATCGGCGGGACTGCCGAAGATATTAACCAAGTAATTTCTGGCTTAGAGTCTCAGCGCCGCGAACAGGAAACCAAGGCGCGAGAAGCTGCCCAATTGCTCCAACAGGCAGAAAAATTGCATGAAGAAGTCGAGCGGCAAGCATCAGATTTAAAAGCTAGAGAGCGAGAACTCAAACAGCGTCAGGAACAGGCAGTAATGGAAGCGATCGCTCGAGCTAAAAGCGAAATCGCCAAAGTAATTCGCCAGTTGCAGCAAGGACCGATGACGGCGCAAGATGCCCAAAAAGCTACTGATGCCTTAAACGAGATCGGCCAGCGCCGCCTGCCCGTAACACCTCCACCTCAGCCCAAAAAAGGATTCCAACCAGAAGTAGGTGCGCGAGTAAGAATTCCCAAACTCGGACAAACCGCAGAAGTCCTGAGTGCCGCCAACGACGACGGAGAATTAACCGTGCGCTTTGGCTTGATGAAAATGACCGTATCCCTGGCCGATGTCGAATCTCTTCAGGGCGAGAAAGCCGTGCCGAACGAGAGAGAAGTAAAAGCTCGCCCCATCCCCCCATCCCCCCATCCCCCCATCACCCCCTCCCCTCCTGCCATTCAAACTTCGCAAAATACGATCGACATTCGGGGGATGCGGGTAGCAGATGCCGAGAGTAAGATAGAAAGCGCCATCAATCGATCGACTGATGCCGGAGTGCTGTGGATTATTCACGGCAAAGGTACGGGGCGATTGCGCGAGGGAGTTCACGAATTATTACAAAAACACCCCCAAATTAAAAATTTTCGGCTAGCTGACCGATCGGATGGTGGCAGTGGTGTTACTATTGCTTATACTCAATAAAGCGCAAGAAAACTTAACTCAACCGGGTAATCTGGTTTCAAGACTTGTAACGGTAAAGTTATTAGCAATCTTGTCCTCTATCGTGAAATTATGTCCTCCACCGTGAAGATGCCCCCGACAACCCCCCAGTGGGAGGATCTACTCCTTGCTTCCCAGCCTCAGCCCGTCCAGTTAGACAATATCAAGACTCAACTAGATTTAGTTTTGATGGCACTGGAAGCACTGGCTGGTATTGGTTCTGAAGCCATACTCCAAGCTGCAAGCGAGTTGAACCTCGAAGCGCTGGTCAAAGATCGGGTCGATCTGTGGCGGTTGCGCCAATCAAATCCTAAGCGCAAGAGTCAGGGAGGACGAAAAAAACTGGATGTAGAAGAAGCGCGGGCACTAGTGTTGATAATTTGTCACCTAGCGAAGCAGCATCAAGAGTTAATTCGGCGGGCAGTGGCGCTGCTAGAACAAATGGCAGAACAAAACCGCGAACCACACCAAGCAGCTTTACTAGGAGACTATCTGGATGCTTTCAACAACACTTACCAGGAACGCATGGAAGATGGAGACAATATATCGCCCGACGTTCTCACCCAATTAGCTCTTAAATTGGCGATCGATCTGCTGTTTTATAGCAGTCCTAACGGTCATCGCCGTCTCTGGTTAGCCCTGTTGCATCGCTCGTAAAATGACCCTAACAATTGCCAATTGGCAATTCGGAATTCGCAATTAATTCAAGTACAGAGCAACTAACTTCAGTTATGGAAAACCAAGAAATACTGAGCATCTATATTTATGCCCTCGCCTTGAGGAGTGGGGTACTAACTGCGAATTGTGAATTGAAAATTGCAAATTGGATTTGACGAATTATGGCTTTATCTAAATCAGTTTTGCGAAAATACACCCCTCCCACTTGTACCCTAGAAATTAAAGGGAAAGAATCGATGCTGTCTCGGTGGGCGGGACGAACTGCACTTCAAGATTTAAACTTTAAACTCAGTTTTGACGACCCCAGGCAGCCAGACGATCGCCAAGTAACCGTTTGGGGCGATCGCTCTCAACTAGAAAGCTTGAACGAAGCTGTTGAAACTTACATCCAAAATTTTTTAGAACAACCGCCAGCCACAAATTTAATCGCGGGCAAATCCGATCGAATAGTCGATACGCCACCAGCAGCCAAGCTGGTTAATGGTAAGGCTAATCGCCCAGCAGAGGCCAACGAGGAAGAACCAAACGCACCAGTACCATCTTTATCTCCTCTCCTCCAACCGCAGCAGTTAAGCCCATATTTGGAACCAGCAGGTTTAGTGAGTCACAAGCTAGTTTTAGGCTCGCTGCAAACCAGAGAATCGGGGCCAGCGGTGAACCTCACCGCCTTGCAATTATTCGATCTCTCTCAAGCTTTAGAAGAATACTCGACGGAAATGGTGGCGCTGCCCCCTCTGAGTGGCGATCGCACTTCAAAATTCGCCAAAATCCCTCTGTGGGGTTATGCTACCGCAGCGGGAGTTCTGCTGGCTGTGGGATTAGCCACCCAAATCCAACCGATGATGAAACTGGTGAACTCCTCAAATAGTTCTCAATCGACGGCCCAGGCTCCAGAGTCAGATTCTACGGCGACATCGCCAGCACCGCTGGCAGATAATCCTTTGCCCGAAACTGCCTCCGATCCAACCGCTCCCGTACCACCAGGAAGCAACCCGCTAGTACCAGTGATTCCCGGAGGAGTAGCGTCATCAGGGCCGATTCCAGGGACAGGTACTTCATTTCCTACCGCTCCAGGTGCAACTTCGACTTTCCCGACTAATCCAGGCGGACCAACTGCTTTCCCGACTGCTCCAGGGGGGACATCTGCTTTCCCAACCAATCCGGGTGTAGTTTCTCAACTACCCCCCAATCTGAGAAGAACGACTCCAGGAGCTAATGTGCCAGGAAGCAGGTTTAACCCAGCACCGGGAGGTCAATCGGAACTATTTTCTCCAGGAGGATCGTTCCAAATTCCCTCCTCACCTGGCGATCGCACCCTGGCTATAGATCCCAGACGATCGATCTCATCGGGTTCTCGCACCTCACCCCAGCAATCGAGAAATCGGCGGCCCTCAACTACTGGAAAAACTCGCTCCAATCCCAATTCTCAACCGCGCAATACGCTACCGAATGTAGCTTTAGCTCCTGACGTTTACACGCCAGATTCGATCTTTGCGCCTAGTAGTTCTTTCCCCATCACCAGCCCAGGTAGCAGCGGGGAACAGCCGCAAAGATCTCGTAATTCCGCTCGCCAGCGCCAGACAGCTAGAAATAACAAGCCTTCCCAGACAGCCAGAAATAACAAGCCTGCTGCGCAAACTCCCACTCCAACGGAACCTCTGACAACCGCAGCGGCTCCGGAATCGTTATTAACTCCATCTGCTCCGCCTTTAAATTTGCCAGCAATTAACGAGCAGGATAACAATCGAGCAACAGCACCATCGCCTAACCTCGGAGCGATAAGCCCCGTTACTCCTTTACCTCAAACTATTCCCAGCCCTACTGCTCCTTCAGCTACTTCTCTAGAAGTGCCTAAAACCTCATCAGATGGAGCAGCACAATTAGCTCCCCCAAGTGCAGGTGGTTTTTCTTTACCCTCGCCCAACTCTGGCAGTGGAGACACGGCGTATAACCCTTCATCTCAAGAGAGATTGTTCGATCGCATTCCTCAAGTGACGGAAGCCCGAAATTATTTCCAAGAGCGATGGAAACCGCCTACAGATCTGCCTCAATCTAAGCTGGAATACACCTTGGTAATTAATAACAATGGCTCGGTCGAACGGATTATTCCTTTAACCTCAGCGGCTGGCAACTATATCGGACGTACTGGAATGCCCAAACCGGGTAGCGAACAATTAGTTTCTCCTTTGCAAGGGGAAGGTAATGCCAAAATTCGAGTGGTACTTTATAAAGACGGCCAAGTGGAGACGCTGCTAGAACCATAGTAGGGCATGGGGCATGGGGCATCGAGAAAAGTTAGTGATTTTATGCCCTATTTTCCAGACCTAATCTACCGATTATGGAAGTTAAAAAAATAATTGGGTAATTCTTGTGGGATAGCCCTCTGGGCTGTCCCACAAGATGTCTGCCTCACAATTACCGAATTTAATTCTTAACCTTCATTAGAGGACTTTAGCTACTCGGTGTGGGGTTTTCAACCCCTGACGGATGAAGGTTTTAACCGTTAACTTGACATTAATGGCATCGGAGCCTGCCCTAGATTTTAATTTGTGGGGATTTGCTTAGAGCAATATCGATAGAATAGCGAAGCTTTTCTAAAGAAGAACTTCGCTATTCTAATTTGCCATCAACATTTCTATATAAAGGCGATCGCCTAAATCCATATTCTGAGCAACTCAATATGACAGCCGAACAAAACCGACTGCTGCAAGCCCAGGCTTCAAGAAGCGATGGCCAGATTCCTTGGAAAAAGTGGGGACCCTACCTGAGCGAACGGCAATGGGGCACCGTGCGAGAAGACTACAGCGATGACGGCAATGCTTGGGATTATTTTTCTCACGACCAAGCGCGATCGCGGGCCTACCGTTGGGGCGAAGATGGACTGGGGGGCATTTCCGACGAGCGCCAAATTCTCTGTTTTGCCCTAGCGCTGTGGAATGGCAACGATCCGATCCTCAAAGAGCGATTGTTCGGACTGACGAACAGCGAAGGCAACCACGGGGAAGACGTAAAAGAGTATTACTTCTATCTCGACAGTACGCCTACCCACTCGTACATGAAGTATCTCTACAAATATCCCCAGTTAGCTTATCCCTATGAAGATTTAGTCAAAACTAATCGGGGTCGCAGTCGGGACGAATTGGAATACGAACTGCTAGATACGGGGGTGTTTGAAGGCGATCGCTATTTCGATGTTTTCGTCGAATATGCCAAAGCCGAAGCCGAAGACATTCTGATTCAAATTAGCATCGCTAATCGCGGCCCGGAAGCAGCAACCCTGCACATCTTGCCGACGCTTTGGTTCCGCAATACCTGGTCTTGGGTGGGGGGCGGTAGCAAACCAAGGCTGCAAAAGATCGATCGCGGCAGCCATAGCATTATCCACGCCCATCACACCGATCCGCAGTTTCAGGAGTTATTGGCCGATTACTATCTTTACTGCGAGGGTAGAGTGCCCCTGTTATTTACAGACAACGAAACCAATAATGCCCGACTCTTCGCTATCCCCAATCCCAGCCCTTACGTGAAAGATGGCATCAATAATTACCTCGTCAAAGGGCAAAAGGATGCGATCGATCCCTTACAGCAGGGAACGAAGGCTTCCCCGCACTATCAAATTACAGTAGGAGCCGGAGCGACGCAGGTAATTCGCCTGCGCTTGAGTCGCAATACACCAGAAGACATGGGCGATCCCTTTGCTGGGTTCGAGCCGCTGTTGCAAACCCGCTTGCAAGAAGCTGATGCCTTCTATGAGGCGATTACCCCTCCAGCGGTCAAAGCCGATCGCGATCGCACCCGCGTCATGCGACAGGCTTTAGCTGGGATGCTGTGGACGAAGCAGTATTTTTATTACGACGTGGATAAGTGGCTGAAAGAACATAACGTCAATCCTTGGTCGGAACATCGAAATCGAGTTCGCAATGGCGAATGGTTCCATATGCACAGCGATGACATTATCTCCATGCCCGACAAATGGGAGTATCCCTGGTTTGCCGCCTGGGATTTAGCCTTTCATATGTTGCCCTTGGCGATCGTCGATTCTGATTTTGCTAAAACCCAGTTAGATTTAATGCTGCGGAACGTCTATCTCCACCCTAACGGGCAAATCCCAGCCTACGAGTGGAACTTTAGCGATGTCAATCCCCCCGTTCATGCCTATGCCACGATCCAGATTTATTTGATAGATAAGGCTCGAAATGATGGCAAAGGGGATGTGAACTTTCTCAAGTATGCCTTTTCCAAATTGCTAATCAACTTCACCTGGTGGGTGAATCGCAAAGATCGCAACGGCAGCAACGTCTTTGAAGGGGGCTTTTTAGGACTCGATAACATTGGGGTGTTCGATCGCAGTTCGCCCCTGCCGACAGGAGGTTATTTAGAGCAAGCCGACGGCACTGCTTGGATGATTTTCTTCAGCCAGCAAATGTTGCGCATTGCCACCGAACTGGCAACCCACGACCCGCTCTACGAAGAGTACGTCATTAAGTTCTTCGAGCATACGATGTGGATCGCCGGAGCCATGGATCGGATGGGAGAATCCCAGGACGAAATGTGGGATGAAGAAGACGGATTCTTCTACGATGTTTTGCGGTTTCCCGATGGCAATGCCATGCGTTTAAAGGTGCGCTCGCTCGTGGGACTGCTACCGCTGGCAGCAGTAGGGATTTTTGATGCCGACGATTTCGCCAAGCTACCCAAGTTCCGCCAACACGCCACCGGGTTTTTAAGCCGCCATCCAGAATTGACGGGCAATATGCACCTACCAGATCGACCGGGAGCGGGCGGGCGGTATATGCTGTCGGTGTTTAACGAGTCAAAGCTGCGTCGCGTCTTGGCTCGAATGCTGGATGAAAACGAGTTCTTCAGTCCTTATGGGATTCGCTCCCTCTCTCGCTATCACCAAGAACATCCCTTCATTTTTCACCACGAAGGTCGAGAGTTCCGGGTTGACTACCTCCCTGGAGATTCCAACACGGGTATGTTTGGCGGCAACTCCAACTGGCGCGGTCCGGTGTGGATGCCCGTTAATGTGCTGTTTGTGGGCGCACTTCGGAGGCTCTATGCCTACTATGGCGATGAGTTTAAGGTGGAATGCCCTACGGGATCGGGGAGATACATGAACTTGTTTGAAGTGTCGCGGGAACTGGGAGAACGCTTGAGCCGCATTTTCTTGAGCGACGATCGAGGCGAGCGTCCGGTCTATGGCGCTGCCCAAAAATTCCAGGCCGATCCGCATTGGCGAGATTTAATCCTGTTTTACGAATATTTCCACGGGGACAATGGGGCTGGGATTGGAGCTAATCACCAGACGGGGTGGACGGGCTGTATTGCTTATATTATCCAGACCGCAGGAATTTTGACCCCCGAAGTCGTAGGAGAGCTTCTTTCTAGTTCTGGCGTAGAGTTTCAAGCCCTAAAGAAATTTCATGGTTTGTAGCAGATTGCTAGTACCGCTGCGCGGAAGTCAAAAGTCAACGCTTCGACCCTTCGGCAAACTTCGACAGGTGAAACAGTGAGCCTGTCGAACTGCTCAGTTCCCGCTCAGGGCATTGCAAGCTCAGCGTCCAGTCAAAAGTCAAAAACCTCATGCCATCAGCGCATCTGCGATTTGTCATGGTAGGTGGATTTCCGCCGCAATGCGCTAGATAGTGCAGCTACCAGCAAGCCGATTCGATTCGATAAGGAGGCGTAAGATCGAATCCGGTCATCGGCCTTCAGCAATAGGCTCTCTAGCTCTGAGAGCCGTTTGCTGAAGGCAAAGAAGTCGATTCTGGTTGCAATGCTCGATTGAGAACCTCTCTGGCAGACTCGGCTTGCGATCGAGCTTCGCGATATTGAATGTTCGCCTGAGCGAATTTATTGAGAACTTTAAAGCCCTCTTTTAATCGCAACACGTCTTCTTCGGAAATGAGGGTATCGGTAAACAGCAAATCTACGATCGCTCGAATTTCTCCAGCATCTTGCTGTGTCTGTTGCATTTTCAGTTTCAAGGATGCCAGACGGTTCAAGATTTGTACTGCCCGAACTACTTCATTCTCTTCTGGTGAAGGTTCGGTGTCGGGATGTTCTTCTACTTCGATAAAATCATCAGGGCCAAATCCTCCATCCAGAGTAGTTTTTAGTTGTCCGTCGTCCATCAACTCCATTAATTTCTCCATGGCTTTGGTGCGAGCCTTGGCAGAGTCTTTTCCTGGAACTTCGATCGCAGCTTCAGGATCTTCCTTGAGGGTATATTTGACCATAACGATTCCAGCCTAATAAGTAATACAATTGTACCTATTAAGGAAGTGAGAAGGCAAAAGACCAATGGTTTCAATTACCAGGTTTTTTCTAAGTTTGCAGCAGCGAATTTCGATCGAGTAAAAATAGCGGTTGGCGATTGTCAAGTCGCACCATCGTCGAACTGATGCATTGAATATTACCCTGAGCTACGTAACTTGAGGGCAAAGGACTAAAAGCGGACTCAGGTACGCGGTGGATCGCTGGGGGCGAGTCGATCGGTAGCCCGACTAAATCGCCTGTATCGCCTTGGACGATCGCTAGGAAACGTACTTGAGTAGCTTCGCCTAGATTGGTATTGGCCGAGGGTGCCTCGGCAAAAATTCGCTGGCTGACATCGATTACCAATAATTCTCGGTCTTGATACTCAGTCAGGCTGACACCCGTTCCTTGGGGATCGCCATAAATTTTACCCATTTGGACTACTTTTTGCACGTCATCGATCGGTAAAGCAAACCATTCCTGGCGCAGGCGAAAGGCGATCAGTTGATGAGTTGCTTCGGTTCGATCGGCGTTTAAACGTCGATATCGGAGAGGAGAGTGGATAGCCATAGTTAGGGAGATCGGGGGAGGGGGAGATGGGGAGATGGGGAGAGAGGGAGAGCGAGACGGAAACCTTCTTAACTTCACACTCAACACTCAACACTTAACACTTCCAAAGCTTCTGAACTTCTAAACCAGTTGTTGCAGGGTTTTGAGTAATTCCTGCTCTTTGAATGGTTTGGAGAAGTAGGCGGTAGCACCTAGATTCATCGCTAGCTGGCGGTGTTTGTCGCCGCTGCGAGAGGTGAGCATGAGGATGGGAATGTGCTGGCAGGCAGGATTGGATTTTACTTGGGCTAAGAAGCCATAACCGTCAAGGCGGGGCATTTCAATATCGCTAATTACTGCCTGCGGCGATAATCCTGCTTGCAATTTTTCTAACGCCTCTTGCCCGTCTTTGGCCTGTTCGACTCGATAGCCAGCTTTTTCTAGGGTTAAGGCTAAGAAGCGACGGACGTTAATCGAGTCATCGACTACCAAAATCCGATTTTTCTGCTGGGCGGCTACAGGTGTAGATGGTAGTTGTCCTGGGGAATCGGTATCGAGTTTTTCCCGAATTGACTGACTGAGGGCTTGGGGACGATCGCGATCGATCCATTCCAACAAAGCGATCGCATCCACTAAGGGTACGACTCGACCGTCGCCTAAAATCGTACAGCCGCTAAAGCCAGCGGGCATGGGTAGGTTGCCTTCTACTTGCCTGATGGTGACTTCTTGTTCTCCCCAGTAGCGATCGACTTGAATCCCGATTAGATCGTCTCCTTGAGACACCATCAATAGCGTCGGTTCGTCGATCGCGGGGATGATTTCTGTCTCTAATTGGGGACGAAAACGGTTGAATTGCAAGCACTGCTGCAAGCGAATCAGCGGCACCATAAATCCTTCCCAGTTGAGGACTTCTTTGCCAGCAGCCGAGAGAATCATTTCTGGATCTAGGCGAAGCATTTCTTCGACGGCGCTGTTGGGGAAAGCCAGCATCAAACCGCCGCTTTCGACTAACAACACGCGCACCACCGATAGGGTAAAGGGAACAGAAATCGTAAAGGTAGTGCCTTTGCCCGGTTGGGTATCGACGCGAATATCGCCGCGAATTTCTCGCAGATTGGTGCGCACGACATCCATTCCCACCCCGCGCCCGGAAAGATCGGTAACTCGATCGGCGGTGCTGAAACCGGGTTCAAAAATTAGATCGAGCAAATCTTGTTTGGTAGCTACTGCCAAATCTGCTTCGTTTAAGCCCATTTGCAAAGCTTTGGCGCGAATCTTGTCGAGATTGATGCCGCCGCCATCATCTTTGATGACGATTACCGTTTGGTTGCCGCGATAGGCAGCACTAATTTCAATGGTTCCGGTAGCTGGTTTGCCAGTGGCTTGGCGAGTGGCTCGCTCTTCAATACCGTGATCGAAACAGTTGCGGAATAGGTGCAGCAAGGGTTCGTTCAAAGCTTCCAAGATGCTGCGATCGATTAGGGTAGAACCGCCTCTGATTTTGAGTTCTACTTGTTTGCCGTACTTCAACTCCATCTCTCTTAACGCCCTGGGAAAGCGTCCCAGCAAATCGGCCACCGGACGCATTTGCAGTTGAGTGATGCTATTTTGCATCAGTTTGGAGGTGCGGTTGATGTCGCGGGCAAAACGTTCGGTATCTTCCAATTCGAGTTTCAAGTCGGTGGTGACTTCCTGAATCTGCACGACTGTATCCATGATTTCCTGAGATACTAGGTGCAAGTCGTTATAGCGATCCATTTCCAAGACATCGAAATCTTGGCGATCGCTCAGTAAGTTTCCGACTAAGGCTAATTGCGGCACCAGGGGAGCAGTTGGCACTCCAGTTGCCACGCGATCGTAGGCACTTCGCAAGTGGAAGTTCGATTTTTCTAGCACTTGCACCCTTTGACCCAAAAGCCCCATTAAGTTGCCCAAGCGTTTGAGGTATAAATCTAAACCGTTGCGTTCGATCGTCAATTCTCCAAATAGATCGTTAAGGCGATCGAGTTGGCGCACGGGGACGCGAATCGTGTTTTCAGCGGTTTCTTTGACGGGAGAGGGCGAGGAGGGCGAGGAGGGCGAGGAGGGCGAAGAGGGCGAGGGAGCAGTAATTTCTAAAGAAGAGAACAGTTCCTGGGCTTCTTGGGCGAAATCTGCTGTGGTTAAGTGTGGATCGAGAGCTTCTAGCTCGAAATCGGCAGTCTCGAAACTGTCTAGTGGTACTGAGAGATCTTCTTCGGCGCTTAAATTGAGAGATTCTGGCTCTAAGCCAATAGGCTCGAAACTTTCTAACGGCATCGAAAAATCTTCTTCTGAAGTTAATGGCACTTCAAAAGAATCTAAATCTAAGCCAGCAGACTCATTTCCATAGTCTTGTGGGATAGCCTGCTGGACCGTCTCTGTAGGAGCCAAATTAACCAGATTGAGTTGGCTGGGAAGTGCTGCTGTTTGGCCGATATAGACCATTGCTTGCGATCGCCGCCACTCTTGAACGGCTAAACGCGCGATCGCTTCTTCTCGATCGGGATAAGCTCCTAATTGCTCGATTACCGATTGGCAAAGGCTGCTAAATGCCGTGAGTTCGAGCATTTCTCCTAAGCCGCCCAACTCTTGAGCCGCAATCTCAAACTCTTCGCGCAAACAAGGGCGGGCGGGGTTAGCTAAAACAGATTCCAAACGCTGGATGCAAGCTTCTACTTCCGTCTCGAACAGTAAAACTACCATATCTTCCCCAGCTTCTTCTGAGAGGAGAACGGTGTCATCTGCTGGTTCCCAATCGCCCAACCGCTGGCGCAGTCTCTCGAAGATCGGATGAGCGTTCGCTGCCAGCCAAGCTTCATCGACATCTTTACCTTGACGGTTGAGAGTAGCTATTTGACGCAAGCGATCGACTGCTGAAAGCAACAGTTGTTCTACTTCCTCGTTTACCGCTTCTGGGTTTTTACCCAGTTTGAGAATTTTAAAGAAATCTTCTAGGGGATGACCTAAGCGAGCAAGGGTATCGAAGCCCATCATCGCCGCGCCGCCTTTGATGGAGTGGGCAGAACGCAACAGAGCGTCCATTTCCTGGCGATACGTGCTAACGCACAGGCTAGCGCCAACGCTTTTGCCAGTTCCTAGCCCGATTAACCCCGATTCAAGCTTGTCGAGGTATTCTTGAGCTTCTACTAAAAAATAAAGTTTTACTTCCTGTTCGGTATCGTGTGCCATAAGAAGTTTAGGAGTTTAGAAGTTTAGAAAGTTATATGAATTTGAAAAAAGGATGTCACAGATGACCGTAGGTGGTGTTAGGAGCGCAATGTGTTGCATTGGTGTCAATTTAGAGCTAAAGCCGCTGCTAGACCATGAATTTTAGCCATCTCCGCCAGGGGTTCAAAACCCCTGGCTAATAGCGCAAGTCCATTGAAATGGACTAAGGAACGAAATTACCCAGAGATCGATCGGCCAGTCCTCTTTAGAGGACTTTAGCTGTGAGACAGGGGTTTTGAACCCCTGGCGGCTCGTGATTTTGACCGTTAAGTTGACGCGCATGAAGGCCTTGCGCCCCTAAAACTTTTGACGCGGTTAAGCTACCTTGAAGGTACCCACAGAATCTTGCAATTGCTGCGCGATGCCTACTGTATCTTGCAGGGCGCTAGAAACCTGGCGAGAGGAATTGGAAGCGCGTTCCGAAGCCATGGCAATTTGTTCCATTAGCTCTGTTACCGATTTAGAAGTCTGAGCCTGAGAATCTGTAGCAGTCGAAATCGATGCCACTAATTGGTCGATCTGGCGAGACACGTCCACGATCTGAGCAAGACTTTGCTTGGTTTCTTCTACCAATCGAGTTCCAGCTACCACCTGAGTAGTACCTAGTTCCATCGCTTCTACCACTTCGCTAGTTTCTAGTTGAATGGTTTCCACGATCCGTTCGATTTCTTTGGTAGCAGAGGCAGACTGGGCAGCAAGTTGTCCTACTTCTTCGGCAACCACCGCAAAGCCTCGTCCTTCTTCCCCGGCTCGTGCCGCTTCAATACTGGCGTTGACGGCTAACAGGTTAGTTTTCAGAGCGATTTCGTTAATCAACGAAATTACTTTAGAAATCTGTTGGGAAGCTTCACCCAACCGCTTCACCTTTTTGGCGGTTTCGGCAACTGTTTCCCGCAACTGCAAGATGCTTTCCACCGTGCGATCCATGGCGGTTCCGCCGACTTGGGCTGTGTTAGAAGCAGTACGAGCCACTTCAGCCGCAGTTTGGGCGTTTCCGGCTACCTGTTGGATCGATCGCGTCATCTCTTCAACTGAATTCAGGGTTTGAGTAATTTGGCTAGCCTGTTCGATCGCTTCATCTGCTAGTTCGCTAATCGCACCTTCGTTTTCACCGATGGAACTGTTTACCTGGCTAGCAGCCTGTTTCACTTGAGTAACGATGTCTCGCAGGTTTTCCACGATACTGTTGAAGAAGTCAGCCACGATTCCGATTTCCCCGGCGCTCACTTCTGCCCGCACCGTCAAGTCACCTTCAGAGGCTCCTTGTACGTCCGATAGCAGGGCGATCAATTCTTGCTGTAGTTCTTGGTTGCGTCGCTTTTCTTGTTCGGCAGCTTCTTGCTGTTCTGCCAACAGGGTTTGAATTTGTCCTGCCATCTGGTTGATGTTAGCACCGAGTTGAGCGAGTTCGTCTTCTCCCTCGATGACGATGCGGGTGTCGAATTCCCCTTGCCCTAATTTCTTCACCGCATCTGTAGATAGCAGAATCGGGCGAGTAGCGCGGTTGGCTGCGTAAGCTGCGATCGCACCGACGAGGATGGCGGCGATGCCAGTTCCAATTAGCAGGGTGAATAGCAGTTGTTTTTGAGGGGCGAAAGCGATATCTGTATCGACGCTAATGATGGCATCCCAGTTTAACTCTGGCAGCCCTTCTAGTTTGCCAAAGGGAGCATAAGCGATTAATTGCTCGGTCTTCTCAATGTTGTTGAATCCAACCGTTGGCACTGCTTTTCCTTGGCTTTTGAGTCGAGCAAAACTCGCATACTCTGCCTCTGCCTTTTCGCCTACTAAATCTTTGTTTAAAGCCAGGAAGATCTCACCAGAAGCATCGACTACGTGGTATTGTTCGCCGTTAGCACTGAAGTTTTTGATGACTTCTTCGGCGGCTTCGATCGGCATCCGAGCGCGAACGATCGCGATCGTTTCTCCAGTTACTGTGTCTTTGATTGGGGCGGCAACGTAAATCGCCACTTCTTTAGTGGATTTAGAAACCTTGGGCTGACTGATTACTGGTTTACCAGTTTTGAGTGCCTGTTGGAAATAATCGCGATCGGCGTGATTCCCAACTACTTTTCCTTGAGATTGGAGGAGCGGATTTCCCTTGAGATCGAACACGGCAATACTGTCATAAACTCTATAGATATCTTTAGAGCTATTTAACACCGCTACTTTTTCTTCAGCCGTCGTGGCTGCCCGCACCTTGGGATTGCTCAAAATCGGCAGTTTAGCCATTACCTGAATATCGCCATATCGCTCGCCCATGAAGCGGTTCAGCTTGTCTGCCATCCCTACCGAACGGGCTTCTTCTGCCCCAGTAATTTGGTTGGTAAGCGACTGGTCGGCAAAGTAATAAGTAGTTGCTCCAATTCCCAAAATGGGTAAAGTACCGAGGGCGACAGCTAAGATGGTAGTTTTGGTTCTAATCCCTAATTTGTTAAAAAAGTTAGCTTTGGTTGCTTGAAGTTCGCTGGGAGCGGTTGAGTTACTAACTGAATCGGGGGAATCGTTGAGGTTATTCATAAGTTTAAGTACCTAAATTATCGACTATGATTTTAATGATTGAATGAAGACTATGATGGCTAATAGTAATTCTTGTGGGAGAGGAAAGATGCCTATCCCACATCCAATGAATGCTGAATGCTTTTAGTATGGCTGAACGGGTTTGATTTGATATTTAACGGTTAGCGGATGTGGGGCTGGCAAAACCCACCCATACAAATTAACGATCGCCGTGCAACACCGATGTATTAGCGATCGCTTCTGGATCTAAAATCAACAATGCCTCTCTGTTTTGAGGAATGCAACCTTGAAGATAAGGCGTTAGTTCGGGAGAAACCGTACCGATAGGAGACTGAATAATATCCTTGGCAAACCGCGTTACTCCCTTAACTTCCTTGACGACTAATCCCAGAGAAACGTTGTTTGCTTCAATAATGACAATGCTGTATCGCTGCGCTTCGGCGGCAATGGCGCTCAACCCCAATAATTGCGGCAGATCCACCACCCAAAAGACGCGGCTGCGTTGGTTGAGCAACCCCAATACGCACGGTGGCATATTGGGCATATAAGTAAGGCGACTAGCAGGAACAATCGAGGCTTCTCTGGCAAACTCCATGGGCAAAGCTGCTTCAGTTTGAGCGTCAAGCTGTAGCTTTAAATATGCTTCGCCAACATTATTAAGCGATCGATTTAGTAGTTGATTGTTCATGGTTAATTATTTATTTAGGAGTTCGGAATTCGGAGTTCGGAATTCGGAGTTCAAGAGTCAGTAGTCAGTTGTTAATTGCTCCCCATCTCCCCATCTCCCCATCTCCCCATCCCCCTCTCTCCCTCTTCCTTGTCCCCTTGCTGGCCTTAAAATGCTACGCTACGGCTCTAACAGCGCGAACTAATTCTTCTTTAGTAAAGGGCTTGGTGACGTAACCGTTAGCACCTTGCTTCATCGCCCACATCCGATCGAGATCCTGATTTTTAGAAGTGCAAACCACTACAGGCAACTTTTGGGTAGCAGGATTTTTCTTCAAGCTGCGGCACAATTCCAAACCGCTCATTCCAGGCATCACTAGATCTGTAACTACTAAATCGGGCTTTTGCTGTTCGGCTTTGGCTAAAGCATCTTTAGCGTCTGAGGTACTAATTACGGTATAACCGCTCTCGCGCAAATAGTTGCAGATTAGCTCCATTTCAGACATCGTATCTTCTACCACTAAAACCGTAGACATTTTGTTTGTCCTCAATCACATCAAATACAATTTAGATATTAATGATTTTGTCTATTTGACTGCATCCGTGAAACTTCAGAGGCTCAAATAAAATCGTTTGCCCGTATCCGTATAAACACAGAGCGGCAATTGAAAACTGAACAGGGAAAAGTTTTCCCACATTACATCTCGGTAGGGGTGCAATCCTTCCGCAAGCTCAGCCGAGCGAACAAAGGGCATTGGTAACTCTTCCCTATGCCCTATGCTCTATACCCTCTAGACGTTTAATAGCTTATCTTCAGGTTAAATATCTAAAGACAATTTTGACCAATTCTGATTGGGTAAAAGGCTTAGTTAAATAGTCTGTCGCTCCTGCCATTCTAGCTTTGGCTCGATCTATCAATCCTGTATTTCCTGTTACCATCACGATTGGCGTGGTTTTAAACAAAGAATGGTTTCTTAAAAGGCGACAGAGTTTGTAGCCATCTATGGTTGGCATACCGACATCCATCAAAACCATATCGGGCTTAATCCGAATGATTTCCATCAAAGCTTTGCCCGAATCGTTAATCGCATGAACTGTTAGATTGTGTTCTCCTAAAAAGCGATCGATCTCTTTCAAAATTGTCGGGCTGTCATCAACGCAAACGATTTTGTATGGATTCTGAAAACCCGATCGGATCGGAATGTTACTGAAAGTATCGCTAGCACTTCCCGGCTCTGACGGGGGAATGCTCGTTCTAGGAACTGAGTCGATCGCTCCCTCAAGTGGAGGAATTTTAGGTAAGCGATCGAACGGCGATTGAGGCTCTCTTAAAATCACTGTTTTGTCTTTAATTAACGGATAAAGAGAGCGAACTATTTTCAACTCGTTTTGATTGGTTAAGACTGCTATTTGTCGAAAGCTAAACCCTCTCAAAAGCTTAGTGAGCCTCTGCTGCTGTTCTGGTGAAAGTTTTTGCTCGGTCTGACTTTGACTGAAGAAGTAAGGACGCTGATCGGGCGACGAAACTGTAGGCGCTAAAGCTTGCCATGACTCTATTTGCTTCTGAATCTCTCGACCAACTTCTTGAAGATCGAAGCGACAAAAAATCGGCAATTCATCGGTGCTATTAATAACTTCATCGCGACCGTTTTGCAATAATAAATATGATTCAAAAACTTCTTGACTTAAGTGTTTAATTAACTTAGCACCTTCTTCCGGTTTGAGATATTGCTGTTCGACTAACCACGCGATCGCCTGATAATCTGGTGGCGACATAGTATTACTCTGAGACTCATTCTCAAAGTTTAGGCGGGCTTGGTTGCGAACCGCAGGAGTCAAATGAGTAATTTCATGGCTCATGCGCCGCAGATGGCGGTCTAATCGTTCAAAGGGATCTAGGGAATGAGTAGCATAGATTAACTGTCCTCGATCGAGGTATATTCGCCAGTCCACTGAATTATCAGAGACTTGTAAACACCCTCGATCTACAGAATTAGAGCAAGTTTCTAATAATCTCAAAGGATGGAAATTTGTTGAATCTTGACTTGCGAAAAAAGTAACTTCGTTCATAATATAAGAAAAAATAAATTTAGATGTATGTTAAATTTATAAATTTGATTCTTTGTTGCTAATTTACTCGAAGGTACTGTTTACTCTCGAAAGAACTGAAGTAGCGCTGCCTTGTGTTAACCAGTAACGATCGATGTCCTGCAAATTATACTCTTGGAAGATAGAATTTTTGAGCGGCTAAGTTGAGTATGCTATTCATTATTCCCACTTTATAACCATTAACGATCTCCAATATTTTATTTATTAGCGATTAATAAAATTAGGCTGCAATAGAGCAAACGCAGACAACTTAGCCCTAAATGCACTCGGCTTAGGCAAACAAGGGATGGATATACCATTAGTAGGGGCGCAAAGCTTTGCGCCCCTATCAGATCCAATATCTACAATTCGCCAACAAATCGAGCGAAATTGTATCAAAAATTACAAATTTTCAACTTCTTTATCTACTAACAATTCCCGACCACTGAACTTTTTTGAGTTTATCTCGGCGATAGGAGAAGAAACGTTCTGGTTCTTGATAGGTGCAGTGAGGAGCGATCGCAATTCGATCGGCACTTATTCCCAACTGCTGAAGCTGAATGGCATTGACTCGGCGCACGTCCAAACGCACTCGTCCTGGATGAGGATCTGGCAAGATGGGCGGATCGGGTAACTGTGCTAAAGCCGCCACGATATCTTCAGGAGAAGCGGCTACCTCTGAAGGCAAAATCGTAGCTCCTACTTCTGCCGCTACCTGCAACGATACCTGGTAAACCTCTCCAGCGATCGCCGGACCTAATGCCACCCGCAAATGCTCGATCTGGCTGCCGCTGGCAAGTAAACGCGCGATCGCTACTGGCAAAATTTTGGTAGCCGTCCCGCGCCAACCAGCGTGGACTGCGGCCACTTGTCCGGTGCGATCGTCGGCAATTAAGGCCGGGGTACAATCGGCACTGCAAGCCCATACAGACTGATTTCCTCGATCGGTTAACGAACCGTCAGCTAAGGGTAAATCCTCCTCCTGTCCGGCGGTGGCTGCTATTTCTGAGGGGGTGAGTATCGTATTACCGTGTACCTGTTTGACTCGATAAACCTGGGCTGCTGGCTCCAGTACCTCGATGAGTTCTGAGGGCATTCTCGGCCAAAACAGTTGAGTAAAGAAGCCGTGCGGCCAGGGTTCCAGCAGAGAGCAAGTCAGATAGGGCAAATCTTTCCAAGCGTGCCAGTGCCACGTAGGGTTAGGAATGAGTGAGTTAGGAATCTGATTCAAGGACTGCAATGTAAATCGTCTTCTAGTTAAAAAATTTGGAAGATTTTTAGCCCAAAGATAAGTGGGCAGACATAATGAGTAGCTAAAAGCCCTAGTTAGCTTTGATTTAGGTCAAATGGTGGTTCTCCAAGAATTGCTTGCAATTCTAGAGCAAGTTTAGCAATCTTTTTGCTAGGTTACTTAAATCGCTAGATCGCCATCGAGCAAACCTGAGATAGATTATAGTGCTAAAAACAATACCACCAAGATATATTTCAAAGCAGGAGAAGATATGGCACGAGATCGAGAATTTTTTGAAGTCTTATTCGATTTCTCATTTTCCAAATTTATGGACTTGAGAATAGCGATACTTCTGTAGACAGCACTGAGAGCAACAACCCAGAAAATTCCTAAATCCTGTTTTTGAAATGTACGACAGCTTAACTAAGGTGGTATTAGATCCCCAATTAATAAAATCTTCGATCGGAGGGTATAACTATGCGCCTCTAGATCTGGAATTTCATATATTTGATACACTACCCTCAACTAACCAAACTCTCTGGGACTTAATCGATCGAGGTGCGGTTCCAGGAACGGTAGTCATTGCCCTCCAGCAGACGGCCGGAAAAGGTCAATGGGGAAAACAATGGGAATCTCCACTAGGAGGGCTTTATCTCTCTTTAGCTTTAGTTCCCAACTTACTAGCTTCAGAAAGCGCCCAACTGACTTTGTGCAGTGCTTGGGGCATCGCCACTGCCTTACGCGCTCGCGATATTCCAGTTTTTATCAAAAGGCCCAACGACTTGATGCTATCTGGGCGAAAACTCGGCGGTATTCTTACAGAGGCCCGCGTTCAACACGAGCAAATATCGTCAGCAGTAGTTGGCGTTGGCATTAACTGGACTAATCCCGTTCCCGAAATCGGTATCAATTTAGAATCTTTTTTAGAAACTCAGTCAACTCGATCGATTACCTCTTTAGAAATGTTGGCTGGAATTGCCCTAGAAGGACTATTATCTGGCTATCAAAGCTGTTCGGTATCGGGAATGGAAACGATCTTGCCTTCTTACTTGCAGCTTTTATCCAAGCAGATCGGCAATCAGGGATGAGGGAGATGGGGAGATGGGGAGATGGGGAGAATAAATAACCTATGCCCTTAAAAATAACCATGTTCGGCTAGGAAGTCGGGGGTAATTTCATCTAAAGGAGCGATCGCAGTTTTGGGATCTGGAGTGCCGTATCCTAGAAACTTCTCGACATATTTACCCAAAATATCGGCTTCCAAATTGACCCAAGAGTCGGCTTGTAGGTAGCGCAGGTTGGTTTGCTCGTAAGTATGAGGAATGACCGCGACCTTAAACCAACTACCCTGGCGATCGCAATCTGCTACGGTTAAACTCACTCCATTAACGGCAATACTCCCTTTAGGAACGATATAAGGGGCGATCTGAGACTGCCACTGAGATAAGTGGGAACGGGTCGCAGTAAAGTACATCTCCCAAGCCCGCTCTGTAGATACTACCGATTCCAGGCAACCGATTCCGTCTACGTGCCCCATAACGAAATGCCCTCCTAACTTGCTACCAACTCGCAAAGCTGCTTCTAAGTTGAGATAAGCACTGGCATACTGTCTCTGCCCTAAAGTAGTGCGATGCAAAGTTTCGGGAGAAGCCGTGGCGATAAAACCTTGGGATAAAATTTGCTCTACTGTCAAACAAACTCCATCCACCGCTACGCTATCGCCAATCGCTAAATCTGCTAACAGGGCAGTATTTGCATCTGGCAGACAGGAAACCTGAAATCGATCTTCGCCGCGCGGCTGAATAGTTCCTAGTGCTTGAATTAATCCAGTAAACATAGCTTTTTTTAGGAATTCAGAAGTTCAGAAGTTCAGAAGTTCAGGAGTTTAGGAGTCAGTTGTCAATTGTCAGTAGTTAATTTTCTCCCCATCCCCCCATCCCCCCCTCGATCGCTCTTGATTTGCCACCACCTGTTCAATAGTCCTCAAAGTGCGGCATACTAAGAGATACAGCGCTATCGATCTAATTTAACTTAGTTTGTACGACTGGTTGTAAAAATACTTAAATTGAGTAATTGCGACTGTCAGGGTCACAGTGTTAGTTTATGTTTCTGCGTTCCTAACCCCGATGCCGACTTGATTCTAGAGGGCAAGCTGATGATTGAGATGAGAATTGCTGGAATTGCATTAGATGCTATGACGCGCAGCCCGATAGTGCTGCTCAAAGATTCGACCGAACGACGCGCCCTGCCGATTTATATCGCCCAAGATCAGGCTAAGGCAATTATCAGTGCCCTGGAGAAACAAGCACCTCCTCGCCCTCTGACCCACGATCTGATGGTAAATCTTCTAGATGCTTGGGAAATGAGCGTAGAGCGGGTAATTATTCACTCGCTGCAAGATAGTACCTTCTATGCCATCTTAATAGTTCGTAAAGGCGAGGTGAAGAAAGAAATCGACGCTAGACCGAGCGATGCGATCGCCATTGCCTTGCGTACCAACAGCCCGATCTGGGTGATGGAAGAAGTAGTCGCCGATGCCTCGATTCCAGTCGATAGGGAAGCTGACGAAGAAGAACGCCAAGCTTTCCGCGAATTCGTTTCCAAACTGCGACCGGAAGATTTAATCCAGCGGGGCGGTTTTAGTCCCGGTGAAAGCACGAGTTGATGGGGAGAGGGGGAGATGGGGAGATGGAGAGATGGGGAGATGGGGAGATGGGGAGATGGGGAGATGGGGAAGCCTTCTTAACTCAACACTCAACACTCAACACTTAACACTCCACACTACAAAAACTTGCATTATCGTCGTTTTGGTAAAACTAATCTGTCGTTCTCAGTATTTTCTCTGGGAACGATGCGCTATTTGGCTTCGGTGGCAGAGGCGAGGCAGACGATCGAGGCGGCTGTAGCTGCGGGCATCAATCATTTAGAAACGGCTAGGGGTTACGGTGATAGCGAACGATATATTGGTGCTGCCCTCCAAAGTGGATTGTCCAAATCTAGAGAGCAGTTGTACCTTACTACCAAGCTACCGCCCGGATCTGATGCCGATACTATGCGTCAGTGGATCGACGAATCTCTGCAACGCTTGAACCTAGATTATGTAGACTGTCTGGCGATTCACGGCATTAACACTTGGGAACACCTAGAATGGGTGCGATCGCCTGATGGTTGTATGGCAGCGGTAAGGGAAGCGATCGATCGAGGACGAGTGCGACACGTCGGTTTTTCTACCCATGGTTCGCTAGAGTTAATTTTGGCGGCGATCGAGACGGATTTATTTGAATTTGTCAACCTGCACTACTACTATTTCTTTCAACGCCACGCCCCAGCTATTAAGTTAGCCCATCAAAAAGATATGGGCATTTTTATCATCTCACCCGCTGATAAAGGCGGCAAACTCTACGCGCCACCCCCAACTTTAGAAGATTTGTGCGAGCCATTTTCGCCGTTAGAGTTAAACTACCGATTTCTGTTAAGCGATCCTCGAATTACCACTTTAAGCGTCGGTCCGGCTAATCCAGAGGAACTGATAGTGCCCTTACAAGTAGCCGACAAAGATTACCCGCTGACACCAAAGGAAGTTGAGGTATTAGAAAGCTTGCGATCGCACGCGAGAAATGCTCTCTCAACTGACTGGTGCAGTCAATGTTATGATTGTTTGCCTTGCCCCGAAAATATTCAGATTCCAGAAGTTTTGCGCTTGCGTAATTTGGCTGTTGCCTGCGACATGAACGATTATGGTAAATATCGCTATCAGATGTTTGAAAATGCGGGTCACTGGTTTCCTGGAGTTAAGGGCGATCGCTGTACCTCTTGCGGTGACTGTTTGCCTCGCTGTCCGCAACAGTTAGACATCCCCAAACTTTTGCAAGATGCTCACCAACGTCTCAACGGTAAACCCGGCCGTCGTTTATGGGGGTGAGGGGTGAGGGAGAGAAGGAGAGAGAGCGCAGAGGAGAAAATTAACAACTGACTACTAGCAATGAACGATCGAATAACTTGAAATCGATTATTAATAATAAAATAGGTCGTTTTACAAAAACTTAGTATTCGTTGAACTATCTAAAAATTTACTGTTATCTTTGAGTTTTATGATGAGAAAAATTTAGCCAGATACAACTCATGATTAAAAAAATTAAGCATCGGATGCAATCCCTCTGGCGACAGAGACGTATGCAAGAATTCCTCAAGCGGATGCATCTTCAAAATGGCACTAGAATTATTGATTTAGGAGGATTGCCCCAGATCTGGGAGACGATCGATCTCGATCTCGATCTCGTATTATTAAATCTACCAGGAATCCTGGAAAAAACAGAGAAAATTTGGCAAGGTAAATATCAATTTATAGAAGCAGATGCCTGCGAACTTCAAGGCTTGCCGGATAACTCATTTGATGTAGTATTTAGCAATAGTGTCATCGAACATATTGGTTCCCCAGAAAAACAGGAGGTATTTGCCAAGACAGTGCAACGACTAGCCCCAAGTTACTGGATTCAAACACCATCAATTTGGTTTCCTATTGAAGCGCACTGCGATTTGCCGTTCTGGTGGTTTTACCCGTCGAAACTGAAGCAAGCATGGATTCTTGAGTGGCAGCGGCGGGGATTAAAATTTAAATCGCAGCAGATGGCTGAGACACGAGTGCTAAGTCTGAGCTATCTTAAGTCTTTGTTTCCTGATGCTCAGGTCTATACAGAGTATGTGGCAGGTTTTCCGAAATCTTACTCAATGTACGTTCCTATCGATCTACCCTAGTTCTAAGTAGATAGAGCATTCTATTAGAAATATTGTGCGGAAGTTTGCCCCTAATCGTAAATTACATTTGGTTTAAGTCCAGTAGAGCAGACGAGCCTGAGGAAAACGCTCTTGGATCTGTCGCTCGAAAAAGTGGCGCACCCTCTTCATCGCGTCCGAGTCGTAGACGTACTTCGTACCGCCGAACTTGTTACGCTTGATGCTGCGCTTCTCCTCGTCCATATCTAGCTGGCTTTGAGGATACCAGGTCTGCAATACTGCTTTCGATCCGGGCGTGAAGCGGTGCGAAATTAGCTCGAAGGTCAGATCGCAGTCGAAATCGATCGCGGCGCTAATTTCGTCGAATAGCTGCTGGTAATGCTGCTCCCAATCTTCGATTAGCATAATCGGAGCGACGACCAAGCCGATTGGATAACCGCCACCATTTTGCGATCGCGGCAGTGCTAGCCGTCTTAATGCCTGAAGTCGCGCCGCCACAGAAGCCGTGCCCCCCTCAAAGCGTCTGGCCACAAGGTCTGCATTGACGCTGACGCGGCAGCGGGTACGACCGTTGTGGGGCAAGTCGAGCAGTGCATCTACGGCATCAAACTTAGAAACCCAACGCAAATAAGCATCCTGGCGGTTTCCGAAGTAGCGAATGCACTCAGCCAAACTACCAGTAAGATGCTCGATGCCCAAAGGATCGGTGTAGCAACTCACCTCAAAGGTCTTGGCTTGACCCGGTTGCTCGTAATTGGCTAGGTTGGCCAAAATCTGCGGTAAGTTAGCAAAGACTCGAATTACAGGCGGCCCCGACAAGCTACCTGCCAAATAACAGTATTGACAGTGGGCCGGACAGCCTTCAGCCAGGTGAAACTGCCAGTCGGCTGAAGGTGGAATCGGGCTGAGTTTGAAGGCCGAAGGGGGTGCGGTGACAACAGCTAGGGTACGCTTGCTTTTAACATACGTATCGCGATCGCTCTCGCCCCGCAGATCTGTGAGGCGATTTCGAGATAATTCTTCGATCGGCAAGTTAAACGACTGTAACCGTGCTAGGATTTGCTGTCCCCAAGGCTCTTGGAGGGCAGCAGGGGTAAACAGGACGCGATCGGGCATCCACAAACGAGAAGAACCGATATTGGGCTGTAGCTCGATCGGCTTGTCTGCCATGGTGTTGGATACCATCTGATATCTTTAAGTAATTTTGCTGGGCGATCGAAGTCGCAGCTAAAGAATCAAAGCCTCTTACCCCCCTCTCCTGCGAGGAGAGGGGCTGGGGGTGAGGTCGATTAATTGAGTTCCCTAGCCACCAAGACAGCAGATTCTTCCAATACTTCTCGAATCCGCCGTTCTAAACGTTCGAGGTCGAGTCCGCCCTCATCTCGAACGATCCGGCGCACGGTGGAGTTAATATTGGTCAGATCTAGGAGTAAATCCTGCATAATCTCCTGCTGCTGGCGAGATTGGGTAATTTCGCGCGGCTCTTGCACCAAATCCCGGACGATCGAATCTTCAGCCCTAGAAGCGACGATCGGATCTGCTTGTCCCTGAAGATATATATAAGTCCTCCTGCCCGGTCCCCGCCCTTCCTCGATCGGAATCACTGATGTAACTTGGTCGGAGCGCACGTATTTCCCAAAGCCCAGATGTATTAGTACCGATGACTGAATTTTCATGTAATCTAAGCGTTTTGCTTTCAACTATCTCTATTATCGCTCATGCAACATTGGGCTGTAGCCTATAATTAGAGCGGGTTTTACCCTTTTTTTATCGGGTTTACCCTCAAGCCGATCGTCGGTGCTGTTGGCCGCTGCCAAAGCGATCGCTCAGCGTATGCGCCAGCAAGGATTGCGTTAATCTAGAACGTAGATAGAGGCGATCTGCCATTCACCGAGCCAGATAATCCCCATGAATGTTGCCATCTCGATCGAATCTTTGACATTTGAGAAATTTCTCGCCCAGTATGGCAATGACGCTCGTTATGAACTCATTGATGGAGAATTAATCGATTTGGAACCTACTGGACTTCACGAGCAGGTCGCAGCCTTTATCCTGCGAAAACTTAATGTCGAAATCGATCGATCCGATCTGTCGTGGTTTACTCCAACTCGATGTCTGCTGAAGCCGCTGGCGTTAGGCGTGGCATTCCGTCCCGATGTCATCGTTCTCGACGAAGAGGAACTCTACAAGGAACCTTTCTGGGAAAAAGAGCCGATCGTTACTTTAGGAAGTTCTGTGAAGTTGGCGATCGAGGTCGTTAGTACCAATTGGCAGAATGACTACGCTCGTAAGGTAGAAGACTATGCTGAGATGGGCATCCCAGAATATTGGGCGATCGATTACTTAGGATTAGGTGGTAAAGACTACATCGGCTATCCCAAACAGCCTACTTTGTCTGTATACGAGCTAGATGACACTAGACCTGTCTACAAAAAGCCCAAACAATATCGCGGTATGGATATAATCTCATCCTCAACCTTCCCAAATCTCAATTTAACGGCTGAAAAAGTTTTTAGCGCAGGCAGATAACAATCATGACTAATTCTGTTGACTTATTAGAACTTACAAATCAGCAATTAGTTGAAATTGTGTGGATATTAAAAGGGACTCCTCAAGCTCGTATCTGCTACCGAGAATTGAGCCGTCGCCCAGCTTCATTAACTTTAAGTCCAGACGATCCGCTGTGGGAGGAAAAACTTAGAGAGCAGATTTGTCGTTCTCAAAACGATATCGATCTGCGATCGCCAACTCGTTCTCTTTAGCGCGTTCGCCAGCACGTATCGCGCTAAGCTAATCTAGTTTGTATAACATCAATGAAATAGAGAAATCGATCGAATGAAATTTTTCTCAAAATGGTGGCAGTTACCAGCGGTCGCTCTGGGTTTAACGATCGCGATCGCCCTTCATAGCTGCAACCTCACTCAACCACCAGGAACCTCAAACACACCAGGATCGCAATTATCGGGATCGCAAATTGTCACCAGCATTCTCAGTGATTTGAAAACCTTCAATTCCGCTCTCGGTCAAGAATCTCCAAATATCGATATCTTGACTGCGGCTGGATTAATTACTGAGAACGGCAAAGGCGAAATTGAGCCTGAGTTGGCGGAATCGTGGAAAATTTCTGACGACAAACTCAAAATTACTTTTACTCTCCGGCCAGGGCTGAAGTGGTCTGACGGTCAACCCCTGACAGTAGATGATGTGGTCTTTACCTACAACGACATTTACCTCAACGAAGACATTCCTACTGATACTAGAGACGTTCTCAGAATCGGGCAAAGCCGCAAATTGCCCACCGTCCGCAAGCTTGACGCTCGCCGAGTAGAATTTACTACTCCAGAACGTTTTGCCCCATTCCTGCGTTCTACAGGAGCGCCGATTCTCCCAGCCCATATTTTGAAAAAAACAATAACCACCAAAGGTAAAGATGGCAAACCTAAGTTTCTGACCACTTGGGGGGTAGATACTCCCCCAGCTAAGCTCGTTGTTGCCGGCCAGTACAAATTAGAAAGCTACACGCCCAACGAACGTTATATCTTTCGACGCAATCCCAACTATTGGCGTAAAGACGCTCAAGGCAATCAACAGCCCTATATCGAGCGCACCGTTTGGGAAGTCGTGGAAAATACCGACACCTCTTTATTAAGATTTCGGGCTGGCAAATTGGATGCTATTCCGGTTCCAGGCGATCAGTTTGAGGTGGTCAATCGCGAAAAAGCACAAGGTAAATATACCATCTATGGCAGAGAACCCGGCCCTGGTACAAACTTTATTTCCTTCAACCTCAACCAAGGCAGCAGAAATGGTAAACCATTAGTCGATCCGATCAAATCTCGCTGGTTTACTAACGTCAAATTCAGACAAGCGGTGGCTTATGCGATCGATCGGCCGCGTATGGTGAACGAGGTTTTTCGGGAATTAGGCCAACCCCAAAATTCACCGATTACCGTTCAAAGTCCCTATTATCTTTCGCCGGAAGAAGGGCTAAAAGTCTACGATTACAATGTCGAAAAAGCTAAGCAATTACTGCAAGAAGCTGGATTCAAATACAACGAGCAAAATGAGTTACTAGATGAAGATGGCAACCGCGTAGAGTTTAGTTTGATGACTAACGCAGGAAACAAACAGCGTGAATCCATGGTAGCTCAGATCCAACAAGATTTGGGCAAAATCGGCATGAAAGTAAATCCGAATCTGATTGATTTCGGCGTGCTAGTAGATAAGCTTTCTAACTCTCTAGAATGGGAATGTTATGTGTTGGGTTTGACTGGTGGTGTCGAACCAAATAATGGCGCTAATGTCTGGTCTCCTGATGGTGGATTGCACAGCTTTAACCAAAAACCTCAAGCGGGACAACCACCCATCCAAGGACGAGTGGTCTATCCCTGGGAAGCAGAAATCGGTAAGCTCTATATCCAAGCCGCACAGGAGTTTGACGAAACCAAGCGCAAAGCCCTCTATGCTAGAACTCAACAGATTACCCAAGAGAATTTACCCGTAATCTATCTGGTCAATCCCTTTGCGATTACAGCAGTACGCGATCGCATTACTGGGATTAAATATTCTCCCATCAATGGGGCGTTCTGGAATCGTTACGAGTTGAAAGCTAATTAGTTCTCCAAGCTTGCCCTCACCCCCAACCCCTCTCCCATATGGGAGAGGGGAGCAATATCGAATCCGGTTAAACACCCATAAGTAAGATCGATTGTAGTTGGGTTGTAGGCGTAGCCTTCCCGCAGGGTACGGAGTGAAACCCAACACACCACGAGTGTTGGGTTTAGTTATGGTCGATCGATCGGATTTGATAAAAGAGTTCTCTTACATTTACTAACCAATGACCCAAGAAGGCTTACAATTTTTGCTCGAAGCAGTGGCAGCAGGTGAAGTCAGCCCTGAAACCGCTTTAGAGAAACTCAAGCATTTCGACTTTGAACCAGTTGGCGATTTTGCCCGCATCGACCATCACCGCTCGCTGAGAACTGGCTTTCCAGAGGTAATTTGGGGGGCTGATAAAACTCCCGACCAGATACTTCAAATTATGCAGGCAATGCGCGATCGCCACCCGGTAGTAATGGCAACTAGAATTACCCCTGAAGTTTATGCCCAACTGCAAGTCCAAATTCCCAGCCTCCACTATTACCCCATGGCTAGAATTTGTGCCCTAATCAGGAGTTCAGAAGTTCAGGAGTTCAGAAGTTCAGAAGTAGGGGCGCAAAGCATTGCGCCCGTACAGAAGTCAGAGACAATCGCCCCCTCACCCCCTCATCCCCTCACCCCCTCTCTCCCATCTCCCCAACCTGGAACTATTGGCATTATCTCGGCTGGCACGGCCGATTTGCCAGTAGCAGAAGAAGCCGCTGTCACGGCTGAACTCTGCGGCTTTCAAGTGCAACGTCTTTGGGATGTTGGCGTAGCTGGCATCCATCGGTTGCTCAGTCACCGCCAACTTTTGAGCGAATCTGATGTTTTAATCGTCGTGGCTGGGATGGAGGGCGCTTTGCCTAGCGTCGTGGCCGGACTGGCAGATTGTCCGACTATAGCCGTTCCCACTAGCGTCGGCTACGGGGCTAGTTTTGGTGGTTTGGCTCCGTTGTTAACCATGCTCAATTCTTGTGCCGCTGGCGTGGGAGTCGTCAATATCGATAATGGATTTGGAGCAGCTATTTTAGCGGGGCAAATTCTCAGAACGGCTAACAAAGTGCGAAATAGATCGAAGATTTAGCGTTTTGTCTCAAGACAAATAGCTTCGAGCCGAGCGATAATAATCTATCTGGCAGTTACTAGGAGAGCGTTAATGGATTCTATTCGACGGTATGCGATCGTTATACCCAGCATGGCTGCCATCTTGTTTTTAACTGTGGGTTGTAGCGAGAGCAAAGTTTCGCAGTGTAGCAAGATCGTCAAAATCGCTACTCAAACCGTCAAACAGACAGAAACGATCGTTCCTAGAGGCAAGAAAGTCACTCCTGAAACTATCCTCAAAGGGGCTGAAACCATGGACAAGGCAGCCCAATCGATGTCAGCGATCGAAGTTAGCGATGTTAAGCTCAAAGAATATCAAGGTAGTTTTATCAAAATGTATCGCGAGATCGGTAAAACTATCCGCGCTTTTGGGGTAGCTGCTCGCCAAAAAGACCGCATAGCAGCGATGAGCGCCCTAAAAAACTGGCAGCAGGCTAGCTTTCGCGAGCAAGAAAATAGATTGGCTACTGGAATTAAAAGTTATTGCCAATCTCAATAGACATCTCCAACAATTCTTGTCAGGTAGGCATCCTGCTTTCGATACGAAATCCGCTTAGCAAAAGCTGGTTTACCCTCACCCCCAACCCCTCTCCCACGGGAGAGGGGAGCCGCAGGCGGGGTGAGGGTAGCAATGGATGGTATGAGGTCTTAACAAAAAGCTCAGAGAGATCGATCTCTGAGCTTTTTGTTACTCGAAATTTAGAGAGCAACAATTACGATGATTTTAGCTGACGCGCCATAGTTTGAAACTCCTTCAAACTCGGACCGGGACGACGACGACTGCTGCCCGTAGAAGGTGCAATTAAGTAATTAGGAGCAAAGGTAGTGGCAGCTTGGGGCTGAGGTTTGCTAGGAGCCGGAGCAACTGGCACTGGTTCTGGCTTGGGCGATTCAGCTTTAGCATTCTTAGATAGTGCTGCTTTAGCTTGTTTAGCACTCTTAGCTGGCGCAGCTTTGACTTCTTTCGTAGCCTTAGATAGCGCGGTTTTGGCTTCTTGGGTAGCCTGAGATAGTGCTGCCTTAGCTTCGTCGGCTTTAGCTGCTAAAGCTGGTTGGCTGCCGTTCTCTGACTTATCTTTTTCCCCTTCCTCTAACTCCATGAAAAATCCTCCTTTTTTCTTGGAGCCTTTTTTGGAGCCGAATAGCCCAGTAACCAAGCCGACAATACCGCCTAATAACCCAGAGATTCCCCCAAACAGTTTCTTTATAAAACCGAACATTGACTATTACTCCTGGTGTTGCGAAGAAGTTAAATGAATTTTTTCTCAGTTTAGACAATCTACTTTAAATTTTAAGCCAGTATATAAATTGCCAAAACTACTATCCGATCGGCGAACTAGCTCCCTACCAAAGCTGCCACCAGTTTGAATTATCAATTTCTTTATGAGGCGATCGCAAGATTTATCGACAATCCTTAACAAAACTTTACATTTAGCCGAAAAGCGATCGCCCCAATGTAACTAGGAAAGCACTTGCCGCTCGAACCAAGCACCCTCTGCCTTCTCTATTTCTCGTTACCCAGCCACCCAGCCAAGTTATGTTTCTGGGCATCGGAAGGGTTTTTGACTGCCACCACTTGGTAGCGGCTAGGACGCGGTAGGTCTAGAGTAACTGGGTAGCTACAAAGCCGATCTTGATGAAAAACCGTGAAATCGACAGTATCGCCACCTCGATAATCTTTGAGCCTGTCGGACAACTGCTCTGACGTGACTTTAATGCCATTGATGGCTAGTAACTCATCGCCAGCATCTATACCTGCTCTTTGAGCGGGAGAGCCAGCGGCGACAGATTTAATTAAGTCGCGTCCATGCTCGCTTTTAGTGGTAATGCCAAGGTAAGGAGTAGGTTCGTCTTCCGTAATGCCTTCTACCTGCAAACCAAATGGCTCTAGATATTCGTTGAAAGGTAACTCTTCAGTGCTGTCTATATAGCGGTGAAAGAAGTCACTTAAATCCATTTCGGCTACCGATTCAATGACCGCTTGAAGCTGTGCTGGAGTAAAGCCGATTTCTTCTCGTCCGAACTGCTGCCACATTTGCTGCATCACGTTGTCGAAAGAACGTTGGTTGTCGTGGCGCGATCGAATTAACAAATCTAGCAACAACGAAATCAATTCTCCTTTTAAGTAATAAGAAAGTTGAGAATTACTGCTGTTGGCATCTGGTCGATAGAGTTTAATCCAAGCATCGAAGCTTGACTCGCTCGCTGGTTGTACGAACCGTCCCGGCGTGGTTTGCAAGCGAGTAATTTCTTTCCCCAACTTGTCTAAGAAAGTCTGAGAATCGTAGATACCCGCCCTTAAAGGAATGGTTAAGTCGTAGTAGCTAGTCGTGCCTTCGCTAAACCACAGAGAAGTAGTGTAGTTCTCTTTTTCGTAGTCAAAAGTTTCCAAAGCTTGAGGGCGAAGGCGCTTGATATTCCATAAATGAAAGAATTCATGCGCTACCAACTGCATAAAACGGTTGTACTTCTCTCGATCGCGAAAACCAAACTGCGAGTAAATTAACGAACAAGCATCTTTGTGTTCCAAACCACCAAAGCCGCTGGAGGTCAAATGGAGGATAAACAGATAGCGATCGTATGGCAACCCGCCAAAGATTTGGGCTTCTACAGGAATAATTTTCTTGATGTCACTGATGATTCGTTCGGGGTCGGCATTACCTTCTCCCCAAATAGCTAGTTGATGGGGTTTGCCCAGCACTTCAAATTCATACAACTGATGGCAACCGATCTCAAACGGACTATCGACTAAAGTGTCGAAATCAGGAGCTATAAAAGTGTGAAGTGTTGAGTGTTTTATGAGTTCGGAATTCGGAATTCGGAGTATGTCCTGCGGACAGGCTGCGCCAACGGAGTTATAATTTTCTCCCCTGCTTCCCCCTCTCCCCCTCTCTTCATCTCTCTCTAGGGGAGTAGCGACGCGCCAATCAGATCTAGGGGGAGCGATCGAGATCTGAATCGGAGCTCGTTCAAATCCGGGAATGTAGAAGCACAAAGCCGCAGGATTAAAATAGCCGTGAGTTGCATCTAGATGGTTTGTGCGTACCGAGAGTTCGTTAGCAAATATTTGGTATTTCACCACTACTTCGCTAACGCCGTTAGTTTGTACCTGCCAGTGGTTTTTGCTTACTTTTTGCTTACTTAGAGGATGCCCTTTACCATCGCTAGCTGAGAAATTTTGCAAATGTCTGGCATATTCTCGCACCAGATAAGAACCTGGAGTCCATACGGGCATTTTTAAATCGAGAATAGGTGCTTGCCATTGTTTTACTTGCAACGTCACCTCAAATAGATGCGACTCTGGTTGAGGCATTGCTACTTGGTAGTTAATTGAGGGTGTAGTGCTGGTGGGCTTACTAGAGAGAGTAGCTGTGGCTTCAGTCATTTTTACCTTTTTAGCTCCTATCTCTATGTTGGTGTTGATGGTAGCCTTCGGCAAGCCTCTAACCGTAATTTACTCGATCGCGCCCAACACGACCAGCAGAAAGCCAGAACCATTAACGATCGTATGAATGATAATGTCCGGCCAGGTATTTTTAGTTTTCTGGACGATCGACGAGGTGATGAAGATAATCGGAACGAGCGTTACTAGCAATGCTACTCCAAACGGAATATGAAACATCCACCAGCAACAGCCGTGAACCAACCAAGTATACTTTCCGAAGGCCAATTCTTGCCGGGGGAAAATGTAACCTCGCCAAAACAATCCTTCTCCAAAAATGTTGAAAAAGAACATTGGCAGCCAAGCAGCTAAGATCCAGCGATCGCTAGCTGTCAAAGCCTTTACAGACATGAATGCAGGCTGAGGTGAAAAGTTAGGATCGATCGCTCGGCCGATCGCGATAATGGCATAAGTTAAAACGCCTATAGCGATTATCCCCAAACCAGTCCAGCCTAGCGTCTGCCAAGATGGGGAATTGAGACGAAATCGATCGAGCATGACAGGAAGTTTCCAGGGGTTGCCTTCCATTCGATAGAACGCTAAAGCAGCGACAAACAGTGGCAGAAACACCAAAGTTCCTCCACAAACAAACCAAGAGACGATCGCAGGTAATCCGGTTGTTCTGGTGAGAGTTGGTACGCCAATATGGGTAGCAGTATAGAGCAACAGAGTGGGAATTCCGAAGAGAATCAATGACTCGCCCAGCCCCATGGCTTTGACTAGAGGTTGCTCCTGCATATCGTCCTAACCCCCAAAAGGTAAAATAATTGTCGGTAGAACTCGATCGGCGATCGAGCTAATAATTATAATTATCTGTTCTTGGCATTGAAGGACGATCGAAGATATTCAAATAGCAAAATACCCCGCCAATGAAAACTCAACTAGTGAGACATCGAATCACTCCAAAGATGTCGATTGACAAGAAGGAACTCATCCGCCGCGTATCCCGACGAGTCGATCGAGAAACTGCCATGGTGGAAGCAGTCGCTGATGCTACGCTCGAAGAAATTTATGAATCGCTCCAACAGGGAGAAAGTGTTTCCCTCCGCAACTTTGGTACTTTTTACGTCAGAGTTGAGCCGCAAAGTTGGGTATTCAAATTTAATCCCTCCCAACGATTGCGCAAGGCATTCGGCTGGTCGTCTACTTCTAAAACCTAAACGTCCAGAGTACAATCGCGATACGTGCTACGCACAGGAGGACGCAGTTCCGTCGCCCTTCCGGCGGGGCGACCGCGTCCGTCGCTACGCCAACGCAATTTTGCCTGAAATCGATGTGAAATCCCAGGAAGAGAAGAAAGCGTAAAAGGTTTTATAGCAAATTATCGGTCAACCCCTACTCATACACGCCAGCAGCATCAGAACGACTGGCTGGCCTGCGGGAGTATTAATGTTAATAAAACCTACGGGATGTCTCCTACCGCAGTGAGTTTGACTGTAGATGACTTTGGGTTCGGGTTTAGTAGATTTGGGAGACAAGATGGTAGCCATTCCAGATTTGATCGATCTGGCAACCAGATACAGAGTTTCTCCGCGAGTCAAAGTTCCTTTCTGACAGCCGAATTCGTCCTTGGCGCTATGTAACGATTTCAATAACTCGATCGCCCGATCGCCATATATCCCTATTTCCACCTCAGACATATCTAAAACTTGAGGCTCTTTGCGGGCAAGCCTGCTAACAATTTCTTTGGGTAAGATAACTCTAACTCCAAACTCATTCGTTAAAGAGATGCAGTTTAGCGGGATTGTTCGATCGACGGTAATTGTTTCCTGAGTTTCTCTGGCATAACTTGGGAAAAGCAACCCTAAAGTCAAAATTACTGATAGTAGAAACGGCCGATTCATAGGCTGAAAACGATCTAGCTTGTAGGACTACTCCCAAATCTAACAAGCTAATACGAATCGACTATCTCTGGTTGCCAAATTTGAAATGAGAGAGCGGCTGCTCGAACTTGCTAGGCGATCGCTATATCGCCTCGGATCGATCTGCTAGCGGTTGTTGAGATTCTAGAACTGGGGACAACAATGGTTCGATCGGTTGATTGTATAGCACCATCGTCGTACTGGAGTTGGACTGAAAGCCGATTTGTTCGTAAAACCGCTGTTGGTGGCTAGTCATTAGGTAGACGCGCTCTACCCGATTCATTTTGGGGTGACTCAGCACGGTTTCTACTAATTTGCTGCCCAGTCCAGCGCCGCGATAGTCGGGATGAATTACCACGTCCCAAATAGTAGCGCGATAGATGCCGTCAGAAGTCGCTCTAGCAAACCCGATGAGGCGCTCGCGATCCCAAACGCTAATTACCGGATCGCTATTGGCTATAGCCACTGCTAGATCCTCAACTCGCCGATTTTGCGCCCAGAATGCGCCTGCTTGAAACAGCGATTGAAGTCGATCGAGGTCAACTGCCGATTGGCGGTCGCAAAACCGAATTTGACGGCTATCCATTTGGCTCATTAGCAAGTTAATTTGTTAGCTGAAGCTCTACTTTTTTGGGTTTTAATCCCATAGAACTCCGATTGTAGCTAAAATCTTATTGCTTGCCTACGTCTTCAGACTGGTTTTGTGTTTGTTTGCTGACACGATCGTTCGCTCCTAAAAAATCATCTTTAGATCGAAGATATTGACAACTTACTTTGCGATCGAAGACAATGATAGATTGTCTGTCTAATCTGGCTCGGATCGGGTAAGGACATTCCCAAAGCTGAAAGATAGTCAGCTACCTGTACGGCACAACTTCAAGGACATTTACATGAGTTACGCAATCATTGAAACTGGCGGTAAGCAACTGCGAGTCGAGCCAGGTCGCTTTTACGATATCGAACTGCTGCACGTTGAAGCAGAAAGTCAAGTTACGATCGATAAGGTTTTACTAATAGCCCACGATGGCGAGGTGCATATCGGTCAACCTTTAGTCGAGGGAGGGACGGTTGAAGGCACAGTTTTGCGGCATTTTCGCGGTCGCAAAGTCATCGTCTACAAAATGCGGCCGAAAAAGAAAACCCGGAAAAAACGGGGACACCGCCAAGAAATCACCCGATTGGCGATCGACTCTATTAGTCTTAAAGGAACAGCGATCGCTTCTAGTGCGGAAACTGCAACTGCCGCTTCTTCAGCCGAAGAACCTGAGACTGACACTTCTCCAGCACCAGAAGAAGAAACCGTTGCACCAAAATCAAAATCGAAATCAAAATAGAAAATAGCGAAGAACTCTAGAGGAAATTATGGCTCATAAGAAAGGTACGGGTAGCACTCGGAACGGCCGCGACTCAAATGCCCAGCGCTTGGGCGTGAAGCGTTATGGCGGTCAGGTCGTTAAAGCTGGCAACATTCTAGTCCGTCAGCGAGGTACTAAGTTTCATCCCGGCAACAATGTCGGTTTAGGCAAAGACTATACGCTATTTGCTCTGGTTGATGGTGTTGTGACTTTTGAAAGAAGAGGTAGAGAGCGCCAGAAAGTCAGCGTTTACCCAGCCGCAGCCGAAGCTTAATCGCTACGGCCAGAAGAGGGGGAACGGTCAGACAAGCCTAAACCCCTTTCCCAGAAATTGTAGGTTGGGTTGAACGGAGTGAAACCCAACACCCCAGAAATGTGGGGTTTCTACGTTAATTATGGTCGATCGACCGGATTCGATCTGAGGGGCGCAATGCTTTGCGCCCCTACGTGCGTCGTTTGTGCGTCAAGCTAATCAGGTAAAGCAAATCCGGTGCGAGGATCGCGGATAAATAAACCGAGGACTAGCGATTCCATCACCGTATCCCAGACAGCGATCGCCTTTTCTCTATCTTCGGGCCAGAATTCAAACGTAATCAGGCTTTGAACGCCAGAACCGAGTCCCACGCAAATGCGGGAATAGGCTTCGCGGTTTTCTTGCGGATCGATGAACTTAATTTCTATCCAGACGATGCGGGCGGTTTGGCGCTGAAGTTGAACTACTTTTCCCACTTCTATAGGTTTGCGTTCGTCTTCTCGCGCTAACTTCTTCACCATCGGCACTAAAGGAAACTCTGCCCAGTCGCCAGGAGGAAGTAAGTTAAAGGAAGCTTCTAAACAACAGTTATCGTCGGGTGGTTTTTTATCTACAAACCGGAACGACTTTTCTTGCGGTTCCAAATGCCAATCTGCGGGTACGTCAAAGCGCAATGCTCCCCTACCCGCAACGAAGATCCGAGTTCCTGGCTTTGATGACCAGTTGTGGTCTTCTGCTAGTTCTAGGGTTTGTTTGATCCATTGGAGATTGTGCTTTTTGCTCCCAGACATAGCTACTCCACTTTTGACCTACGTTTTAATTTTGCCCCAACCAGTATAGAACCGACATTTTATTCAAAAAAAATTCCAGAGTTAAGAATTTGCCCGTGCGATAGGAAGTCCGCTTAGCAAAACCTGGTTTGACCTCACCCCCGACCCCTCTCCTGCGAGGAGAGGGAAGGCAGGGTAGGCACAAAGGACACCAAGGAAGAGGGACACTTGGTGATGCCCAATTGCTTCTAAAATTATCTTTATCGATCTGTTTTGCAAAATTCGATAATAAACGTCATGTTCCCCACACATCGCCCCCGTCGCCTCCGCACTCATCCCCAACTGCGCCGGATGGTTCGCGAAACCGTCTTGAGCAAAAACGACTTGATCTATCCCTTGTTTGCCGTACCTGGAGAAGCGATCGCTAAAGAAGTCAAATCGATGCCAGGAGTCTATCAGCTATCGGTAGACAAGATCGTGGAAGAAGCTAAAGAGGTTTATGACTTGGGCATTCCGGCAATTATTTTGTTCGGCATCCCAGCCGATAAAGACGCAGATGCTACGGGTGCTTGGCACGATTGCGGCATTGTCCAAAAAGCTGCGACTGCTGTTAAAGAAGCCGTACCAGATCTAATCGTCATTGCCGATACTTGCCTGTGCGAGTATACCCCTCACGGCCATTGCGGCTATTTGGAAGTCGGCGATTTAACCGGACGGGTGTTGAACGATCCGACTTTGGAATTATTGAAGAAAACGGCTGTATCTCAAGCCAAGGCTGGGGCAGATATTATCGCTCCTTCGGGCATGATGGATGGGTTCGTACAGTCGATTCGAGTAGCCTTGGATGAAGCGGGGTTTCAGGATACGCCGATTCTGTCTTATGCCGCTAAGTATGCTTCGGCTTACTACGGGCCTTTTCGAGATGCGGCTGAATCTACACCTCAATTTGGCGATAGGCGCACTTATCAAATGGACCCAGGCAACGCCCGCGAAGCCCTCAAAGAGATCGAACTCGACGTGGCAGAAGGGGCGGATATGCTGATGGTGAAGCCAGCTTTAGCTTACATGGATATCATTTGGCGGATTAAGGAGGCTAGCAATTTGCCAGTCGCAGCCTATAACGTCTCTGGCGAATATTCCATGGTTAAAGCTGCCGCTCTCAACGATTGGATCGATGAAGAAAGGGTAGTAATGGAAACCTTGACTGGTTTTAAACGGGCTGGGGCCGATTTGATTCTGACCTACCATGCTAAAGATGCCGCTCGTTGGTTAGATGGGTAACGAAGTCAGAAGTCAGAAGTCAGAAGTCAGGAGTAAGTTGTTGAAGCTGGGATTTATGGCTCACTTCAACAACAATCCAACTCCAATCGTCGGTTTTAAACTCCCTGATTTTTAGTAAATCCTGCGTTTAATAGAAGTCAACTTTAGAGAATTCTGAAAGCAATCTCTGGTATTCTTCGCTAATCCCATCTAATTCATAAGTAGGTACAGCTAGTTCGATTTTAAGAGCCTTAAGTTTGGCAACGCATTCGCTCGATTCAGATAGCCCGTCGGCAGAAACAACTTGTTTGTGAACTCCACTAATCACTGTTGCTCCTAGCGTCAAAAGAGAAGCAAGGGTGGCGGTGATTCTCCAGTTACCAACTAACGGACTTCCAGCCACAGCCGATTGTCCGGCAATAAAGGTGGCTAAAGCACCCAGAACGATATTAGTAATGCTGTACCTGCGATCGAGTTTTTTCAGTTTATTTCTGTGGGCTTGGGCTTTTTGCAGGCTATCTTGAATTTGTTGTTGCAAGAGACTGTACTGCTCGGTTGTACTGTGGGGTATGGGGTTATAGCTGCTAGACATTTTAATTTACTCCATTTATTAAATACAAACAATTTAATTTAAAGCGATTTCTGGTGGTTCGAGTTCTGGCTCTGAATCTTGGCTTGCGACTTCAGGCTTATCCCTTTCAACTACCAGTTTTTGAATATCGGTGACTCCCATTTTAAGTGCTAATAAGCTTTGGAGTTTTACGGTTTCAAATTTAATTAATTTGATGACATCTGCGGCTAACTGGCTATCTCCAAAACGGATTCCGAGTGGAGCTAGGTGTTGGCGACCTGGCAGTTCGGAAAATTTAATCGATCGATCTGGCAAATTCTCCTTCATCCAAGCTATTGTTGGCGCAGCAATTTTATCTTTACTGAAGGCGATCGCAGCTAGTAAATTAAATAGCTGACTTTTTACCATTAAACAGTGAGTTTGTTCGACTGTTGGTTTAGCATCAATTCCCAGGCTTTTTATCAATTCTGCCAAACTCCGCATAGGAATAGCGCCTTCAATACCCGTAATAGCCGGGGCAATTAATACCGTCGGTTGATTTTTGAGGGAAACATCTTTGATATCGGTTCCTTGCAATTTGGTTTCAATATTTTGGAATTGTTCTGAACCGACACAACCACCTAAGACTTCTTGGATCGATCGCTCTTCTAAAGCAGTTAAAATTTCCAAAAGGGCAATATATTTACAGCCCAAGCTATGACCGATCCAAAAGTAATTGGGTTTTTCTGAAGTTGGCTCTTCTTCATAAATTTTATATTCGTAACCCAATCGCTTCGCTTCTGCTCGAATTTCTTGCCGCAACTGATACTGGTCTTTAGTTAAGCTAATGGCTACCGACCAATGGCGAAAAGTAAATCTATAAGGCAAAGCAATAATCGTATAACCTTCCTCAAATATTTGTTTCAGAAGATAGCGATAAAAAATAGTCGGGAAAGTGCCAAAAAAAGCACCGCCAATGAACGATATCACTCCTTTAGGTTGGGGATGAATGGCGACCCAAGAAAAGTGGATGGGTTTGAATTTAAATTGAGCATCCATCTGAAATATTCTCCTTCAGTAAGTGTTAAATCAAATAGAAAAAACCAGACATTAAATGTCTGTTCGAGCAGGCTTATCCTGTCGAAACGGGAGATCTAGCTTACGAAATGGATTGATATACACCAGATAAGTGAAAATCAAAATTCCTGTCTCCGTTCCTACCAAGTCATGGAGAACGTGAAAAAGAGGATTAAGAATTGGACTGCTTTCGTGTCGATCTAACAGGAAAACAAAAAATAAATTGACCCCAACTGAGAAAATGGGAAAGAAGATAATTCGCCAGTCCCGTAAAACTTTGTAGGCTCTATAGGTCAAAAAACTGAATACTATAATCAGAGCAATAAAGATGGGAATCTTGAATTGCGGATTATCAAACTTGGCTCCTAAAGGATAAAAGATTGAGATGGCAATTAAACTGGCAGTAAATAAGAAATCGATATACTTATTGCGAGCAAAACCATCAGCCCATAAAGCAAATGCTGAGATTAGAAAGGCATAAAACATGAAGTTCAAAGTGGTAAAATCGTCGTGATAAAACCACTCTTGTTGAATGTGCCAGCCAAACTCAGATGAAAGGGCGACCATTAAGAAAGCCAAGCCCAATTGAATGGCAAATGGAGAGTGCATCCCCTGAGAAATTAGATAGTCTTCTCGCTGGAAAAACACCCGCATCGTTACCGGAATGATGGCAAAAGGCAACAAGTGAGTCACTATTAGCGCCAGCTTCCAGCCGGAAGAAATGCCTGCTGTCTCTGGTGATGTCCAGAGAGCATAACCAAAACCAGAGAAAGTGACGAGGAAATAAACAGCAGCGATCGCAAAGGCAGCACCAAAAATGACCCCCTCAATCCGTTTCCCTCTAGGTTCTTTTAAGTTCTGTTGTTGTTGTTCCATAATCCGATTAATACTAGAGACGATCGCATCCGATCTTTGGGTGCGATCGATTTCGATCACCTTAAAGGAATCGGTTGAGCCTGACCTTGGAGATACTCCAGCAGCGGCTCGACCCCTACAGGTTTGCTGCCATCGTCGAATGTTACCTGGCGAGCGCCATCGAGGGTTTCGACGGTAATCTCGTAGTTCAAGAGATCGCGCCCTTTGGAATTCTGGCTGCTGCTGGCCGACAGCACGCCGCTTTGTTCTACCAAAGACCGCAATTTAGCAGCTTCATCAGCAGGTAGAGTTTCCATATCTAGATCGCAACCCCTTCTCAAACCTGCAAATCCTCCCGATTGACGGAACCTAACTTTCATTGGGTGGTAAACCTCGCTTGTCAGAAGATAACCACTATTTAGGTTAATCGGTTGCGGCGACTGAGGAGATAAATATCCTCCCAAACTCAAAACCGAGTCTCTTAGAGGAGAGAGAAAAAGCAATAAAGCTACGATCGCGATCGCACTTATGGTAACAGCCAGTTTTTTCCAGAAAGTAGGCATAAATCAATTCAGAAGTTCAGAAGTAGAGACGTAGCATGCTACGTCTGTACAGAAGTTCAGGAGGTAGAGACGCGAGATCTCGCGTCTGTATAAGAAGTCAGGAGTCAGGAGTTAATTTCCTCCTCTGCTCCCCATCTCCCCCTCTCCTCCTCTCCTCTTTGGTCACTTCCGATGGAGGATTTTAGAAATACCAAGCCATCGGAAATGCCAAAAATTAGGCTCAAACAGAAAGACCCACGGCATCCCATCCAGTTTTTACTGCCTGTTGTTCGATACTGCCACTACCAAACATCGAGCCAGCAACTTGATAGGTCATGGAAGCGCATTCTTGAAAATTGCTCCTAGTATTGAGATTTTTCAGCGTTTGATACCATATCTTGGCAGTTTTATCCCAAACATAGCCGCCTATTTCCATCGCCGTCAGGTAAAAGGCATAATTGGGAATTCCTGAGTTGATGTGTACGCCGCCATTATCTTCAAACCCAACGTATTTATCCTTCAGGTGCTTGGGTTGCGGATCGGTGCCGAGGAGCGAATCGTTTTCGTAAGCTTTTTCAGCTTTAAAAGTTCGCAGACCCTTGGCGTTCACTCCAGACCCCATAATTGCCTCGCCTACAGTCCAGCTAGATTGCGTGACATCTTGCTTGAGATGCCATTGCTGGATCGATTCACCCAAAGCATCGGCAAAGTGTTCGTTCAATGCCCCTGGTTCCTCAAAATATTCTAGGTTGCTGGTATGAGAGACAACACCGTGGCTGAGTTCGTGACCGACTACATCCAAGCCTTTAGTAAATCTGATGAAGATCTGGCCGTCTCCATCTCCATAGGTCATCTGTTCGCCATTCCAGAAAGCGTTGTTATATCTGGTGCCGAAGTGAACGCTGGAAATCAAACTCATACCGCGATCGTCTAAGGAATTGCGGTTTAATTTCTCCAGGTAGAAGTCGTAGACAATCCCAGAGTAATCGTAGGCCTCGTTGACCGCTTCATCGCCTACGGGTTCCTGCCCTTCAGAACGCATTAGAGTTCCAGGTAAAAGTTGCTGCAAGTCAATGTTTTTCATGTCATACACCAGACGGTTCTTTTTGCCCGCTGGCGATGCTGTGGCTGCCATCGCTGGCATTCGAGACAAGGCATTTCGCAAACTTCGAGCCGCTGCCGATTGCTTGATAGCTGCTATGGCTGCTCGGCGAATTTCTGGATCGTCAGCATTGAGCAAACGATCTAAAACGTGAGGTGGTAGAAAGCAATGCAAGGGATTGCGCTGGCAATGGTGACAAGTATGCATGGTTTTTTCTCCTAAATAGTTTGGTGGAAATTGAGGTCAAGGAGACAGAGAAGACTTAATGAGTTTCCCTACGAACTCGATCGAAAGCTAGGGTTGAATAGTTCTACTACAAGAGGGAAAACTCATTTTTCGGATGAGTGTAATAAGTAACTCAGAGAGATTAAAGATCTGCTCTTTGAGTTGCCCGCAAGTATCTGATAGATCGGGATAAATATCAATTTCATTCAACCAATACGGCGGTAGATAAATTGCTACTAAGCTAAAAGCGTTGCTATTTTTGAAAAAACTCTCGATCGGGGTTGAAGATTTATGTAGCATTTCTGGCTTTGGCAAAATACTCCAAGAGACTTAACCCCCCTGCCCTTCCCTAAGAGGGAAAGGGGAGAAGCATTTCTCCTTGTAGGAGAAAGGGCCAACGTGGATTGCGTCTCACCGAGAAACGCTATATCGCGAACTTTCGTTCTAGGAAGCTACTGGCCAGCAACATTCTTTTTAAAAGAAATCTTGCTATTTGGGCGCGAATTTTTGCGTACCAGATAGGCGGTAAAATTTGTTTGTTCTCAGACATAAGCATAGTTATTGAAACCACTGAAAATTCAATGGTTTAAAGTGAGTAGCTGTTTACCCCCTGACACGAGGTTAAACTAATAGCTCAAATTTGACAGTAATAAAAAGTTGTAAAAAGTAAGCTCTTGGATATAAATCTAATTGCCTTTGTTAAGAAATGTAAAATGAAAAATAGAGTGGGTGAGGGGGAGATGGGGAGATGGGGAGCAGAGGGCGAGAGCGCGAGAGCGCGAGAGGGCGAGGAGATGAGAACATTAACAACTGACAATTAACAACTAACGTTCTGAACTCCTGTTGGCGCAGCCTGCGCTCGGCGCATACTCCTGAACTCCTGTATTCTTCTTGCTATGTCTTATTTCTCTGGGTTCCTGCTGAGAGCCTCAGTTAGCTAAAATCTTCTAGGTAGGAACGAGAGATCGATCGCTCTCAAATGTCCTGCATACAATACAGATGACAACGGAACCAAATAATAATTCTCAACCTAGCTTACCGCCAAGCGCTCCGGCAAATTTTAGTAGCAATGGAGCGCGATCGAACCAGATCGTACAAGCGAACGCGACGCTCGCCAGGCCAAATCGCTCCAATCCTTCACCCTATCTGATTACCATGGTAGCGATCGCGGTCATGTTTGTTGGGTTAGCAATCGATAACTGGTGGATGGGCATCTCTGGCGGCACTGTCGCTTTGTTGGTGTCGGTGCCGATTGTTTTCGGAGCCGTGCGGCGAGAATTAATGACGGTGCTGTCAGAAGATCAGCGATCGCAACTGGTATCGATTTTGGCGATCTTAGCTGCCACGGTTGCTTTGGGCCAATTTCTGGGAGTTTACCGATGGTTGGGAAATGCCGCCAAGCAAGTTGAATGGGATGCAGTTGGTAGTTTAGCCGAGTGGACGGGAGCCGTAGGGCAAATCTTTATCGCTGTTTTGGCCGTCTACATTGCTTGGCAACAGTACGTCATCTCTAGAGATCTCACGATCGAGCAAAACCGCCTCACTACCCAACAGAACGTCATTACCCAACAGCAGACGATCGATTCCTACTTCCAAGGCATTTCCGATTTAGCGTTAGACGATCAAGGTTTTTTGGAAGATTGGCCCCAAGAGCAGGCATTTGCCGAAGGACGTACCGCCGCTTTGCTCAGCAGCATTGATGCTGGAGGGAAAGCCAAAGTATTGCGGTTTTTATCTCAGTCGAGGTTGCTAACTCCATTAAAGCGCGATCGCCGTTTGGGTCGTCCGATTTTGAACGGCGACGGCGGTTATGCCGAAGATCGGCTGTATGGCGTGCGAGTGATCGATTTGGGAGTGATGCTAGCAGGAGCAGATTTAGCTGGTAACGATTTACGCTGGACGGATTTGAGCGAAGCCAATCTCGTCAGAGCCAACTTGAGCGGTTGCGATTTAGTCAAAGCTAACTTGTCTCGCAGCGTCTTGTACGAAGCTAACCTAGCAGGAGCCGAACTCAAAGCCACTCGTTTTTTCTATGGTGCTGCCGAAACTGCCAGCCCTCGCAGCCGCACTGAATGCCCAAATTATCGTACTGGTGCTTATACTGGGGCAGTGGTGGAAAATGCCGACTTTACTGCCGTTCAAGATCTGTCCGAAGAGCAGCGGTACTACTGCTGTGCTTGGGGAGGAGAGGGAACGAGAGCGACAATTCCTGGAGGTTGCGAAGGTATTCCGAATAAGTTATTAATTCAGAGGCAAGAGAGGAGAGAGGGAGAGGGGGAGAGAGGGAGAGAGGGAGAGAGAGAGAGCAGCGCAGCAACGAACGACGAGCAATAGACCTCTCCAGAAATTAGACTCAAAGGCAGGCGGGATGCCTACCTCACAAGAATTGTTGGAGATGCCTAATGAACGACAAACAATCAGCAACGAACATTAAAGAATGACCAAATATTCTACGATCGTCCCGGTATACAACGAGGAGAAAACCCTGGCAGAACTCTATCGCCGGGTTAGTGCGGTAATGGATCGGCTGGACGGGCCGGTAGAGTTAATCTTGATTAACGATGGTAGCCGCGATCGCACTTTGCCAATTTTGCGAGATCTCCACGAAAAAGATCCGCGCATTTGCTACCTGAGTTTTGCTCGCAACTTCGGACACCAAATTGCGGTGACTGCTGGGCTTAACTTTGCTCGCGGTCAAGTTGTAATTATCCTCGATGCTGACTTACAAGATCCACCAGAATTAATCCCAGACTTGATCGAAAAGTGGCGACAAGGCTATCAAGTAGTCTACGCCCAACGAACTCAACGCCGCCAAGAAGGTTGGTTCAAACGCTTTATGGCTTATGCGTTTTACCGTATCCTCAACCGTCTAGCCGATATCGATATTCCCACCGATACGGGCGATTTTTGCTTGATGGATCGGCAAGTAGTCGATATCCTCAATGCCATGCCAGAACGCAACCGCTATCTGCGAGGTTTGCGGGCTTGGGTGGGTTTCGCCCAAACATCGATTCCATTTGAACGCGATCCTCGATTTGCAGGCGAAGTCAAATATACTTTTCGCAAATCATTGGCTTTAGCCATCAATGGTTTAGTGTCTTTTTCTAAAGTGCCGCTGCGGATTTCTACTTATGTCGGGTTGCTATCGGCATTCATGGCCTTGGTAATGGCGGCTTTAGTGCTTTATTGGCGACTTTCCGAAATTCGATCGCCTTTAACCGGATATGCCACAATTGCGATCGCTATCTTCTTTCTAGGGGCAGTGCAGCTTGTCAGTATTGGCATCTTAGGGGAGTACATCGGGCGAATTTACGAAGAAGTTAAAGGGCGGCCGCTCTACACCTTAGCTGAAGTTGGCGGATTTTCTCCCTCATCTCGATCGTAATCCTAATAAGTAAATGATCGATCCCATTCCCCGATCGAGTAATAGGATGAGGCGATCGCTCTTTTCTGCAACTGCACGGTAATTCTAGTCGATCGCCCAGTCGGCAGCATCAATACAAGTGGTCAAATTCCAGTGGCGATCGAACATCTCTTGGAATTTAAGTTCTCTAAAGTTAACCTGGATGCGCTATTAATAATATTTAAAGCTTTGAGTAGGTAAAGGAATGGATGTTGATGAATTGTGGGACAGATACGAAGCAGGAGAAAGGGATTTTCGAGGAGTCAACTTACAGGCAGCCATTTTAGAAGGAATTATTCTTAGTGGAGCCGATTTAAGTGGAGCAATATTAACAGAAGCAGCCATTCACAGATCTAGTTTAGATGGAGTTAACCTCAGTCAAGCAGATCTACAACGAACAGATCTAGAGAGGGTTGATTTAAGCGATGCAGATTTGAGCCGAGCTAATTTCAGCCAAGCAAAACTTTTTGAGGTAAGTTTAGATCGAATCAACTTAACAGAAGCCAACTTGACAGGAGCCAGCCTGATTCAGTCACAACTTATTGAAGCCAATCTCAGTCGAGCCAACTTAACTGAAGTTCTGCTGTTTGATGTAGATCTGAGCCAGGCCAACTTGATAGAAGCTGCACTAGATGGCATAACGCTAGAGAACGTTAACATGACAGCAACAGTCATGCCTGATGGCACGATTCATGATTAGAACCACTACCAATGTTGATTTCTAGTCTGCTAGAGTTTGTGCTGCTGCTAGCAAGGCTTGAGGCAAAGGTAGTTCTGTTTCTTTCGGTCTTCTATCTACAAGGCTGCGGATACGAGGTATGGTGTCAAACTCTACTGTGCCAGATCTGCTCATGGTTGAGATTTTATATATGGTATGTGTTTGATATCAAACTTATATGGATGATCGACATTATCAACAACTCCTGCCCATCTTGCTCTAAAAAAGTCAGCCACACCTTTTTTTGAAAATGCTGCTGTAAACCCATAGCTACATCTAGCAGCTATCTCCGCCTCTATAGCTAGCGCACTGTCAACTTTAAATATGGCTCCATTTTTTTGTTGCAAAATCTTACGATCTGAACCTTGGTATAAGACAATTCCATAGTCGTGCTTTGCTTCCCACAAATCACGAGTGCCAGGAGTAAGACCATCAAAAATATATCCAAGTCCGTTATAATCCATTACAAAGTAATCAAATTGTGTGCCTGACACTTGCGTCGCGTACTTGTACCAGTCTGTATTGGGTGAGTTAGGTATACGTGGAACTACAGCAGATATGCACTTATTCTTTGGATCTTGTATGGCATTACGTGCATATCGTTTATAGTCTCGGTGTTCTTCGAGAGCTTTCTTCTGTCCAGGAGTAAGAGACAGTGGTGATGGAGTAGGAGTGGGTGATGGTGATGGACTTGGTAATGGGGTAGGAGTAGGTGATGGGCTGGGTATTGGTGGTGGCGGCGGAGGAAGTGTAGGCGAGGGACTCGGTAATGGTGTCGGCTCAGGGGTAGGAGTTGGTTCTGGAGACAGAGTGGGAGTAGGTGTCGGCACTGGCGGAGCAAGAGGCAAAGTATAAGACGGCGTAACTACGCGCGGCACACGCTCGTCAATCAGCGGCGTATTGGGATCGTCAACCTCCGCACCAGGGATGACAATTTCGGGCGCTCTCACCGTCTCCCCAGGATTTAATATCGTTTATCAAAAGTAAATGGAGATATAGTATAATAATAAATTAATAAGTAAAAAGCTATGTCAAGAGTAACAAAAATAACGATTTTTGAATCAGAAGATACTCTAAGATCTTTACTTAAACAA